>Ga0066639_10002482_pt1 | contig 16132 bp, 14 predicted proteins | sample CryGeyCG2114_010_2_FD_59504 | JGI IMG/M metagenome (GOLD analysis project Ga0066639, IMG submission 59504) | Groundwater microbial communities from aquifer - Crystal Geyser CG10_big_fil_rev_8/21/14_0.10 | ecosystem: Environmental > Aquatic > Deep subsurface > Groundwater | place: USA: Utah...
TCAAAGTTTAAAGGTTAGGCGGAATTTAATATTGCCTTTGTTAACAAGTAAAAATATAACCGCGACAAGAACTAATAATTCGGTTACGATTGTTGCGAAAGCAGAAGCCATGTAGTCATACCTTGGAATAAAAACAATATTCAGGAGTAAATTAAATAAAAACCCGCTTCCATAAATTAAAGGCAGATATCTTTGCTTATTTTTAACCACAGAAGCCCAAGTAAAAGGAGACGTCATAAAAAAGAACAAAGAACCAAGCATTAAAACAAGCAAGGGTTGATAAGAAAAAGACATATCTTCCCCCCAAATTAGCGGTATTAGCGGTTTAGAAATAAATAGAATAGGCAAAGAAATAACTAAATAGGATACAAACATCACACTTAAAGAGAAAGACAAGCTGTTATTAAAAGCAATATGAGAATTTTTGTGACTTTTAACAAGTATTGGATACATTACATTCATAAAAAAAGTTGGCAAAACAAGAACAACATCAAAAATCTTATACGCCAAAGAGTATATACCTACCGACACAGGTTCCGACATTATAGAAAGAACGATTCGATCGGAAGCTACCATAAAAACATTTAATATAAGCGCGGTTCCTAAAGGAAAAGATTTTTTTAGCGTATCTTTCCAATAAGTAAAATCTATAATCTTTGTTTCTTTTTTAATATAATTTCTAATAAAATAAAGAGAAATCAGAGGCATAAAAAAATTTGCCGCGACAAACCCAAAAACAACCCCAAACACCCCAAAACCCAAACGAATAGCTAAATAAACCAATAATACAGACGCGACAGAACTAATAATTTGACCTAGCGCCGGAAATTTATATGAAAGTTTTGTTTGAAAAACAACATTGCAGGCGCCAAATATAGATTGCGTTAATACTAAAAAAAGACCTATGGCTATAGAATTTACCACCACAGCGGAATATCCCATAAAAGGCAGTATAAAAAAGCCTAAAAGCATAAGAATGATTCCAATTAAAATTCTTAAAAGCAAAACGCTTTTAAAATGCGTACTAATTCTATCTTCGTTTCTGGAAAACTCCCTTGCGATAATTGCGTTTATTCCAAAATCGGAAATTATAAAGAGAGGCGTAACATAAGATAAAACAATTGAATAATCGCCAAATTTATCCGCTCCCAAAACTCTGGTTATAAATACAGTGGTAATAAGGGTACCCAACGTGGTACTAAACTTACCTAAAAGTTGATAAAAAGTATTAGTGGCTACATTTAGTCGCAAGGACATCTTATTAATTATTGTACCTAGGGGTATCTATTACAGCAAGAGCTTGGGGAGGCCAATATCTAACCCACGATCTTCCGATTATATTATCTTTGGGCAAAGGACCCCATTGTCTGGAGTCGCTACTTTTGTCTCTATTGTCTCCCATTACAAAGTATTCATTTTCGGGAATTTTATATCTTAAATTTTCGGATAAAAAGGATCTTCCCATGGTAACGGTTCCTTTGCTAAGATAAGGTTCATCTAATTTAAAACCTGACGGATTCTCTTCGTTATAAACAGTAACCACACCATTTATTAGCTCTATTTCTTCTTTAGGTAAACCAACTATCCTTTTAATGTAATCGTACTGCGGGGCATTAGGATATTTAAATACTATTACATCCCCTCTTTTAGGATTACTAAACTTAAATGAAAGTTTATTAGTAAGAATATATTCCCCGGTGTGAAAATCCGGAAGCATGCTGTCGCCCTTAACCTGATGAGGTTGCGCTATAAAAACATAAAATACAACAAATATAGCCAAAGAAATAACAACAGTTTCTAGTATATCTAATAAAAACGACCCTAAAGATGACAGTAATTTCATAGTATAGTATTATTCTAAAAGACTAACGGCCGCTTAGCTCAGTTGGCAGAGCGCTCGGGTCACATCCGAAAGGTCGGAGGTTCAAACCCTCCAGCGGCCACCAAAAAACATCAAAAATTTACTTACTAGCCGATTCTTTAACCTGGACTATTTTCTTTTTAGATGTTTTATTTTTAAAAACCACAGTTCCGGTTTTTTTTGCAAATAAGGTAAAGTCTCTACCCATACCCACATTGACGCCAGGATGAAATTTAGTACCTTTTTGTCTAACAATTATCGCTCCCGCTTTTATAGATTGATCGCCAAATACTTTAATACCCCTTCTCTTTCCAGCGACATTTCCACCTTGTCTTGCTTTACTGCCGCCTGCTTTTTTATGGGCCAAGTTTAAAAGTTTTAAGTTCTGGGTTAAAAGTTCTAAGCTAAGGGCTGCAAACTAAAAACCAAAAACTAAATGCTGTAATTATTATTTAAATAATTTTCATACCGTCTTATTTTTTTGAGTCCAATTTCGATTCTATGTTCTTTCCAAAATCGGTAATTTTTAGTACAGACAAAGGTTGCCTGTGGCTTTTATTTTTTCGATATTTAGATTTAGATTTAAATCTTCTTACCGGAACTTTTTTTCCTTTATAGCTTTTTAAAACTTCGAATAAAACATTAAAATTTTTAAGATCGGCGTTTTCAACAAAAACGGAATCGTCGTTTTCCCAAAATGCTAACACAGAGACATCTTTAACTAAACTTCCATCTATTTTAATTTCGTCCCCTTTGGAAACAATATATTGTTTTGAATTTACTTGGACGACTGCTTTTTTCATACAAGGCACACTTTATCAAAACTAACGACTTAATTCAATGTTTTGAATCAAACCTAAAATACATAAAAAAGTAATTAAAGAGCTTCCTCCATAAGACATTAACGGCAAGGATATTCCCGTAACAGGCATTAGACCCATGCTCATTCCAACATTTACAAAAAATTGTAAAAATAAAAAAGAAAACGCGCCAAAAGATATTAATGATCTAAACTCATCTAAAGCGTAGTTTGAAGTTTTAATTATTATAAACAGCAAGACTAAGTAAAGAACAATCAAAGCTAGAGAAGCGAAAAATCCCCACTCTTCGGAAAAGGAAGAAAAAACAAAATCGGTATGATATTCGGGCAGAAAATTTAAATGAGATTGTGTTCCTCTACCCAAGCCTTTACCAAACAAACCTCCAGATCCAATAGATATCATAGACTGATAGACATTGTAATTTGAACCTTGTATATCTCCGGTTGGGTTTAAAAAACCAACTACTCTTTGTTTTTGGTAATCCTTTAACGCGCCCCACAAAGGAAAAGAGAAAACCCCAAGGATAAGAATAAGTATAAAAACTTTTTTATAATCTAAACCTTTAAATATAAGAAGGAAAAAATATGATAGTAATAAAAGTATCGAAGTTCCTAAATCTGGTTGCAAATAAAGTAAAAAAACGCAAGATAGCGTTGCTAAAAAAGATACTAAAAGATTTAGGCTGGGCTTATTAATGTTAATTCCATTTAGTATGTAGGCTTGAAATAGTATAAATCCTATTTTTAACATCTCGGAAGGTTGAAAATTAGTAAAATAAAGATTTATCCATCTTTTTGAACCTCTTACGCTTTCTCCAAATAGCATAGGAAATGTGTTTAAAATTAATAAAAATATAAATATATACCACGAATATTTTTTAATAAGATCTAAATTAACAAACACAGTCAGAAAATAAACCCCGCAACCTAAAAAAATAAAAAAAAATTGATCTTTAAATAAAGATTTTTCCACGGAAAATAAAGACATAAGACTTAAAGTAAGAATAGAAAAAGGGATAAAAATAAGGGAGAAATTTAACCTACTTAAATACTTCATACTTATTGCCCAAAAAAAGATCTTTTGTTAATGTTTTTTCCATGATTTCTTTTTTATATTTAGCAATAGCTATTTTTATATTTTTTTCGTTTGGGTATGTTGCGCGAACAAGGTCCGATATCCCACAACCAAATTCTTTTCTTGCCTCTTGAATAGATCTAACTATCTCTCTCGCAAAACCTTCTATCTCTAAATCTTTTGTCATGGTCGAATCTAGCTTTACACGAAATGTAGAACTCTTTTTAAACTCCACTTTTTTTACGTTAGTCTCTTCTTTTAGTATTTCTACAAATTTAGCATTCAAAGACAAAAATTTTGAGTAGACGGTTAGCTTGAGCAAAGGTTGTCTTAATTTTAACTTTAAAGCATGCCTTTGAGAATGCGCCTTTTCTACGACAAACCTTACAAATTGCATATTTTCTAAAAGAGATTTTGTATCTTTTTTTATTTCGCCAGAACCTTTTGGAAAATCTTTTAGGTGAACGGAGCCCAGTTTGTTGAAGGTAAGATTATTAAATATCTCCTCCGATATAAAAGGTGTGAGGGGAGAAGATATAACAGAAAAATCTAAAAGTACCCTGTAAAGAGTATTAAAAGCATGTATATCTCCATCTACAAATCTAGACCTTGATCTTCTTATATACCAAGTAGATAAATCTTCCACAAAAGGTCTAAAAGCTTTGGCGGCTGTAATATAGTCATAATTTTCTAAGCTTGCGCTAAATATACTTTGATACTCTGTAAGCCTAGATAAAATCCATATATCTAAAATATCTTTAGATTTATTCTCTTTATTAGAGGGTAACCAACTATTGGAATTAGCATAAGTAATAAAATATCTGTAAGAATTCCAAAGAATTAACACACTTTTTTTATAGTGTTCTGATATATCATTTTCTGTTACGCTTATATCTTCGCCTGACATAATAGGGCTGGCCATTAAAAACAGCCTAAGAGCATCGCCGCCATACTTGGTAAGCACCCCTTTTGGATCTGGATAGTTTCCCAAAGATTTGCTCATTTTTCGACCATCGTTTCCAAGTAAAACTCCTGTAACAACGACATTTTTAAAGGGGTGACTATCAAAAATCATTGTGGATACAGCAAGCAGATAATAAAACCACGCTCTAAGCTGTCCGGTGTATTCGCTAATAAAATCCGCGGGAAAAGACGAAAGGAACTCTTTTTTATTTTCAAAAGGGTAATGCCTTTCGGCAAAGGGCATAGAACCAGATTCGAACCACGGGTCTAAAACCTCGCGTACTCTTTGCATTTTCTTATTACACTTGGAACAATTTATGGTTATATTGTCAATATCGGGCCTATGAAGATCCACTATCTTTTGCCCCGATCTTTCTTCTATGTCTTTAATAGACCCAAACACTTCTTTGTTGCCACAGTCACATTCCCAAACCGGTATTGGAGTTCCCCAGTACCTTGTTCTACTAATACACCAATCAGGAGCGTTTTTAATATTGTGTTCAAATCTACCATGCTTAAAATAATCGGGAACCCAGTTTATTTTTTTGTTATGATCCAACATTCGAGTTCTAATTTTAGTTATATTTACATACCACGCATCTTGGGCTCTATAAATTAATGGGGCGGAACACCTATGGCAAAACGGATACCTGTGAGAATGTTTAACTAAGGAATATAACATACCATTTTCTTTAAGATATTGTGTTATCTTTGGATTAGCATCCCTAAAATAATCTTTTGCCCAGGGTGTAACTTCTAAAGATAACCTTCCCATTTCATCTACAGAATTAATTTGGGATAAATTATGTTTGTTACCTAACAAAAAATCATCTTCTCCAAGATTTGGCGCTACATGAACTATACCCGTACCTTCCATTCCCGTTACAAAATTAGCGGAATAGAATTTAAAATTATTTGCGTTTGCAACACTGTTAAAAAAGTCGAAAATAGGTTTGTATTCTAAACCATCTAATTTAATCCCTTTATATTTTTTTAAAACTTTATAGGAACCTTTTATCGTTTTAAGAAAATCGTCGGATACTATATAAACATTGCCATCGCCTTTAAATTTTATATCGGCGTAAGTAAGTTTTTTATTTACAGCTAAAGCTAAATTTCCTGGTAAAGTCCAAGGCGTAGTTGTCCAAGCCAAAGCCAGTCTTCCATCTTTTAGCCTAAATTTTACTATAACGGTTTCTTCTTCTATTTCGATGTAAGATTCTCCATCCATTGTTACTTCGTAGTTGGAAAGAGGCGTAGCGCAACGGGGACAATAAAGAGAGGTTCTTCTTCCTTTAAATATGTATCCCTCATCATAAGCTTTTTTAAAAGCCCAAATTACAGATTCCATGTAGTCTTTATCCATAGTTCTGTAAGCATTCTTCATGTCGACCCACCTACCAACGTTTTCTATATACCACACCCATTGAGAAGATATTTCCCCCACATAATCTCTACAAGCTTGAACAAATTTGTCGACTCCCATATTTTCGATATCTCTTCTGGATTTTAAACCCAATTTTTTTTCTACTTGAACTTCCGCGTATATTCCATGACAATCCCATCCCCAAACCCTTCTAACTTTTTTACCCCGCATACTCCAGTACCTAGGAATAATATCTTTTGCTATGCTTGGAAGTAATGTTGCGTAATGAGGCAAGCCGGTTATAAAAGGAGGGCCATCGTAAAAAGAATATATGGGGTTTTTAGATCTTTGATCTACCGATTTTTTAAAGCTTTCGTTTTGTTTCCAAAAATCAAGTATTTTTTCTTGTAGATTTAATATAGAAAGATTAGATTCTATTTCCCTAAATTTAGTTGCCATTTTTCTGAATTTAACGCGTTTTGTTTAATTTCTAAAACTTTATCAAACTTGTAAGCTCTGTAAATAAGAAGAGATACAAGAAATAAAAAAATTAAAGACAAAAATCCATACATTACAAGCAACTTGACCTTTAATTTAGTCATTTTTTATGTCTCCTTAAAAATGTCGGGATATCGAACTTTGTATCTTTCTCTGTAAGGGGGTTATCTTCGCTTATTGGGGACTCATCTTTCTCTATTTCTAGCTTATCGTAGCTATTTATATCTCTAAACTTTTTTTCTGTATACGCCTTGTTCGGTGTCGATACATCGAAAGAGGGGGGTGAAGAGAAATTATTTATTTTTTTAAAAGCGTCTTGTATTTCCATATCAAAACCTGTTGCTATAACAGTTATTTTTATACTATTTTGCATAGATTCGTCTATAGTAGCGCCAAATATTATATTAGCGTCTGGATTAGCGGCGCCGCTTATAAGCTTAGCGGCTTTATCTACTTCGAACATAGAAAGATCTAAACCACCCACTATGTTAAAAAGTATTCCTGTCGCCCCACTAATGTCTACATCTAAAAGAGGAGAAGATATAGCCTGTTTTGCCGCCATTTCGGCTCTTTTTTCTCCTTCGGCTAAACCTATTCCCATAAGCGCGGACCCGGCATTTGTCATAATAGTTTTAACATCCGCAAAATCCACATTCACCAATCCTGGCAGTATAATAAGATCGGAAATACCCTGAACCCCCTGCCCTAAAACATCGTCCGCAAGTTTAAAAGCCTCTAGCAGAGTTAATTTTTCGTCGGATATTTCTAAAAGTTTCTGGTTTGGTATTGTAATAAGCGCATCTACCTTTTCTTTTAGCTCTCGATGAGAATTAGAAGCATTTTCGGACCTTTTAACACCTTCGAATTCGAAAGGCTTTGTTACAACTCCAACAGTTAAAGCCCCCATAGACCTTGATATTTCGGCAATTAATGGGGAGGCTCCAGAGCCGGTGCCTCCTCCTAAACCCGCTGTAATAAAAACCATATCGGCGCCTTCCAGGGATTTTCTAATTTGTTCCTCGGATTCTTCGGCGGCTCTTCTTCCTATACTTGGATCCCCGCCCGAACCTAACCCTTTTGTGGAATCTTTACCAAGCTGAAGTTTAGTTTGAGCTTTGCTGCGAGATAAAGCTTGGGAATCTGTATTTACAACAATAAACTCGACGCCAACAATATCTCCCTTCAAAATCATGTTATCGACTGTATTGGAACCACCACCGCCAACTCCTATTACTCTAATATTTGCAAATTTTTGAGTTTCTGGTTTTATAAGCATTTTTTGATATTTTAGGGCAAAAAAGATTTAAACCAAGAGGTAATTCCTTTTACCACCTTACTAACCCTACCTTTTGCCACGGAAGAAAATTTGCTAGGTTCACTTTCTAAGCCAATCCCATATAAAATACCTCCAACAGAAGCGGAAAAAGCGGGACCTTCTATTTCTTCTATTAGCCCTGTAATACCCCTCGGCTTACCAATCCTTCCTGGCATTTTTAACACTTCTTTTGCTATTCTTATCATGTCGTATGTTTCGGAAGCGCCACCCGTTATAACAACACCCGCAGGCAATTTTCCCATATAGTTTGCTTTTTTTACCTCTATAGCAACTAAAGTAAAAAGCTCCCGCATTCTTTCTTTCATGATATCCGAAAGGAGTTTTCTAGATATTGTTTCCACTTCCAGATTAAATTCCGCCACGTCTAATTCGCTCTTTTTAGTTTCTTCCTTATCGACGTGTCTTTCTAAAGAAGGTCTCATTGTTCTATTAAGCACACTTTCTTCTCTACTTAACTTAAGTTTAATTTTTTCCGCGGTAGTTAGAGAAGTTCTAAGACCTACAGCTAAATCGTTAGTTATATTTTGTCCTCCTATAGGAAGAACAGAACTATATACCGGACTGCCGTCTGAATATAGTATTAAAGATGTAGTGCCGCCGCCTATATCTAAAAGAATAGTACCCAATTCCTTTTCGGTATCGGTTAAAACAGCGCCCGAAGATGATAGACCCGTATAAATTAAATCTTCTATATTTACACCAACATTACTTACACATTTAGCTAAATTTTTAATGGCTGTAGTAGAACCATGAATAAGGTTGGTTTCTACTTCTAGACGCACACCACTCATACCTAAAGGATCGTGTATTCCATCTTGTCCATCTACAACAAAATCTCTTGGTATAACGTGTATTATTTCGCGAGAAGATGGAAGCGAAACGGCTTGGGCCGCCTCTGTAACTCGAGAAACATCTTCGGAAGATATTTCCGCGTCTTGGTGAGATACTGCCACAACCCCGTGAGAATTTATAGATTCTATATGACTACCATTTACAGTAACCAAAGCCGAAGAAACAGGATGCCCGGACATTCTTTGCGCTTTTTCTAAAGATGTTGATATAGATTCGACAGCTTCGTCTATATTTACCACTACTCCCTTTTTTATGCCTTTAGAAGGAACATTAGAAACCCCAATAACACTAGCCCCGCCCTCTTCTCCTAAAGAGGCTATTACTGTACATATTTTAAATGATCCTATATCGATAACAGTGATTACTTTCTCTTTAGGCATCTTAAAAAGAGTCTAACACTCTAAAAGATTTATGGTCAATAGAATGTACTAAGATAAACAATAAAGACTTCTTTTTGACAATAAAACTAGTATATAAGGTACGGATTAGAAAAACGTAAATCTACCGATTTTGGATATTTATTCTCTTCCTTAAATTTTTTTTGGAGTAATTTTATATTATTGGATAAGAAATTTTTAGATTCGCAATTATTAGAAAAGGTAAACTTTGTTCCATTTTTTAAAATTAGCTCAGTAAATTCGTAAACATTTATATAGTTTATATCTTCTTTTATACTATTTAGTTCATCTAAAACTTGGAGCGCGCAGGAAATAGATTCTACTCCTAAAAAACTGCCTTGCTTAATAGAACTACTAGATTTTAATGTATTAATAACTACAAAATCGTTTGTGTCTTGATCGGATTCATATAAAACCATACCTTGAGGATCTATTCTAAAATAGAAATCGTCTAAAGATTTTATTACCGCAATGGGTTTTCTTTGCTTAAGATCTAAAAACAGGGTTCGAGGAAATATTTTTTTGAGAAATACAATTTTTATATTAAACTTTAAAATATCCAACTCTATTTCTTTAGAGGTCTTACTGATATTTAAAAAAACAAGGGGCTTATTTTTTTGTTTTTCCAATATTTTATGTATTTCTTCGGGAAACAAAATTTGCGCGTTTTCTTCTAATTGTACATTCTTAACAACAAAAATTTTAAATAAAAGGTAGTATGCCAATAATAAAAATAGTAAAAATGATAGAAAAAAGTATATAAAAATAGCAACCCTTTTTCTTTTTAACTTAGGTTTTCGGTAATAGTTTTTCGATCTCCTCGACAAATTTCTGAACACCATTATTAGGTAAGTTTAAACTATTTATATTTTTTTTAGACATTTTTTTAACAAATTCCAGCTTTTTTATGAGAGTTTTGGGAGTAAGATCCTTTTGTTTTATTATCACACCAAGATGTGAATTTTTTAACTCTTGGGCGTTCAACATTTGCTCGTTATGAGAAGATTTTGGGATAGGTATTAATATTCCGAATTTTCTTAAAAACAACAATTTGTATACAGTATGCGCCCCAGATCTTGATATAACAATGTCGGACGATATTAAAATTTTATCAAATTCCGATTCTAAAAAATAATCGGCAACTAAATATCTTTTTTTAAGTTTAGTATTTAAACTTTCTTTAAGATTCAAAAATTTTTCTAGATCTTTGTAAACAGAATGGGATCCGGTTTGATGAATTACATTGTGGCTTTTTAATAATCTCGGAAGGACATTAAATATTGTTTCGTTTATAGTATGGGCGCCTTGCTTTCCCCCCGTTATAAATAGAGTAGTTAAATTGTTATTAAAAAGTTTTTCTATTTTATTTGACCTTACTATATTTTTAGAAAGAGGAATACCAACTAATACTGCTTTTGATTTAGAAAAGTGTTTAAGAGAGGACTCCCAAGAGACTAAAACCCTATTCGCCAAAATACCAATGACCTTGTTTGCCCATCCGGCAACTACTGTTTGCTCATGGGTTAATATTTTAATTCTTAATATGTAAGCGGCAATAACAACAGGTACAGCTAAATAACCACCAAACGATACAATAAGAGAGGGCTTGATTTTTAATAACAACTCAATACTTTGAAACACGGCAAAAATAAGTTTTATTAAGGATAAAGGTATAAATTGCTTATAAAATTTAGGGGTATATATTGGGTAAAAAGGTATTTCTAACAAAGATATTTGCTTATACTCCGCGCTTACAGATTTATTTATGGAAGAAGCATATTTATGTCCAAACCAATATATTTTATATTTACCCAAGTAATATTTTTCTAATTCCTCTATAACCGGGATTGCCGAAGTTTGATGACCTCCAGTAAAAATTATTTTTTTTATTTTCATATAATATTTATAAATTTTATACTAACTTTGACGAGAAATGTTCAACAGTAATCCCAACCCCACTAGAGTAAAAACCATACTAGATCCTCCATAAGAAACAAGGGGTAAAGGAATACCGGTTAAAGGTATTATTCTAAGCATGGACCCGATATTCATAAAAGCTTGAATAGAAAAAAGGCTTGCAATACCTGCAGACATAACCTTGTAAGTAAGATTAGTAGTTTTTTGGGAAATTGTAAAACCCCTGTATACTATTAAAACTACTATAAAAACCGTTAAAAGTGTTCCTATTAGACCTAGCTCTTCTCCAATTATTGCAAATATAGAATCCGCTGTAACTTCTGGTAAATAGCTATATTTTTGACGAGATTGGCCTAAACCTAAACCAAAAAGACCGCCGGATCCCAAAGAAATTAGTATTTGGCTAATATGATACCCCCCACTTAACGAGTCGGATGATTCTGGTCTAAGAAAAGTAAAAAGCCTTTGTTTTCGGTACACGGAAGATAAAATAAAAGCTAAGGAAGATAAACTAAGTATAGGAATCCCCATTAAAAAATAAGCGAGGTGTTGTCCTGAAACAAACAATGCCACTAAACTCGAAACAAAAAAAAGGAAGAACGTTCCAAAATCCGGGGAAAGAAGTATTAAAAAAGCAGGGATAGCGGTTACAGAAACGTATGTTAACAAATTTCCTCGAATAGCGGCTATACCCTTAACGTTACCTTTAGTTAAAAGGAACGAGATATAAATAATATAAGATAACTTTGCAAAATCGGAAGGCTGGAAACTAAGCCTTTCTAAAAATGGAAGGGGTGGAAATGGTTCGGGGTTTAAAATTATCCACCTTCTAGCCCCATAAATTTGAGGAGAAAAAGGTGTAGGTAAAAGGGCTAACACTAAAAAAACCAAGGAGGCTACATAAAAAAAGGGTGATATTTTTTTAACAAAATCCAACGAAATCCTAGACGCAAACATCATTAAAAAAAGACCTAAACCCGCCCACATAAGTTGAAAAATTAAAAATCTATAGCTTTCTCCAAATTGATTTAGCGAATAAACAACCGAAGCGTCATAAACCATCACAACTCCAAAAAACACTAAAGTGAGTATGGAAATTAAAAGTATCTTATCTACAAATCCATTTTTTACACTTTTCATAAAAAAAGCCAGTAGAAGGTTTAAAAATTATTAAATGCTAAAGGAGAGCTACTAATAAACCAAAGATGGCTGTAACAGCAGAAAAAAGCCATATTCTTGTTGTTACTTTTGTTTCCACCCAACCAATACGTTCAAAATGGTGGTGTATCGGAGCAATTAGAAATAACCTTTTTCCAGTTATTTTTACAGCCCAGACTTGTAAAATACTCGACATTATTTCCGCAAAAAATATAAATCCTATAAAAAACAGTATTATTTCCGCATGAAGAAGTATCGCAAAAAAAGCGAAAATAGATCCTAAAGGAAATGTCCCAACATCGGACATTTCCACCCTAGCTGGATATATATTAAAATATAAAAAAGCCAACTCTGCCCCAAAAATTATAAACGAAAGACTAGCTATTTCTTTAAAACCAAAAAAGTAAGATAGTACACCCAAAGACAAAAAAGCTATGCTATGAGTACCCGCAGATATGCCATCCATACCATCTGTTATCCCAAAAGCGTTTGCAAAAAATAGCATTAAAAAAACAGCTAAAGGGAAGTATAAAAAACCCAAATTTACCGCTCCATATAAGGGAATTATTGTGTAAGCGCCATGTCCATTATAAATTAAGTATATGGTTGGTATTAAAACGACTAAAAATTGCAAGGATATTTTATAACTACTTTTTAGTCCACGTTGCGCGCTACCCATAGATTCAAGAATATTTTCGAAAATTTTCCAAGGGAAAGTAAGTACTTTTTTCATAATTTTTAGTATTCCTTTAAATGGAAATAGGCTAAAATGAGATCCTTTGCTTATTCTTACAGCTAAAAAGGTCCTACCCAAAGTATTAGTATATTCATCGACAGCGCCTACAAAACATCCAGCCAGCAAAATAAACAAAAAAATAGGGTATGTGTCCCACGTCTTTAAAAAAATTGTCGATAGAATAGAAACACTAAAAATTATTATTAATCCTCCCATAATGGGAGTACCTAGCTTTACGCTTCTTCCCGGAAGTACCTTGTCTAGGTCAACTTTGGCTATTCTTCTTATATTAAATGTAAAAAGGAGACGAATAAAAGGTATTGCTAAAATAAAAGTTAATATGAGGGAGAGCGCTATTAATACTAAAATTTTAACCATGCTATTTAGAATTCCACCTAGCATCTTGCCTGACTAGTAATTTGTCTGCCAGTTTGGAATTTTTTAAAAGGGCTTTAACTATTATTTCCATTCTAATACCTTGAGAACCTTTAACCAATATTATATCGTTTTTACTAATTTTTATTTTCTTTTTTTGGATAGCGTTTGCCACATCGCGGGAAGTGTTAAAAACTTTAGCGTCAATATTAGCTGTGGAAAGAGCTAGTTTAAATCTTTCTCCGACTAAAATTGTGGAGATAGGATACTTTAAGGAACTTAAATATTTTAGGATCTTTTGATGGTCTGTCTGTTCAAAATTTCCAAGCTCCAACATATCTCCCAATATAACAATTTTTTTCTTTCCGGGATAAGAAACAAGAGCATCTAAAGCGTATTTTGTGGATTCTGGATTAGCGTTGTAAGAATCGTCAATCATTACACTTCCATTTATACCATTTAGCAAATTTAATCTTCCTTTGGGAGATTTAATATCTCTAAATACTTTTGGTATATCTCTCGCGGTAAAACCTAAAATCTCGCAAGCCGCCTTAACGCCTAAAAGATTAGAAATATTGTGGACTCCTAGTAATTTAGTGTTAGAAATTATGCTTTTTATTTCTTGTTTTGAAGCATACGATAACCCATAACCAATTTTTTTTCCTTTAAACTGGGTGGCTATTTTTTTAACATATTCGTTGTCTTTGTTAAAAAGCAGTACTCCATCTTTTTTTATTCCTGTTAATATCTCGGCTTTAGCTTTAATAAGATTTTTAAGCGACCCAAGCTTTTCGATATGAACATGATTAATAGTTGTTATAAAAGCAATATCTAATGAAAACATTTTTACGGTATCCGCGATTTCTCCCGCCTTATCCATTCCTATTTCGGCAATAAAAATTTCACAATCTTTCTGCATATCGTTTATTACATTTACACTTAAACCTAACTTAGTATTTAAGCGCCCCCTACAACACTTAAATCTTGCGGAAAGAGCGGTATAAAGATAAGAAGTCATAGAAGTCTTTCCCGAAGACCCTGTTACCCCAATAATTTTTGGGTTTATTTTATTTAACTTTTCTTTAGATAGAAGGTAAAGCTCTTTTAACTCTAAAACACCAGCAGAACCATTTTTTAAAGATTGATCTATATACTCGTAACCATTAAAGTTTTCTCCTTTAACAGGAACAAAAAACTCTCCAGATTTAATAAGCCTGGAGTCCAAACAAACTTTGTTTTTGTAAGGATTAAATTTCATAGATAGTATAACGATACCATATAGCATAAAGCACACAGCAACACTACCAAATAACCTATTTTTTACTTGGAATTTATTTCGGGGATCTTAAAATACGATTTAATCAGGATCGGGGAAAATTAATTAATTGCTTTACAACAACTATGTCTGACCAGGGATACTCTACTCCTTTTATATTAAAACTCTTTTCGTGACCTTTTCCTAAAATTAAAATCCAATCACCCTTTTTAGCAATTTCCAAAGCCTTTTTAATAGCTTTTTTTCTATTGGATATTTTAATAAACTTATATTTAGGCGCCCCCAGAGAGATCTCGTTTATTATTTTATGTGGATTTTCGAATCTTGGATCTTCGGAAGTTAAAATAACTGTATTTGAAAGTTTAGAGGCAACTAATCCCATTTTTGGTCTTTTGTTAGTGTCTCTTTCGGAAGCGCAACCAAACACAGTTATAATTTTTTCCTTTTTTTGTTTTAGTTCTCTTACCGCAGTTAATACAGAATACATAGAATTTTCTGTATGGGCAAAATCTACAATTATGTTCAGGCCTTTTAGGTTTTTAACTCGTTTAAACCTTCCTTCTTGAGGACGGGATTTTAACAAACCTTTTTTTATATCCAAATCTTTTATACCTAAATATTTACATACAGCAATCGCCCCTAAAGCATTTTGAACGTTATAACCACCAGGAAAGTATCTAGAAAAAGAAGGGGAAATTTTATCTCTGTTTATAGATTGGTCAAAACAAAACAGCTTTTTAGGTTTTTTATAGCGTCTGTGAGACTCAAGGGCTAGCGCATTTAGTACGTTAAATCCCCTACCTAATTTGTTTAAAAAAACTGTGTCAGATTGTTTAAATATTAAAGCTTTATCCTTTACAAGCCGGTCATAGCTCTTGTGTAAATCTAAATGCTCCGAGGTAACATTAGTTACAATAGAAGACACAAAGTTAATGCCAAAAACTCTTCTTTGAACAAGAGCGTGAGAAGTAACTTCTAAAACTACATACTCTATCTCTTGCCCTACCATTTTATTTAAAATTTTAAATAGTTGATCTGGATCTGGAGTGGTTACATGAAAACCTGTATCTATAACCTCTTCGTTTACTACCGCTTTAACTGTAGTTAATAAACCAACTTTTTTACCCGAAAATTTAAGAATGTCATAAATAAGACCGCAAGTTGTAGTTTTTCCATCTGTACCGGTTACCCCAACCACTTTTAATTTTTCCTGCGGATTTTTATAAAACTCTGCGCACATTTTTGCCCAATATTCTCTAGTATTTTTTACTTGGGTATACTTAAAATTTTTAGATAGCTTAAGTCTTTTAAAAGGAACTTCGCCAACAACAAAAGAAGCGCCATTTTTAATCGCGCTTTCGATATAATCGTGCCCATTAAATTTAACTCCAGAAATTGCAATAAAAGTATCCCCAGGTTTAATTTTTCTGGAATCTGTTTTAAAAGTTATTTCCCGAGCGCTTTTAAGCTCATTAAATATTTCATTAAACTGATCGCCTCT
>Ga0066639_10002484_pt1 | contig 16118 bp, 10 predicted proteins | sample CryGeyCG2114_010_2_FD_59504 | JGI IMG/M metagenome (GOLD analysis project Ga0066639, IMG submission 59504) | Groundwater microbial communities from aquifer - Crystal Geyser CG10_big_fil_rev_8/21/14_0.10 | ecosystem: Environmental > Aquatic > Deep subsurface > Groundwater | place: USA: Utah...
GATGTAGATGGAGATCAGAAATTTGAATTTTCGGGAAAAGGGTCAACATTATATAAGTATCAACTCAAGGAGCCGCGAGCGAGATGGAAGAGGTCGACAACTCTTGAAAAAGCGTTTGCACACTCTAATAATGTGGTATTTGCCAAGGCCGCTATAGGGAATTTAACCCCGGAGGAGCTTTTTAAAAGAGCCACTTTGTTCGGATTTAATCGAAATATCTTAGCAGATATTAAAATAACTCCTTCAAAGTTTAATATTGCAAAAGACAATTTTGGATTTGCGGAGTTAGCATCGGGATTCAACACTCAAACTTTAATCGGCCCTATTCACGGTGCATTACTATCAAATATTGTGGCTAATAACGGTGTATTTATGTTTCCACGATTAATTAAATCAATAAAGCTTAATGGTAATGTGTTAGACACTCCTAGAGTGGAAGCTACTCATGCAATGGCGGCCGATACAGCAATTGCCATACAGAAAATGATGAGTAGAACGATTGAAAATGGTACAGCTCGAAAATCATTTAGAGGAATGCGAAAAAGATATGGCGAAATCGAAATGGGAGGTAAAACAGGATCGATCACTGGTGGAATCCCGGAGGGAAAGCGAGACTGGTTTACGGCCTATGCCTACGATCCCGAGGGAACGGGAATAGCAATATGCGTCATGAGCATTAATATCAAGAAATGGCATGTAAAATCTTCGTATTTGAGTAGAAAGATTATAGAATACTATTTTTCAAAGAAGCGGGCGAAGAATCTAGCCGATAAGAAAAGAAGAGAACAAAAAATAGTAAAATTATGAGGGCAAGATGGACAAAATAGATAATTCGAGAGAGGAAATTCTCATTTCTGGTGATCAAAACCAATCTGATGTTAAGCTGACAAGAAAGCAAAAAATTATTAAAGAGATTAAATCCATTTCTTTAATCCTTTTGGTAATACTAGTGTTCCGATCTGTCTTTTTTGAACCGTTTCGAATTCCTTCCGGGTCTATGATTCCAACATTGATGATTGGCGATTTTATTTTGGTAAATAAAATGGCATTTGGATTAAAGGTTCCATTTAGTGATATTTTCTCTGACCCAATATATATTTTGGGGAAGGAAGATCCTAAGCGAGGTGATGTCATCGTATTTAAATATCCAAAAGATCCATCAGTTAACTACATAAAACGCGTCATTGGTCTTCCTGGGGACAGTATCGAGATAAGAAATAAGATAGTTTATGTTAATGATAAACCAATATCAGGGCAGGATGTTACTGAAAGTGAAAAGGGAAAGGCGATACTTGATGACATGGATGAAAAATTTAAGGGTTATAATCTTAAGCTGTATGAAAGCAATACAGGAGAGCATAAGCACATAATACAACAAGATAATGATAATTATCTAAAAGTTGATTATGAAAAGAAAACGATCCCGCCTGGAAAGTTTTTTGTGATGGGAGATAATCGGGACTTTTCATATGATTCGCGATTTTGGGGATTTGTCCCACACGAGTATATCAAAGGAAAGGCCTTATTTGTTTGGTTCTCATTTATTCTCCCATTTGGAGAAAATGAGGTTAAGTTGAGACCTTGGAGAATTGGGACTGCAATCAACTAGCAGCATTCATAGTGAATACTCATTCGTCAGATAGTAATACAGATGATAATTTTCACTTAGCTTACAGTGATTTGGCGATAAACGGATCGTTTATCCAAAAAATCTATTCGACTCCTCACTGGATCATTTTAAAAGTTAGGTCGATAGGACAAAATATCTATTTTTATTGGGGAAGAGGAGCAAAGTTCAATACCTTTTTTCCTTCAGGAATTGTCATCGATTCCAAATTAAGAATTCAGGATCGCTTTCTCGAGATAGTGAGATCGTCTCTTTCCGGTCTTAAAATTTCACGTATTCTCAAAACCCAAAATGATCAGGTTTACGCAATTATGGGGCAGAGAGGAAGAAACGAAATAGTTTTTTCTATAGGATATTTTATCAATCAAGCGTTTTTCGTAACAATAGAAAAAAATGAGTACTCTATAGAAATTCTTTCATCTTGGAATAAAAAAAGGAGAAATCTAATTAGCCAAGATCATATTGAGGTGATCCTAAACAATGAATGGAAAGAGCTGCCAGATGAATTTAAACATCAGCAATTTAAACCATGTGACGAGATGATGACTAATTGGCCCTTGGATTATATTGATTATATAAAATCGACATCTCGAACGAAACTGGAAAAAACAGAGAGAAAAATTGAGACAAAAATTAGGCATATCGACAAGGACATCAATGGCCTTGAGAAAGACATACAGTTGCTTGAAACATATATAACTAGCGAAGAAATACCTGAGATAATTAAGTTAAGTAAAAAGAATTTAAAATTTAAGACGAAAGGACACTTTAAAAAAAGAAATGAACTGTTTAATAAAATTAAAAATTTAAAAAGCGGATTAGAAATTCAAAGAAAAAGAGTTGCCGCATGTGAACACAAGGATTTTGAGCAAGCAAAAAATGGCCAAGGTATAAAACCGATTAGTCCCTTCTGGAAAGACTTGAAATCCACAGAGGAAAAAGCAAGTGAAAAAAAAGAATATTCAGACTGCGATTTCTATTGTTTCCTGACCGGGGGAAAGATTGCGATTGGCAAAAATAATTTAGCAAACGACCAATTGAGAAATACATGGGCAAAAAAAGAAGATTGGTGGTTTCATATTGATGGGGAAAAATCTGCCCATGTATTTTTTAAGAAAATAGAGACGCCAACAATTGAAGAATTGGAAATAATCGCTGCAATATTAAAGCACTATTCAGATAAGATAGGTGACAAAATCGGACTATTGTTCACTAAGGTGAAGTATTTATCGGCAATAAAGGGAAGCCCTGGTTTAGTTAAGTACAAGAAAGAAAAGAAGATAATTATGACCTGCGCTAACGACTGGGAGGAAAAAGTTACTACTTAATTGTAGTATACTTTGGCAGCGACTAGAATCTAATGATGTGGCGAGAAATGAAAATATATATCTTTTTTCTATTATATGCTTTGGTGACAATGCGAGCATACACGATGGAATCTCCTCATGACAAGGTGTTGATTCATGATTTGAAAACATATCTTCCCCAGCGTTTAAGTCTTAATAATATTTCATTTAAAGTTCAGATCCCTGAGATAAAGAAGTTATTAGAAGAAAACGTATACCTTGGTAAGGTCGACAATGTATATTTTGAAGTATTTTGGTTTGCGCCGGGGAAATATGTCATTAACGTACGGAATATACCCAAAGAGTTCGTTGACCTCAAAGCAAATCTCAAAACATACGTTACCGAAATATTGGCTTTTGTCATTCCAGAGACAATGCAATCTAAGCTTCGTAGTTACAAAGTTGCCAATATAAACGCAACTACGTTAGTGGCAATGGATGAAACAAATGCAAAATTTGTAAATAAAATCGAGCTCGATTCCTCTTCAGAGGGGTTGTTTGACCACTACAAGATACATTCACCAGGTACGACACAAGAAGTATTCATCGAGTATAAACAAAAGCCTTGGTCACAAAATAAATTTGTGGCAGACAAGTACACATTCCAGAGGGAAATAGCCAATGGCTTAGTGACACAGGAATACCGGATAGAATATCAATTAACGGGAGGTGTTGCATTTCCATCGTTTATTGAAAAAATACAAAAGATCAGAATTGGCAAGGACACCAAAGAAAGAGTATTAAAATACAAAATTTATGACTATGTGATGAATGATAGGGCAAATTCAGGCGCACTGAAGGAGCAACAAAAGTGAAAGCGGCCTGGAAAAATTCAAAGATTGTTGCACTTTTTTGTATACTGGAATTATTGATTCTATCTTGTCAGAGGCAACATTCACCTCAGTTTGATGGGGCTACCGGAAGGAGTGCTTTAGAACTGAAAAGGCTCGAAGAGTGCAAAAAATCTAATGTAATACAGAATGTATTTGAAAAAGAAAATTTCAAGTCACTTTTCGGATGCCTCGGTTGGGATGAACAGTTTCCTGCAATTTACCATGCAATTAGCTCTGCGGAAGGATCAAAGTGGAATCATGTATTTCAGCCAATTAATACCGAGATATGGAACAATAAAGACATTAGAAATCGCATCTTGAGCCGACTCAAGCTTTTGGACAAAAAAGGCGCACTCGATGACTTGGGAAGAGTAATAACGGCGCTAAATGATACAAATTTTTTTGATGCAATTAATGAGCTTTTTACATGCGCTGAAAATGAGCAGACCTGTACGCGACAAAGCAAACGTCTGTCTAAATATGAAATTTTAAAATTGCTTGAAGTCGTGGACATTAAAGCTGATACGTTAAATAAATTGAATTATGTATTTAGAGCGTTTATTGCTTCTCTTGCTCCCGATGCAAATAACTTGGCCAGCCAGGTAAGAAAATTTTATCAGAGTGAGGAATTTCAGAAATACCGCATTGAGTTGCTTTCAATCGCAGTATTTAAATATTTACATGAAGGCCTTAGTGTTAAAGACAAGCTATTTATAAAATTACTTCTGGAAGCCAAAACAAACGATGATAAGCCCGTTATTTTTAATTGGATAAATAATTCAAATGTGAATGATCAAATATTTAGAAAAATTGTCACCTTTCCCGCCAAGGAGGAAATGAAACTTGTGCGTGATTTTAAAGCAGTTGAAATTTTAAATAAGGAAAATCTGAGTTGCGGGCCCGGCGAAAGTACATCATTTGAATTGAGTGAATATATCTCGCGAACTTTAGATAAGCTTGTTAATGCTCCATACATGGAATTTTATAGCTGGCTGGCAGAAGGCACGAACTTACTGGTAGTGTCTAATGAAATTTGTCCAACGCTGAAAAAAGGATTTACACGTGAGATTCCAATTTATACGTTTGTAGACGGAAAGGTGACTAGGGATAATATTTTTCATTCAATCGATTTACTTAAATTTGAGAAATTTTTTATAGAATTTTTGATAGAAAAACCAATATATGAGATAGCCAAAATTTTTACAGAGATACCAATTAATAAGTTCCCTCCTGATTTAAAAGATCCAAATTATCTAATTAGTGTTTTTGGAGGAGACGCACTCAATAGTGCAATCGAAATCACGAAAATATTAGAAGATAAATCTCCAGAGATGCTGTCGGTAGTTCTTCGTATATTAAAACGTCTACCAGGAGAATCATATACGACAGGAGCAGAACTTTATAATCAACTGGAAAGGAATGAGGAGATAATAAATAAGTTTGCAAAATTGTGGGATTTTTATAATTTTAATGAAAAAAACTTTTTATTTTATTATCTTGATCGTCATTTTGATGCTGATAACGATTACCTAGAGCTGCTGACGTTCTACTCAGATATTATTGAGATCATTGCGCCCTTGGTTCCTAAGGTATCTGATTACTGGCTTGGGAATAATCTTAATTCTACATATGATTCAATTAAGCAATTTTCAAGTTTGATTGCCGGTCCGGAAATTTTAAAAGAGTTAAAACGCTTTTTAAGTCGCGACTATATGTTGAAATTTATAGAAATATTGGCACGGGGAGTTGATTTGTCTCAGGGTCGTCTTGCTGTAGAACCATCATACCATTTACCTGATACAAATAAGGAGCAAAGGATTTCCCTTGCACAAGAAAATATTCCCCTTTCTATATTTTCATGTGTTGAAAAAATGAAAGAAATTAACGTTGATTTATATTTTATCTTAAGCAATGAGATTAAAGAATGTTCTGAAACAAATCAGGTCTCTGTTGCAGGAGAAATAATTTCAAAATTAAGAATAGAAAATCTTGCCTTCACTCGAATCGATGATTCAAACATAGTGTATCCGGTGTTAAGTCAAAGTTCACTGTTTGACTCCAGGGGGCTACTTTCTCCAAATATTTTAAGCTCAGGTTTTGTAAATATGAAGATAGTAGACAAGAGCTATGTGTCGGGATCAGGGGATGAAGCATCAGGTTTAGGGGGCTGGCTGGTTAAAATTAGACACTATCTATATGATTTAAAAATCAAAAATTTTGAAAATAGATTTGTGAATATTGTTGATAATTTAAACACATCGATCTCCGCGATACTTAGGAAAGAGTTTAGGAGAAGTCAACTTACAAGAAATATTCTAATAAGAAAATTTGCCAACCACTTCAGAACAGACGACACAAATGCAACTCTTGGAAACCTAGGGACAATACTGCGTGAGTTCGGTACGTTCTTAAAAGGAAAAAAAACGGAGCCTGAGCATAAGCGAACCCAACCAGAAGAATTTAAATGCGAAACGGCATTACGAAAGGATATCGGGGCTGATCCTTGCCCGAGCAGAGCGGCTGTAAAAAGGGTGGCACTTGATACCATTAATTTGTTATTAAGACACAATGGAAATTCAAAATCGGGATTGTGGTATTTATTAAAAGGATTAAATCCAGGAGAAGGATTAGTCGTGCCGCTTGGTGCAAAAAATGGAAAAGGTGAAAATTATAATCTAAGTATCAAAGAAACAATGCAAATGATGTATGAAATGACAAATAAGCAATTAACTAAAACCATCGATGGGAAAAACGTAAAAATAAATGCGCTGCCAGTTCTATATAGAGAGCAAGGCAACGATTCTAGTAAAAAAATAAAAAAGAATTTGACCACTGCGGAAAGAATTGAAGTAGTCGTTAGAGATGTCAGGTTCGATAATAATTATCTGGGAGCGCACTATAAAAATGCGGTAGCCAAGACAGATGATTATAACTATATGGTGAAAAATAAAATGGATTTATTTAAGCTGTGTGTTGGCTTAGGATTTTGTGGTAAATTCTTTAGTAAGGACGAAAGAAGAATGGGACGAAATGCTGTTGACAGTTTCCCAAGTCTACTTGAAGCAAATACAGTTTTTGGCCATGGCAAGTATATGCAAACGCTACTTCAAATTGTTGTTGGAAGTAGTTCGCAAGCTGCCCAAAAAAGTAAAATCATTAAATTTGGTAAATTTGAAGTCCCCTTTCTTCAAACCAAGCAGCAGTTGCTCGAGCATAATGGCAAGATTGTTACAAACATGGCGATGCTGTCAGTGTTTAGCAACGGTGGAAGGATTATTAGAGATCGAGTGGGAATTTCGTTAGATAATAATGAAAATGTTGAAAATATGGATAAATTTTTCAAATCTTCAAAGTTGAACTTTATAAATAAGTCTCTTCTGGATGGAGTTGAAATTGGAAATTGCGACAGTGGAGACAATAAAGGCTGTTCAATTTTAAGAAAAATTCTTTTAAACCTGGTACAAGTAAAATCGGAGACAGGTAAAAGTGTACTGGATTCGGCCATTGACTGGGTGGCAGATTTAAATTATGACGAAGTACAAAAGCTAGAAAATTCTCTTGGTAATTTAATTGTAATCATGGGACATATTGGTCCTCCAAGCGCGGTTCGGCGTAGACTTGGACTTACTAACGAAGCTTCTAATAATAAAATTGAAATGGAATATGCAGAAAATGGCCAAAAAGATTTATTACTATTAGTTAGCAAGCTACTGCAGTTTGCACCAAAGATGGAGAAATACCTTCCTTCAGCTTTTTCACTAAAAAGTACACTGTTTGAAATTAATGAATTCATGGGGTTCATGGCAGGAAAGCTACTCGCCGCAAAAGGCGTGGTTGATAATAACCCATACTATTTGGTACTTAATGATTTAGTGCTTGGATTGCATGAAATGCTTAGTGATGATCTGCCTTTGCAGATAGAAAGTCTGCTTTCATTGATATTAGATGATGCAGAGTTAGCGAAAGAATTAAATCAAGGAGTTTTTAATCTCGGGAAAGCTTATGTCGCCATAAAAGAAGAAAATGGTGCTGGTCAAAACTTTGTTTCGGCCGGCGAATTCATGATAAAATTAGCAAATGAACCTGGGTTTAATTTAAGTCCCATTTTAGAGTATCTAGAGATGACAACTCATGAGCAGGTTATGCTAAATGCGACGGGAGAATTGCCTCCTGGATCTTTGTTACAAACTCGCCAATATTATAATTGGCATTATGATGAACCAGCCTCAATCATTAATCACCTATCGAAACCGTCAGATAAGTTAGACGGTTCGAGCAAGTTGCTTGATCTAATTAGTTACATATTTGACACAAAGATGGATCAGATTACACGGTTGATCAAAGATTTACTGCCAGTAATCAGCATTTCACATAATTAATAAATTCAAAAAATATACTAAATCATTAAAATGATTATATATAAGTATGGAGGCTGTTTGAAGAAGTTCTTACTCGCTAAAAAATATATTAAACAGATATCTCAGCATGATGCTTCAAGCTCTAGAGATATGGATCTAGATATCAAAAGATGTGCTCCAGGCGAGTGGATCGTGTTGGGTTGTGATGAGAATAATTATATCATAATGGCAAATCCATTCTCGACAACGAAGAATGATCTAAGATTGGTGTGTGAATATGCTGATACTTCGAATGATCAGAATTCAGAGTATGATTTTGTCAAAAGATATATTTTTAAAAAAATACATGATGCTGTTGAGTATAGGAATAAGTTTTGCATTAAAGAAGCTTCAAAAAGAATATTTTATGGTGCGATCGACGGTATTCCAGGACTGGTTATTGATAAGTATGAAAACTTAATTTCCATGCAAGTAAATAGTGCAGGAGCTGCAAGACATTATGAAATAATTATGGACTCAATCAGGGCCATCCCGAGTCTTCAGTTGCCGATAGCAATAGTTCATGATGATTCATTTTCAAAGTCAGAAGGCATCCCCCAATTACAAGGGGATAATATTTCTGAGACAGAAATTAGGATTTTGGAAAACGATATAATGCTTTCTGTTCCGAGGAAGAGTAGTCAAAAATCGGGCTATTATTTAGATCAGGCTGACAATAGAAGACGGTTCATAGAATTTATGCAAAAAAGAGACATTGCTGTAACTGCCAGCTGCGATATGTTTTGCTATATAGGGTCATGGGGGATTTCGCTGCTAAAAAGCAAAATAACGAAAACCGTTCATTTTATGGATCAAGCGGGGCTAGAAGAAGCAATTGCTCGAAACATAGAATTAAATAACCTAGGGAGCAAATGGGAATTTACAAGAGTAAATATATTTGAAGAACTCAAGAAACTAGATTTCAAAGAGTATGAAATCGTCATTTGCGATCCCCCTGCCCTAAGAAAAATTCACGGAAGGAATAATTCAACGGCAGAAACATATAAAAAACTATTCAAAGAAATTATTTCGCGTATGCGCAGGGACTCATATTTAGTAGCTTGCTCGTGTACATCGGGGATAGGGTTTGAGGAATTTTCAGAAGTCGCAAGTGGCGGATCAAAAGAAGTGCAATTGTTAGACATTGGTATTCAATCTTTGGATCACCCAGTAAGATCGCTGAATGATAAGGGAATGTATTTAAAATATTGTTTATATTATTTACGTTAGGAGTATTCATGTCGCAGAAGTCATTAGATAAAGTGCACAAATGTATCGCAGAAGCAAAAAAAGTAATATTTGGGCAGGATGAATTAATTGAAGCAATAATAATGTCGCTAGTATGCGAAGGGCATCTATTAATAGAAGGAATGCCTGGACTTGGAAAGACATTGAGCGTGTCATTAATGGCGAAGCTATGCGACCTATCTTTTAAGCGTATTCAGTTTACTCCAGACCTGCTCCCCTCCGATTTGGTTGGTACAATGATATTCAATAATCAAAAAAATGAATTCTCAACTAAATTTGGACCAATATTTACACAAATATTATTAGCGGACGAAATAAACCGCAGTCCCGCGAAGGTGCAGTCCGCTCTCCTAGAGGCGATGGCGGAAAAGCAGGTTACAATTGGAGACAATACACATGGCTTAACGAGTCCATTTGTTGTCCTCGCAACACAGAACCCTATTGAGCAGGAAGGAACATATTCTTTGCCTGAAGCTCAACTAGACAGATTTATGATGAAAGTTAACGTGGATTATCCAAGCTTTGAACAAGAAAGAAAAATTTTGGAATTGAGTCGTACCCCATTAGATAATAAAAAACCAATTCTCTCTACTGATGATCTATTGGAGATGCAAGATACCGTATCGAAAATATACGTGGATGATAAAATTAAGGACATAATAACCAAGATATGTACTGCAACAAGACCTGGAAATAAAAATTTCGATAAAAAATATGAAGGATTGATATTGGCCGGGGTATCACCACGGGCAGGGATATGGTTGTATAGATGTGGTAAATTTAACGCATTTTTAGACAATAGGGATTTTGTGACCCCTGATGATTTGTTGAAAAGTGTTGCGTCGATTTTATCGCATAGAATAATTCTTACATACGAAGCAATAATTGATCAAAAAAATGCCAAAGAACTTTCGATCGAAATATCAAGGGATCTAATTAAGTGAATATTAAGGAAGTTCATCGCGTTGTAAGTGCGATGAAATCGACATTATTCAAAAAAGCTAATAGTCACTCCGCTGGGATTTTAAAATCAAATTTTAGAGGCTCGGGGCTACAGTTTAAGGACTATCAAGTATATAACTATGGAGATGATCCGCGTTTCATCGATTGGAAAGTCTACGCCAAGTCCAATCGCCCTTATATTAAATTATTTGAAGAAGAAAGAAATGTTGAAATTGTAATATTGCTGGATGCTTCACCTACAATGTTTAGTGGTTATAATGGGATCCCAAAAATTCAGGCAGCTGTCGAACTATGTTCATTGCTCTACCTCATTGCCAAGGATACTGGCGACTATGTGAAAATTGTTCTTTTTTCAAATCAAATACACGATCTACCGAAATCGCAAGGGGAAAAAGGCATATATATGTTGATAGATCTTTTAGAAAGGATTGGCATATATAAAGAAAATGGAAAAATAAACCTTGAATTTGATTTTGATTCAAAACTCACAAATGATGAAAAAATGAATTATTGCTACCGTGCGCTTAAAAAGAAGAAAGAAGTAATTATTTTTTCTGATTTTCAAAACTTTTTAGGTCTTAATAATTTAAGAAAAGTTACAGTAAGTAAAAATGTTCATTCGTTTAGAATAATAAGTCCGCTTGATGAGTACAGTCGCGTTCCCTACGTGATTCCAATGAAGAATATCGTGAATCCGCATAACCTTACAAGGGGAGAACAACTTTCATTAAACAAGGAAGCGAGTAAGTTATTTCATATTAAAGATATTAACGTAGCTGAGCGGTACCTTGAAGATTTTGTGAAGAAAATGTATTGATATGAGAACAGTAATTTTTATAATGTTGGCCCTCTTTGTCGGCAGATTACAATCTGAGGAAATACGTGTTGAAATTTTAAATTTCAAAAGTGAATTTAGACTCGGGCAGCCGATTGCTGCACGCATAAATGTGAATGTAAGTAAGCAAAATGAAAAATGGCTTGAAGACTTTGAGTCGATTTTAGATCTTCCCATCAAGTTATATGATGTGAAGGCAGTTGGTAGCAATAAAAACAATTCTGATTTTCTTGAATATAATGCGCTGTTGGTATTTACCAAAATGCAGGATTACTCGAACGTTGCAAGGTACAAATCGAAAAGCTGGGAGTACGCGCTATTTTTACCAAAAGTGAAAATTAAGGATAATAAAACCAACGGATTAATAATTGCAACGCAGCAGCTTCCACCACATACCAAATACATATTCTGGATTTTGCTATCTCTATTACCAATTTTGGCAGTGATTATATTTTTAAAAAAACGAAAAAAAATTATACCGCAAAATGAAAAGCAACGATGCCTTCATGCTTGGAAAAAATGCTGTGACCGGCAAAGCGTAGAGCAGATTTATACTATAAAAAACGTACTTTATGAGCAATATCCAGAATTAAATAAAGAACTAAGCGCCATTTTTGAAAAGATCAACTCATTTCAGTACAAAAAGGACCTGGAAGGCCATGAATTAGAAGCCACAATCCAAGAAATAGCCAAGTTAGGAGAAAGGATGTGAATTCAATGGTGGAATATTCAAAACCTTTTTACGGGCTAATAGGCATATTAGGGATAATAATCTGGAGCGCTAGTTATTGGGGATATTTTCGTAAAACGCCTATCTATGGAACTGCAACTGTTTCGGCCGGCAGGAAAATTGGCAAGCTTGTCATATTTTTGGTGGGAGTAGTTGCATGGGTTCTACTCACCTATTCTATGCTTGGCCCAAGAAAGCCGACGGGCACTGCTAAGCAATCAATTGAAGTGAATGATATATACTTCGTAGTTGATTTATCTCGCAGTATGATGGCAGATGACTTTTATCCAAATCGATTAGAAGCGGCAAAATCTAAAATACTTGAATTTGTAAATCTAAGGCCAACTGACCGTATTGGCATTATAATATTTGCTGAAAAAGTCTTTACACTGCTTCCTCTTTCCACCGATTTACAACTAGTCAAAAGAATGGTGTCGCAAATAAATATGGGAGTGCTGGGAAATGGGACAAATATCGGGGATGCTCTTGGGCTTGCGGTTGGAAGAATTTCTAAGTCCCTAGCAAAGAACAAAGTAATTATATTATTAACAGATGGTGTGAGTAACGTAGGGAACATGACACCTCTTCAGGCTGCAGAAGAGGCACACAATTTTGGTATCAAAGTGTACACAATCGGGATTGGTGGAAAAGCTGATGCCAAGATCCCCCTCTCAAGGTCAGGACAAGCACTCTATCAAAACATACCAGGTGGTAGTGTTGATTTTGATACATTAATGAAAATTTCAAAGATGACAAATGCGGAGCCATATATAGCGTCGAATGATTCTGCCTTAAGTGATGTTTTATCGCGCATTAATAAACTCGAGAAAACAAAAATTAAAAAATCAAATCTTGTATTATACGATGAGTTGTATTGGAAGCCATTGTTTTATGGTCTACTTCTAATCGTGCTTGTCGAACTTGGAAAAATATTTTTACTGAGAGAGGTCCTTTGAAATTTCTGCATCTTGATTTTCTACCGTATATTTTGATGGGAGTACCCATAATCTGGTTCTTGGTGTGGAAATTCGAATATTCGTACTTTTCATTTATAAGAACGTTCTGGTTTTTTAAACGTTCTTATTTTAGTTTTAGTTCCACATTATTAAAGTTAGGCGGATTGGCTATATTGAGCTTGGCGTTAATGGATCTGAGAGGACCTGCGCAGAAGGTTGATTCTACCGTTCGAGAGCAAAAAACGATCATCATGATCGATTCGTCATCTAGCATGCTAGTTGAAGATGTGCGTCCCAACCGATTTAAAAAAGCGTTACTGGTGGCACGGCATTTTGTTAAAAACGCCTACGGTCACCAAATTTCGGTACTCCTATTTTCTGATAACGAAAAGCAACTTCTACCCTTTACTGACGATTTGGATCTCATTGATGCTAGGCTTGCCGGTCTTGAAGATTTAGAGATGGGAAAAGGAGGATCTGAGATCTCAAAATCGCTAGCAGAAGCAATTCAGTATTTCTATGAAGATTCCGCTGAGCCACAGGGTAATATATTGATTCTTAGTGATTTTGAAGAACATCAAAGTTTCGGCGAATTAAAAGTTCCGGAGGGTATTACAGTCGCTGCTGTTGGTGTTGGGACACTGAAGGGAGATTTTATTCCAATTCGTGAGCAAGGTGTATTTCGAGGATATAAAAAATATAATAATGAAAATGTAGTTTCTTCATTAAGTGAAAGCGTACTGAAGGAATTCAAGAACAGAATTACAAATTATCAATATTGGATTTCTACCAGCTACTCAATGAACACATCGGAGATGCTAGATTATTTCACGCGGACATATCAGAGCAAATTAAGAAAGCAGCAGTCTGAAATCAGACCAAGCTATGGACATCATTTAGTACTTGTCGGGGTGCTATGCTTGATTTTTGGATGTCTATTATCATTTCCAAAACAATTGGTACCATTCCTCATCGTCGCAATTTTCGCGACAAATTTGAACGCTGATGAAAATGCACATGGTGATCAGTTAATGCAAAGGCATAAGGAAGGTACCTTAAGCAAGGCAGAAACGCTCAAGCTTGGAGAGATTCTTTTGAGGAAAAATGAAAATGAAAAATCCTTAAAGATATATGAAGAGAATACTAACGATGTTCTAAAGGAAAAAGATGAAGTCATTTTCAATTACGCGACAGGACTTTTGAAGAATAAGAAGGAAAATGAAGCGGTTGAGCTATATTCATACTTGAGAGACAAGAGGGTCGAAGAATTTGGCGAGGATGATAAGATCGTTCAGGCGATAGACAATAATTTGCTATTTTCGTCAAACTCACAACAACAAAAAAAACAAAACAAAGAATCCCAAAAAAAAGAAGACGATAAGAATAAGAATGATGAAAAAAATGGTGACAAAGGTAAAGGGCAAGGGAACCAAAAAAACGATAAGCAAAAGCAAGGAGAGAATCGAGATAAGAAAGATCAAAAAGATAAAAATGACGGAGATGGCAAGAAGGATCAAAATGAGAAGAAAAAAGACAAACCAGAGGATGAAGATAGCAAAAAGGAAAAACAGAAGTCACTTAAAGATATGCAAGATGAAATAAGAAAAGCAAAAAATAGTGTAAAAATTCCAGCCTTGCTAAAGCAGCTTTTGAATGATGACAGGCAGCTTCAAAAAAAGCTTTTGGATGCGAGCACTAATGACCGGAGAAGTAATGATGGCCACAAAGATTGGTAGTCGTACAGTGTTGCTAAGTACTTTGGTAGTACTAATAAACTTTTGTGTGCTTTGCAGTGGCAATGCATTGTCGGCAGAGTTATCGGCCAAGATATCACCGGACGTACCTGCTATTGGCGAACCATTTTATCTAGTAGTGGAAGCTGAAGCCGAAGGCGATGAAGAACCATATATCTCATTTGAGAAAGGACAAGCGGAAGTAATTTCAAAATCACGAGAAGGCGTAACGATACAATCACAATTTATCAATGGAAGAATAGTAGTTAAAAAAACCTTAAGATACCGTTACGAATTAACGGCAAGCAGGCCCGGTACAATACGAATTTCCAATATAACTGCGACATTTGAGAATAAAGTGCTCAAGGCCAGTGATGTGTCATTTAATGTCGTAGCGAAGCGAAAAGAGGCAGACGATATATTTTTGGTCGCAGAGGTTAGCAATAATAACCCTTATGTTGGAGAAGGTGTCGACGTAAATTATTACATATATTATCGAGTATCTATATCAAATCCTGAGGTTAAAGAGTATCCAAAGCTAAATGGATTTATAAAAAGATTTCATATGCCAGATGAGACTTCTGAGAGGGTTCAGTACGATGGAAAGTTATTCTATCGCTCATTGAAATATTCCGCTCGCGTTTATCCTGAAAAAGAAGGAACGTACTTTATTGATTCATTAAAAATTTCATTGCACTACCAACACCATCAATCTAATTCCCCTTTCGGCGGTGCTTTTGGGTTTGCCATGGGGCAGTACAGGAGCAAGACGATACAAAATGATAAAGTAGAAATTAAGGTTAAAGAGTTACCAACGGAAAATTTCCCCAAAGAAGGGTTTACTGGATTAGTGGGTGTACACACGTTCAAATTAAATTTTGACAGAAATAGGTATCTTGAGAATGAGGCAATCGAAATGAAGCTTGAGGTGCAAGGACCTGGCGCGCTCGAAAAAATGGAAGATCCTATATTATACTCATCCTCATTACTTGAAAATTTTGACACTCAAGCTGAGTTAAACGAGCTAGATAACAAGAATGCGAAAAAGACGTTTCTTTTTACAATGCTCGGGCGAGGAGAAGTGAATATTCCCAAAAGTATTAAAAAGTTATATTACTTTGATCCAGCAAGTGCTAAGTATGTGGCGACACAGATAGAGATACCCGAACTGATTGTCACGAAAGTCGTTGGCGCCAACACCAAATCGAATACTTCATCTTATCAACCTACTGAAGGTCGAAAGGAAGATCGACAAACGCAGCCATATGAGGTCAAGAAGTCGGAATTCTTGGCCCCGATTTTTGAATCAAGGCAGAAAATTAATCATCTATCTCTTAATAATATTAATATGCTGCTGCTGGGCACTTTGTTGCTGTTTGTCCTTGGTGGAACTATTTTGAATTGGCGAGCATCTGCCAATTCTTACCAAGGTATTGCTAGGGTATTGCGG
>Ga0066639_10002485_pt1 | contig 16112 bp, 20 predicted proteins | sample CryGeyCG2114_010_2_FD_59504 | JGI IMG/M metagenome (GOLD analysis project Ga0066639, IMG submission 59504) | Groundwater microbial communities from aquifer - Crystal Geyser CG10_big_fil_rev_8/21/14_0.10 | ecosystem: Environmental > Aquatic > Deep subsurface > Groundwater | place: USA: Utah...
GCCTTTTTGACTTTTATCAGATTCATAGCGGTAAAAATTACTGATAGTCAGTTGTCCGATCCGTTCCAAATAAGGCAGGTTCAAATCAACGCCAATGGTACGGCTTAATGGCTCCGGGTTTATCTGCCAGTTGCAAGGAGGATCACATTTATCGCAATCGTGATCATAAAGCGCACAATTTTCGCAAAATTTCCTACATTTACTGGCTTCATCCTGAAGGCTTTTTAAAGTATCAGCCGATAATACTTGGGAGTAATCCTGGACTTCAAGATTGGCAACAATCGGGTAAGGGTTGGAGCAAACTGCATCTTCAGGATTTTTGTCTTCATCTTCTTTAGCATCAGGATCTTCGCAACTTCCGGGATTTATATTGTCAGGGTTCCCGCATTTAATCTCCGGAATTTCCTGTCCGGCTTTTTTGGGGACACAAGTTGTTGAGCTAATTTGGCCGGTAGCCATATCCACTGATCCTGAGCAATTATCAGTCATGTCTCTGGTGGCAAACCAGGGTGAATTTTCGTCAGACAAAATATGGTTCCAGGTATGAATATCAGGGACTGTAAAACTGCCGTCGCTGTTTATAGTTGCCGGTGGTAATACGCCCGACCAATTGGGATCCTGACTGGATAAATAATAGCCGTATTCACCGTGTTCGCCTGGTCCGATATCCTGGCCATTAAGCATCTGGTGGCCGCGTTTTGGGCCGTTTTGGAAAATACGCACTCCGTAATAAACAAGCTTATTTTTTAAATCAACTTTTTCCGGTTCAATAGAAATTGTTAAATAAGATTTGGAAGTGTTTGTTTGGGTGTTTTGTGCCAGTTGAGTTGATTGGCCCAAGACCTGGGGAGCAGCGCAGGCACTGGTCGTTTCATAAATTTTTTCTTTTAAAATATCATCAACGGTATTGGCCGAAGCTAATAAGATTGGCTCAGAAGCATTGCTGGTTAAAGTGCTTTCTCCATAATAAGGAGCTAAAGCTTGCTGGACAATGTTGCTGGCTTCATACAAAGTAGCTAAGTGGGGAAAAGACAGGGCAAAATTATTTTCGGTAAAATAACCAGGCGGGCCCTGAGAGATAAGACTTAAAACTCCCGGCGCATCTTTATAGGTAACCATGGGAATATAGGGCCATAATTGGGCATAAATAGTTCCGTCCCATTCTTCTTTTTTTCTTTGCTCCCAAATCTGGTGCTGGCGTAAATACTCGGCAAATTGGTCAGAGGATGGATCAATCCCGGTTGGTTTTGGTTCAGCACAAGCTGCAGCATGCAAGCTGGTTATTTCCAAAATATTATTACTGGGAATATTATAAAAATCAGATACTTTAAATTTCTGTTTACCTTCAGTCACCTCATAGTCAAATTCTTTGCCTTGGGAAACTTTTTTAAGCATGTCACAGCGCAATTCATCTTGTTTTTTTTGGGGCAAAAGCTTGGACATAACCCCTGATTCATTAAAGATTTTTGTAACACAGGCAGCGTCTTTTAAATCGCATTCCGGGCCGTAGCGGTTAACAGTGCCGGTAAAATAAGCAGCCAAATATTTGCTTTCCTGGTCGGTTTGTTTTTCCCGGTAATTAACAAAAGGAAGCGTGGTGTCTTTAGTGTCAACTACAACTTGACCGCCCCAGTCGCGCTTAAAGCCAAAGTCTCCGTCAATACTGCCGCCAGGGCAAGTAAACATTTCGCCATTATTGCTACCGCCATAGCCGACATCTGCCCAGGTCATTTGCGAAACTGTAAAAGATTGCGAGCAGGACAAAGTCGGTTCTTCCACTGGCCGGCCGCAGTCAACACAAGGTTGGGGCCGGAACGGCCCTTCCTGGGCGCCGGGATTGGTGCAGATAAGCTTTTCGCCAGCTGGTTGAAGCATAGAATAAGGGATAATTGGGACTGCTTGGCAAATATCAAGGTTAGTTGCATAGCCGATTTCATTGCAAATTTCCAACTGGCCGTTTTTAATTTTTTCTTCAAGCCAGGCTTTAAATGTTTGTGCATCAAAGTTTCCGGTCATTAACTGGCCATTTTTATTCATCTCTTTCATAAATTGTTCAACAATTGAGCCCCAAATCCAGGGATTTTTGTTAGAAATTTCCGGGTTATAAGAAAGAGGGGAAAGCATCATAAAATTCGGGTCATTTTTGATTATTTGATACATCGCTTGAAGATAACTGAACATTGCCTGAGCTTCAAAAATTGGACAGTCAGTAACAGCGGCCGGACAAGTGCCGCTTCTGTCGACAATTCCAGCTTCAAGACCAAAAACCTTTATGTTTTCCAAGCCAAACATCTTTAAAACTTCGCGGTATTTTCCGGCATTCAAAAGCGGATTGGCACTACATAAAGGATTGTCCTGGGGGCATCCTTGGCTGTAGTTATATAAATTCATGGAAATGCCATCAAACTGTTTAAAATAATCTTTTCCCAGCGCTTTCATAAAGGCCGTATAATTGGGTGCTGATTGGTTGATCATTGGCGAAAGAAGGCCAACTTTGGTATGTAAAAGGCCGGCAGCAGTAAGGTAGTCAACAAGAGTCTGTGTATAGGCTTTCAACATTGGTACAGCCGCAGTATCATTAGGATCCAAAGTGTTACCAACTCCGCCTGTTTCTCTTTCCATATTTGGTTCATTCCAGGGCATAATATAAATTTTTCTGCCGCCGGTGTTTAAATTTCCCAATGTTGCTGTCCAGGAAGCGGCCCAGTTTTGGTCAGGAACTGTATCTGGATAATGCGTTCTTATAACAACATTTGTTTGTGGGTTTTTATCTAAAAAAGCTTGGATATCTTTAGCATTACCGATTTTAGGCATGATGGTAATCCAGCCTCCAGGGCCAACCACTTCAGCAGCTTTGTCCCATTCACTGATATGGTCAGTTACATTAACTCCTAGAGGGGAAGCAGCTAAGGAGGATTTAGGGGAAAATAAAAATCCCAAACAAAAAATTAGGAAAAAAAAATATTTTTTGGGCAGACGTAGTTTCATTTAAGGAAACAAAATATTAAAGGTTGATACATTAACTCCGGTAAATGCTTGGATAAGTTGTAAGGCAAACCAAGCCATAATCATCATTACCAAGCCTAAAATTGCATAAGTGATGGTTTTTTTGGCTCCTTCATTGGCTTTAGGATCACCGCCGGCAGTGAGATAGGAAAACCCGCCTAACAAAAGCATTATAAAAACAACTAATAGCCCAAAGCCGATGGCTAAATTCAAAATAGTTGAAAAAATCGTGTTGAAATGTCCAATCTGAGCCGGTTCCGGGCCAAGGTCAACTGCAGCAAAAGCAGGGGTTACAAATAAAGTAAAAATTTTTTTCATCCCAATTCTTTGTAGCATAAAAATAGCCTGGCTTCAATCAGATTAAGGCGCGATAAAACCAAAACCCCGCCACTTAAGGCGGGGCAAAATTTTATTCTAAACTTTAGTTAGGAGCACAAATAGTAGTTCCGTTTGCTTGAACTGCTGGGTGTGAACCGGCTCCACAGACTACGGAGCTATTATTTCTGTTTGCTGCTGAGGGGAATTTTAGATTGGTGATATCAATGCCAAAGAAAAACGACACCAGTTGCATGATTGCCCAGGCTGCAGACACAATTGCCAAGCCGATTAAGGCTGCTGTAATCCGGTCCCTGGCTGCTTCATATTTGGCTTTATCGCCGCCTGAGGTTAGCCATTCAATGCCGCCCCAGACTAAATATAAAAAGGTCATTAAGCCGGCAATAACAATAACTGCTGTAATTCCCGATGATACTAAAGTGCCAATACTTTCGATGGAATTAGTCGGTGTAGATATTGGTATTTGTGTCATATCAGGTGCAGCCAAGACGCTGCTGGCGCCAACAAATAATGATGCAACTGAAATAACCGGCAGAATAATTTTTTTCATAGATTTCTCCTTAGATTAATAAAAACGGAAATGGACATATTTGTCAAGAGCATTTTAAATTTACAGGCCAAAAATTTTATTTAGGCCTAAGAAAAACAGGATTAATTGCCAGACTGCCCAGATTGTAACCACAATTGCCAAGCCTAAAATAGCATGCAGGATTTTATTTCGCGCTGAGGTATATTTGTCTTTGTCGCCTTCTGATGTTAACCAGTCAATCGCGCCCCATAACATATATCCGAGGCATAATAGTGCCGCCACAGAAATTATTGCGGTTATGCCTTTGCTGACAAATACGCCAATATCTTGCTGAAAAAATCCCTGGTTTTCAATAACTTGCCCAAGATCAGTGGTTTTTGTCTTATTTTCTATACTTTGTCTTCTTTCCAGCTCTAATGCTCCAGGTTGACCAGGAACCGGCGGAAGTGCCGCTAAAACAGAATTAGTACTAAATACTAAATACAAAATACTAAATACAAAAACTAAAATTATTGCAAATCGTTTTTGAAAATTGAAAATTGAAAATTGAAAATTCATGTTAGGGTGTGGGCCACTCGAGTCTTAATAAAGAAAATCCTAAAACCCCGAGTTTATCAATTAAGATTACAATTGCCGCTGAAGCAGCTAAAAGCCCCATGCCAATTACTGCATTAATCATTTTCATCCGGGCGGTTTTTAATTTTTCCGCATCGCCCTCTGAAGTCAGCCAATCAAAAGTTCCCCAGACTAAATAAAGAATAGTAATCAGCGCCCCAAAAATTACCATTGCCCGCCAGAGGTTGACAAAAAATAATGCCAGGGGATTGACTTTAACTTTATCAAGAGTTCCATAGTCAGGGACTACGGGATTAGTAATTTGCGCTAAAATTCTTTGCATATTTTTACGGTTTTAATTGATCAGTTATAGCTGACGGATTTAAAAAATTCATTCCTAAAACCAGGCCGATAATGTAAAACAGCGAATAAGCAGCGACCATAACTATTAAGCCAATAAGCCCATTAGTCATTTTAGTTCGAGCCTTTTTGGCTTTTTCAGCTTCATCACCGGCAGTGATCCAATTAAAAGCGGCAATTATAAAATAAATAATAAACATCAAGCCGCCGACTATTGTAAATACTGCCAACAGATTGGAAAATATTTTTTCTAAAGGCACCAGAGGATTGTCTGTATCAATTTTATAACCGGACGGCGTTTCAATATCGCCTAATTTTAATGCCAATAGTGTTAAGAATTTTTTTTGTTTCATTTCGGGCCGGTAATTTCCGGGTTTAAAATCCAATCAGCTTTGCCGAAAATAAGCCAGGAAATAATGGAAATAATAATAAAGGAAACAGCCATAACTACCAAGCCGATTAAGGAATTGGTAATTTTGTTCCAGGCATCGGTAATTTTTTTCTCATCGCCGCCGGCATTAATAAATTGCCAGCCGGCCAATAAAAAATTAATTAGGGCAAATAGGCCGCCGGCAATAAACACAAGCTTGATTACGTTAGTTAAAAATAACCCAAAGCCGCCCGCAACGCTAGAATATTTTCCTGGTAAGGGAGTGGTAACTGTTCCAATAACATCAGTTGCTGTTGCCATAATTAGATTCCTATTGATACTCCGGTAACTGCTTTAATAATTTCCATAATCCAGTAGCTAAAAATAATAATAGCAAATCCGGCCACTGCTGCGGTGAGGGTTTTGGATCCCTGGCTCATTTTTTCTGAATCACCACCGGCAGTGATGATGGTAAAGCCTGCAAAAAGAATAATAAAAAACAAAATCAGGCCAGCAATTAATAAAATATTTGGTAATAAAAAAGAAATAACACTGCCTAAAGATTTATATCCTGTTGCGTTAGCAATGCCGTCGCTATTAATTTTAAATTCTTCGCCTATATTTACTTGGGCAAGCAGTCGGTTCATAACTTAATATTAGCAAAAAAGTTATAATAGTGTTATGGAAGCTTTTAAAAAACAGTTCAATGAATATTATTGGCAATATTTACTGGCAAAACAGCAGGAAATCAAAAAGATAGACAAGCAAGCTGATGAATTTTATAAGCAGATTTTATTATTGGCAAAGTCCGGCAAAAGATTAAGGCCTTATTTTTGCTATTTAGGCTATTCAGGCTTTGGGGGCAAAGACAAAAAATTAATTATGAATAGCGCTATGGCTTTAGAGGTTTTACATTTATTTGCACTGGTTCATGATGACATTATGGATAAAGCTAAAACCAGGCGCGGTCTGGACACAGTCCAAAATTTTATTTTTAAAAAAACCCATGATAAGCATTTCTCGCTGTCAGTAGCTTTATTGGCAGGAGATTTAATTTTTAGTTTTTCTCAGGATTTAATAGCCCAAAATATTTATTGGCAGAAATTAAAACAAGAGTTGATGGTCGGTCAGTATTTGGATATCAAGACAACAATCAAAAAAAACCTAGAAGAAAAAGGAATCTTAAGAATAATGGAATTGAAAACTGCCAGTTATACGGTTTTGCGGCCATTGCAGATTGGTGCATATTTGGCAGGTGCCGCTAAAACTGATATTGAAAAACTGGCTGATTTTGCCTTGCCGGCAGGAGTTGCCTTTCAGATACAGGATGATATTCAGGGGATTGATGAGTTAAATGAGCTTAATTTAGCCAGGCTTAAAGGAATGGATTATTGTCAAAAATTGTCTCAAGACTTAATAACTAAGGCTAAAAAATCTTTATTAAATGTTAAAATAAATAAATCAGTAAAAAAGGTTTTATGTCAAACAGCAGATTATTTAATTGCCAGAAAAAATTAGTAGAACAAGTTTTGGCCGGTAATCCAAGTGCGGTCAGTTGTTTTTATCGTCAGTTTAAGCCAAGAATTACCAATATTATCAGCCAAAAAATCCCCCCGGAAGCTGTAGATGAAATTTGCCAAGAGGTATTTTTATCAGCCTTAGTTTCGCTGGCAACCTTTGCCGGACGATCAAGCTTATATTCCTGGTTGGTATCAATAACAAGGCATGAAATTGCCGATTATTACCGTAAGAAAAAAATTAAAGAAGTGGTTTTTTCCAAACTGCCATTTTTAAAAAAAATAATTGATAAAGCTTTGTCACCGGAAACCAGCTTTGAAGAAAAAGAATTAAAGCAGAAAGTAAAGCAAACTTTTTCAAGTTTAAGCGAAGGATATGCTCAAGTTTTACGACTTAAGTATATTGACGGTCAATCAATCGGTTTGATTGCCAAGCAATTAGGAATTAGTTATAAGTCATGCGAATCCAGGCTTTTCAGGGCAAGAATCGCATTTCAAAAACTTTTTGTCCAAAATAACCCAAGCTACCAAAATAGGTCTTTTAATAACCATAAGAGAGGGTTATCTTTTTTGCCGTAATTTTTTAGGTCTTTTTCTTCATCCTTTTAAAACAATTTTTGTAATTTTTTCTCAAAATGACTTATCGCAGCTAACTTTGATTTTCGGCCTGCCGTTTTACTTGTTGGTTTTCGGCTTTTTATTTATCAAAGCCAGCCGTTATATATTGGGTTTACCCTCCCATCCCTGGGGAGTTTTTGCTAAAATCAGCGGCATCTTTCTATTATTTATGACCTTTGTTTTCGGAGCTTATTTATTTTTTTGGTTTATAAAAGTTTTAAAGAGTAGGAAAAAATGGACTTTAATCTGACAAATATCAAAAAAACAATTTTAACCAAAGAAATGGTTAAAAACCGCAACTGTGAAAATTTTATCGGCGGAATTCAAGTTCCACTAGGTTTGGCCGGCCCGATAAAAATATTTGACAAAGAATATTATTTGCCTTTGGCTACTACCGAAGGTGCATTGGTAGCATCAGTTAATAGGGGTTGTAAGGCAACTAAATTATCTGGAGGAATAAATACTTATGTCGAAAATGTCGGGGTGACCAGAGCTCCGCTGTTTAGGGTTAAAAATTTACAACAAGGTCGTGAGCTTATTGATTTTGTTAGGCAAGAATTTGCCAAAATTGCCAAAATTGCCTGCGCTAATGAACCGTTCATAAAACTGTTAAAATGTGATCCTTTTCAGGTTGGCACTAATGTTTGGCTAAGGTTTTCTTTTGACACCTGCGAAGCCATGGGTATGAATATGGCAACAGTGGCGTGCCAGAAAATTGCTGATTTTTTAGAGGATAAATTCAAGATAGAATGTTTGGCTTTATCCGGAAATTTATGTATTGATAAAAAACCGGCATTTATAAATGTAATTTTGGGCCGGGGTAAAAAAGTTTGGGCTGAAACTGTAGTCAAAAAACAGGCTATAAAGGATGTTTTAAAAGCAGATGCCGGGAAAATGGTGGAAATTGTTAAACAAAAATCACAACTTGGATCAGCTGTGGCCGGCTCAATGGGTTTTAATGCCCATTTTGCCAATATTGTAGCTGCTTTATTTTTAGCAACAGGACAAGATATGGCTCATGTAACTGAATCGTCTTTGGGGATTGCCGATGCCCAGATCCAGGGAGAAGATTTGTATTTTAGCGTTTACTTTCCGGATATGATTTTAGGAACGATCGGCGGCGGTACCGGCTTGCCGACTCAAAAAGAAGCTTTGGGTATATTGGGTTTGGGCAAATTACAAAAAGGCGATTCGCAAGTTTTGGCGCAAATCGTGGCCGCAGCTAGTTTAGCCGGAGAATTATCGCTGACTGCTGCCTTGGCCAGCGGTCATTTAGCCCGGGCTCACCAGGACTTAGGCAGAGGTCTGCAAAATAAACAAATAAACAAATAAACAAATTTCGAATAAATAATTTAATGATGAATAAGCAAATAGACATACATGAAAGAATATATAAATTTGTTTTAAGAGTAATTAAATTGTTAAATTCTTTACCTAAAAACAATATTAATTTAAATATTATTAATCAATGCAGCCATTCAGTTACATCAGTTGGGGCAAATGATCAGGAAGCGGATGCCTGTCAAAGTAAAAAAGACTTTATTTTAAAATATTCGATAACCAAAAAAGAACTTCAGGAAACTAATTATTGGTTAAGATTGATAAAAGATTTAAATCCGCTTTTAGAAAAAAGAATGGAAAGTTTAATATTGGAAGGAAAAGAGATTTTATTAATTGTAAGTAAAATAATTTCTAATACTAAGAAAAGTTGAAATTAAATTATTCGTTTATTGATTTGTATATTTGTTTATTAGGTTATTTGTATATTTAGAATCAATGATTAAGCTAAAAAAGTTCACTAAAGTAGGCATTGTCGGTTATGGTGTCTATGTGCCGCAGTTTCGTATTTTGGTAAACACGATTGCTAAAACTTGGGATAAAGATGGCGAAAGTATCTCGCTGGCCTTAGGCGTAAAACAAAAGGCAGTTGCCAACATGGATGAAGATTGTTTGACTATGGCAGTTGGCGCAAGTTGGCAGGCTTTGCAAATGGCGAAAATTAATCCTCAAAAAATCGGCGCCTGTTTTGTGGGCAGCGAGTCTTTCCCCTATGCTGTAAAACCAACATCTACGGTGCTGGCAGAGGCTTTGGGGATAGGCAATGATTATTTTAGCGCAGATTTGCAGTTTGCCTGTAAAGCAGGAACAGCCGGCGTCCAAATAGTGGCGAGCATGATTGAAGCAGGATTAATTGATTATGGCTTGGCAGTAGGCAGTGATAAATCCCAATCAAAGCCCAACGACGCTTTGGAATTTACTGCCGCCAGTGCAGCCGGAGCTTTAATCCTAGGCAGTAATAAAAAAGACTGGTTGGCAAGCCTTGACTACACCAGTTCATTATCTTCAGATACTCCGGATTTCTGGCGAAGATCTACTCAGGAATATCCGTCACACGCCGGTAGATTTACCGGCAAACCAGCCTATTTTAAGCATGTTGTCGGCGGAACTAAACTTTTTTTGGCAAAAATCAATAAAAGCCCAAAGGACTTTGATTATGTAGTGTTCCATTCGCCTAATAAGAAATTTCCAGTTAAAGCTGCGAAAATGCTTGGTTTTACTACGGAACAATTAAAATACAGTTTATTGGTAGAAAACATTGGTAATCCCTATTCTGCTTCAAGCTTGGTATCTCTGGCTAATGTTTTGGATAACTCGAGCAAAAATGCCAAAATTTTAGTAACTTCCTATGGGTCAGGGGCAGGCAGCGACAGTTTTAGCTTTACAAGACTATCAGGCCAAGCAAAACAAAAATTAACAGCTAATTTAAAAGATGTACAGGAATTGGATTACGGACAGTATTTGCGTTTTATGGGGGTGGTTAGATGAAAGTTGCAGTTCTGGGAGCCTATCAAACAAAATTCGGCGAACTTTGGGATAAAAGTTTGGCAGATTTAATTTTTGAAGCAGGGAATGAAGCCATAAAAGACAGCGGGGTTGATAAAAAAGACATCCAGTCAGGTTTTTTAGGCAACAAGCTCGGACCGCAGACTACCGGACAAAACCACTTAGGTGCTTTAATGGCGGAAGTTTTAGATATAAAAGTTCCGGTTGTCAGAGTTGAAGCAGCTTGTGCTTCAGGCGGAGTGGCTATGGCACAGGCAGTGCAGTCAATAAAATCCGGTCAATATGAATTAGTTTTAGTTGTTGGTGCCGAAAAAATGACTGATGTGGGAGGAGAGCAGATAGCCGAAGCTTTAATGGGTGCTGCTTCAGAGTCGGAACGCCAGGCGGGGTTAACCTTTCCCGGGCTGTATGCTCTGATCGCTTGTGAATATTTTGCCAAATTCGGTGCCTCTCAAAAAGACTTAGCCAGGGTAGCTATTAAAAATCATTATCATGCCAGTCTTAATCCTAAAGCTCAGTTCCCGTTTTGTATAACTGAAAAACAAGCCCAAACTAGCTCTGATGTGGCCTGGCCCTTAAGGCTTTTAGACTGTTCTGGGGTTACTGACGGTGCAGCGGCAGTGGTATTGGCAAGCGAACGAGTAGCCGGCAAATTTAAGAAAAACAAAGTCTTTATTAGTGCCAGTTGTCAAGCAAGCGATACCCTGTCTTTGGATAAAAGACCGGATATAACCACTCTTTGTTCAACCAAAACAGCTGCAAAATTTGCTTTTTCACAGGCGGGAATAGAGAGAAAAGACGTTGATTTTGTTGAAGCCCATGATTGTTTTACCATTGCTGAAATAATTGCCTTGGAAGATTTAGGTTTTTATAAAAAAGGCCAGGGCTATTTAGCTTATAAAAATAATGAACTTAGGCTTGGCGGTAAACTGGCGGTAAACTTATCAGGCGGTTTAAAAGCCTGTGGTCATCCCGTTGGAGCGACGGGAGTCAAGCAGATAGTTGAAGTTTATAATCAATTGAGCGGTAGAGCCGGAGTTAGGCAAAGCAAGGGCGCAAAAGTTGCTTTGACCCATAATGTCGGCGGCACCGGCGGCACAGTAGTTGTCCATATTTTAAATAAATAAATCTATGAACAGTCCAATAAAAATTTGGCGGGATAATAAAACCAAATACCAAAATTTAGGTAAAGCCGGAAAAATTGTGGTGGCCACTAAAATTAACACTCCGGTTGATGGTTTTTCAGCTTTTGCACCTTACTGGGTGGCTATAATCACTTTGGATGGTGGGCAAAAAGTGACTGCGCAGCTTGTTGATACTGGAAAATTCTTACCAAAAAAGGGCGATAAGGTTATTGGTGTTTGCAGAAGGATAAAAGCGCCTGATAAAGTTGGCGTAATCGAGTACGGAATAAAATTTAAAATAATTTAATGAAGGACTTGTTAATAAGAATTGATAAGCAAGACAAGGTAATTGGTTATAAATCAAAACAAGAGTGCCATGTCTGCCCGGGATTATTGCACCGGGCATTTTCTGTTTTTATTTTTAACAGTAAAAACGAACTGTTGTTGCAAAAAAGAAGTAAGCAAAAACTTTTGTGGCCGCAATTTTGGTCAAACTCCTGCTGTTCCCATCCTAAAAAAGATGAAGATTTAATTAATTCGGCCGCCAATCGTTTAACAGAAGAACTTGGTTTTAATTGTCAGTTAAAACAAATAGGAAATTTATACTATCAGGCTGAGTTCAATAATTTAGGCTGTGAATATGAAATTACTCATATCTTAACTGGTATTTATGACGGAAAAATAAAAATAAATCCCGCTGAAATAAGTGATCTGCGTTGGGTAAGCTTTGAAGACTTAAAAAAAGAAATCAATAAGTATTCTGATCGGTTTACTCCCTGGCTAAAATTAATTATAAAAAAATATGGAAAAAATTATTTTCTCAGCACCAGCTAAGTTAATACTGACAGGAGAACACGCAGTCGTTTATGGTTATCCGGCGATAGCCATGGCAATAAATAAAAGATTAAAGTTGGAAGTAGTAATAAACGAAAATAAACTTGACTGGAAAATAAACTCAGAAATTCCGGTCCGCTGCGGCCTTGGATCATCTGCAGCCCTTAGTGTTACCCAAGCAGCCCTGCTTTTATATTTAAAAACCAAAAAAATTAATAAAGAACTTATCAATGAAATTAGTTTTAATTTGGAAAAAATTCATCACGGCAAGCCATCGGGGATTGATAATACCGTAGCTGTATATGGAGGAATAATTCTGTTTAAAAAGTTTAAGTTGTTTAAGGGTTTAAAAGTTAAAAAAATGCCGGAATTTTTGTTAATAAACAGCGGCAAGCCTAGCGAAACCACCAAGGAAATGGTAAAAAACGTTGAATCAAGAATTATGAATTATGAAACAAGAAAAATATTGAAAAGTATTGGGAAATTGTCAAACAGATTTGTTAAAGCACTGAATTTAGAAGATTTAAATTCTTTGGGTTTATTGATTACTGAAAACGAAAGATTATTGGAGCAACTGGGAGTTGTGGGTATAAAAGCTCAAAAACTTATTCAGGATATTGAAAAAATAGGCGGCAGCGCTAAAATTTGCGGCGCTGGCGGTCTAAAAACAGGCTCGGGTATAATTCTTGTTTACCATAAATATTTGCAGGATGTAAAAAAATATTGCCAAAAAAATAAACTAAGCTTTTTTATGGCTAAATTGGAAAAACAAGGCGTGAAATATGAATAAAGCCACTGCTGTTTCACCGGCGAATATTGCCTTTGTTAAATTTTGGGGGTTAAAAAACAAGGAATTGATTTTAGCTTACAACGATAGTATCTCTATGAATCTTAGTAATTGTATTACCAAAACTACAGTTGAATTCTCGCCAAAATTTAAAAAACACCAAATTTATTTGGACCTTTTTGGAAAAGGAAAACAATTAATTACCGGGAAAAAAGAGGGAAAAATAGTAAATCAACTGGAGAGGATAAAAAAACTAGCTAAAAACAACTGGTTTGCACAAATTTATTCGCAAACTAATTTTCCCTCTGAAGCCGGCATTGCTGCTTCAGCCTCGGCTTTTAGCGCCTTAACTTTAGCTGCTACATATGCTTTGAAACTTAAGTTATCAAATAAACAATTATCAGTTTTGACCAGGCTTTCCGGTTCCGGGTCAGCTTGCCGATCAGTTGTTGACGGATTTTGTTGCTGGCACAAAGACTGTGCCACACAAATTGCCGGGGTTAATCATTGGCCGGAATTAACAGATATTGTTGCTGTTGTTGACACCAGTACCAAAAAAGTGTCTTCTTTTGACGGTCATCAACTGGCTTTATCAAGCCCGTATTTTAAAGCCAGAATTGAAGAAGTAAACAAAAGAGCAAGGTTGGTTACTCAAGCCATAAAGCAAAAAGACTTTAAAACATTGGGAGAGCAAGCAGAGCTGGATGCTCTATCAATGCATTTTGTGATGATGACTTCCAGTCCGGCTTTATTTGCTTTAAGTCCGAAATCCTGGAACATAATCCAGTCAGTCAGAAGCTGGAGAGAGCAAGGCTTGCAAGTTTATTTTACCGTTGATAACGGGCCTAATATTCATATTTTGTGTTTGGAAACAGATAAAGCTAAAATTTTACAAAGACTTAAAAAAATGCCGGAAGTTTTGTTTACCATCGTTAACAAAAATTGCCGGGGAGCAAGAATAATATGAAACAGGTTATTTTTATAAAACTGGGTGGCAGTTTGATTACTGATAAAGCAAAACCATTTACAGTTGATAATAAGACTTTGGATACAGTAATTAATGAAATAAAAAAGGTATTTAAAAAAAATATAAATTTGGTTATTGGCCATGGCGGCGGGTCGTTTCCACATACCCTGGCAAAGCAATATAACACCATAAATGGAATTAAAGATTTTGAAAGTGTTCGGGGAGCGTGTTTGGTTGAACAAGCGGCGGTTAAACTCAATAGCATCGTCTTGGAAAAATTTTTAAAGGTTGGTTTAGCGGCAATTAATCTGAGTCCGTTGGCAAGCTTTGTTATGAACAACAAAAAAGTTTACAATTTTTTTGGTCAAACTTTAGAAAAAGCTTTGGATTTAGGAATGCTGCCAGTAGTTTACGGAGATTTAGTGTTGGATAAAAAAATCGGTTTTACAATTTGCTCAACAGAAAAAGTATTGTCGGCGATTGCTTTGAAACTAAATAAAAATAAATATAAAACAGATCTAGTAATCCATTGCACCCGTACCAACGGAATTTATGATAACAAGGGAAATACAATCCCGGTAATTAATAAAAATAATTTTGCTAAAATTAAAAACAGTTTAACCGGCTCAGCAGGGATAGACGTTACCGGCGGAATGATTCATAAAGTAGAAGAGTCTTTGTTTTTAGCCGAAAAAGGCATAAATTCATTGGTTTTAAATGGCCAAATTCCGGGAAATTTATCAAAAGCAATTTTAGGGAAATCTGTAAATGGTACAAAAATAGTTTGGTGATGATGGCGCTTTTAATTACCGCATTATTACCGCACTATTTCCGCAAGGAAACTTATGAATAGTGTCCCTAGTCATATAGCATTTATTGTAGATGGAAATAGAAGGTGGGCGACACAAAAAGGCTTGCCCCAACAGGCAGGCCATGTGTACGTGGTTGAAAAAGTTTTAGACTCTTTAATTGATTATGCTGATAAAAAAGAGATTAAATACCTGACTTTTTGGACATTTTCAACCGAGAATTGGAAGCGGGGTAGCTTATTTGCACATGCTTTATTTAGGCTTTTGGAAAAATCAATTGAAACTAAAGCCTCCGGTTATCACAAAAAAGGCTATCGGTTTAATGTTATCGGCGATATGACTAAACTGCCTCAAAATTTAGTTAAAATGCTTAAATTATGGCAGGAAAAAACTAAAAACAACTCCAGGATTACAGTAACAATTGCCATTAATTATGGGGGAAGAGATGAAATTATTAGAGCAATAAAGACAATTTCCAATGACCAATTTCCAATTTCCAATTTAACAAAAGACAATTTCCAACAATTTTTAGATACAAAAAACATTCCTGATCCGGACTTGATAATAAGAACAGGTGGGGAGAAAAGATTATCAGGGTTTTTACTCTGGCAGTCTGAATATAGCGAACTTTATTTTACCGATACCCTGATGCCGGATTTTAGTACAAAAGAATTCAGCAAAGCTTTGGATTGGTTTATCAAAAGACAAAGACGGTTTGGGAAATAGAGTTAGCTAGAAAAAATACTTGTTAATCCAAATATCGTCTGGATTATTTGCATCAGCCAAAAAGCCACAAATAAAATCACAAAGCCAATAAGTGCCGACACAATTCTACCCTGACCTTTTTTAATTCCTTCAGGATTGCCTACAGAGGTAAGCATTTCAAATCCGCCCAAGATAAGCATAATAAAAAGAATAATTCCGGCTAAGGGGAAAACAATATTATTGGTAATGGCTGAAACTACTTCGGCGATATTTGAATCGGCAAATTTAAATCCCAAGGGGTCGTCAATTTTTAGATTACCAGGTAAAGTCACAGGCATAATTTAACTACCAATATTCATTATCGGCACACCGATAATTCTTAATAAAAATACTGAGAATATTATAAACAAAAGTCCGATAACTGCAGCAGTCAGTTGTTCCTGGGCTGCTTTTAAAGCTTCAGGATTGCCCCGGGAAGCCAGGATCTGGAAAGCGGCAAACAGCATAAATATAAAGGCAATTCCGCCGGCAATCCCAATCGCCCAGTTTAAAAATACTTTAATAAACATTTCTGGTTTTGTAGGTACACAACCGATGGCGGTTTCTATTCCGTTAGCTAAAGGGATTTTTTGGCTTGATAATTCAGGAATAATTCCATATTCTGGCGTAATTCCTTTTACAAAACATGTATTTGGCATAAGGAGAATAGCTGGGAGTTTTACATCTTCTTCTTTAACACATTGGCATTTAG
>Ga0066639_10002486_pt1 | contig 16111 bp, 10 predicted proteins | sample CryGeyCG2114_010_2_FD_59504 | JGI IMG/M metagenome (GOLD analysis project Ga0066639, IMG submission 59504) | Groundwater microbial communities from aquifer - Crystal Geyser CG10_big_fil_rev_8/21/14_0.10 | ecosystem: Environmental > Aquatic > Deep subsurface > Groundwater | place: USA: Utah...
ACATGTTTTGCAATAGGGGTAGAGCCGACGAAATTCACGCCTTTAATCTCAGGATGATCACATAAAGCATTGACCACATCTTTCCCGCCATGAACCATGTTCATAACTCCCTTGGGGAAACCGGCCTGTTCTATTAATTCAAAAATTCTTAATTGAGTTAGAGGCACGCGCTCACTTGGTTTAAGAATATAGGTATTGCCTGAGGCAACAGCAAACGGCCAAAACCAAAAAGGTACCATGGCGGGAAAATTAAAAGGGGTGATACCAGCAAAGACTCCCATTGGTCTTCTATTTGAATGGCAATCAATACCTGAAGCGATGTCGGCCAGCGACTCGCCCATCATGAGCGAAGGCATGCCACAAGCGACTTCCACCATCTGGATGCCGCGTAGGATATCGCCCATCGCTTCTTTCATAGTTTTGCCATGCTCCTTAACAATCAAAGTGGCAATCTCTTGCTTATGCTCTTCAAGCAATGTCTTAAGTTTAAAAAATGGCTGAACGCGATCGACTACAGGAGTGGTCTTCCAAGTTTTGAAAGCCTGTGTCGCTGCTTTGACTGCAGCTTCAACATCTTGAGTATTGCCCAAGGGGGTCCTACCCAATAACTCATCAGTCGCCGGGTTGCGGATTTCATAAGTTTCCTTGCCTAAAGATTCAACAAAATGCCCATCGATAAAATTTTGTACTGTCTTGGCCATCAGGCCCTCCCCTGCATCAAATTTAAATAAAATTTATAATTGAGTACCTTTGCCATATTTGCGTGTCAAATGCTGTGCAGCGCCTCTTATCGCAAAAGTTTTAAGCAGTAATTATGATCTTTTACTGCTCTCTATTGCAAAATTTATTTGTCATAAAGAGTGAACAAATTGAGATGGAAGGTAATATTCTTGGTTCGTGACATTGGTCATTATTGTTTCGTAACTATCTGTAATTACAGCGTTCCACGTGGCATAATCCAAGGCCATCAAGTTTCAGAGGCAAAGACCGATCAATATACTATGGATTTTAATGAATCAGATGATTACACTGGAACAGAAGAGGAGGCCGAGGACACTCAAAAGTCTCTTAGTAGCTACTCCGATCTGTTTGCGGCCATCAGCTTCATTTTTCTATTTCTGTTTGTCATCGGCAGCATCCAAGGCGGCGTTCAATCGATGGTGTCCCAATGGGAGAAGCAAAAAGAAGATCAAAAATTTCGCGAAGAAATGAAAGAAGTTGTCGCCAAATATGAAAAAATACTCGCCAGTTATCAAACAGATAAAGACATATATCTCAATCACTCCGCCACAGATGAAGAGTTAAAACTGTATAAGGAGTCACTCGAAAAGCTTGAGATTTTTGAAGAAGAAAAGAGCGCCTTAAAGGACAAGCATAAGGCCCTAAGTGAAAAGTATGCCACTTCAGAAAGGATGATTTCAAGCTTTACTGAATCCCTTAAACAAATCATTCAATCCAACATGGTGATCAAAAAACAAATGGCAGAAACGACGCAAGTAAAAGATGACCTGCAAGAAAACCTGCAAAACTATAAAGACAGTGCCCAAGCAAAATATGAAAAAGATTTCAAAACAAAACTGGCGCAGATGGAACAAAAAACTGCGGCAGAAATTAAACATACGAAAGATGACTTAAAAGTTAAAAGCACTCAAGAGATTGCAACTATCAAAGAAAAGACTAAGCTTGATTACGAAAAAAATCTCAAAAATCTTCTGCAGGAAAAAGATAAGCTTCATCAAAGCGACATTATGAAACATGAGCACATGGCAGAGGCCATGAGCGAACAATTGGAAACAAAGAAAAACCAGATTGCCATGTTTGAGCGCAAACTGGAAATGAATGGTAAAAATGCCAGCGAGGCAATTGGTTTTATTGCTGATAAAATTGCTGATGGGCTTGAAAAGGCAAATATTAAGGCGCATGTTGATCGCGAGACAGGAGAAGTAACACTCAATTTTGAAAAAGCATATTTTGAACTGGGGAAACACGAACTCAAAAAGGACATGATCATGGACTTAAAACGTGTCATTCCTGTCTATGCGGCCACAGTATTAAATGATCCGGCCATTGCCGAGCGAATTGAAAGCTTGGAAATCATTGGCTATTCTTCACCTATATTTGCTGCAAAATATGTCAATCCACAAAAGCTCAATGGACAAAATTATTTTGCACTCAACTACAATTTGGATTTAAGTTACCGACGAGCGCGCAGTATTTTCCAGTATATTTTTCATCCAAATGAAATGAATTTCCCCGAGAAAGAAAAAATGTTCAAAATAACAAAAGTCTCAGGACGCAGTTATTTAGAAGGTAGAGTTCCGGCCGATGCCAATGAAAAGAACATAAAGATGGCAGATTATTGTAAAAGATATAACTGTGCCGACCAACAAAAAGCAGTGATTAAGTTTACTTTAAAATACTGAGGATTTTATGGCTTCACTACTAGCAACACTTGGACAATTTACAGCTGATTATCTAATCCCATTCATGCTGCTGATTTTTGCACTTGGCACTGTGCTTAAAATGTTTATCTACTATGTTTCAAAAAAACTGCACATTATCAGCACCGCAGTTGAAACAAAAGTACATCGTCACATGGAAGGCAAGTATGAGGATACTCAAAATTTAAATTTTTATAGCTTAACCAAAACAATACTAGACAAGACTTTTCATGAGCACTTCATCATGCGCCTATCTAACCAAAGACGACGTTTTGATAAAACTGCTTCATTTTTAGATCGCATCTTTTACATCGATGCTGGCGCCAACATTCTATTTGAAGACACTATAAAACAAACAAAGTTCTATAAAAAGAAGGAAGATCAACCTCAGTTTAGATCCATGGCAAGTTTTGCTTTTAGTGCCAATCGTTATTTCAATCAACTCTTTGGAGTTATTCCACTAAAAGTAATCAACAACTTGCTTTTAATTTTGCCTGGTTTGTTTATTGTCGGCGGCATCTTTGGTACTTTTCTAGGAATAGTCAAAGGTATCCCCGCACTAAAAGGTATGGACCCGAGTAATATTGATGCCACTAAAATAACTTTGGGGGTCTTCCTGGATCAGATGGCCTATTCCATGAACACATCATTGGTTGGAATATGTTTGTCAGTATTTTTTACTGTTATCAATTCCTTATTTTCACCCAAGACTCTGGAGCGAGAGGCATTTACGAAGTTCACCCATTGCCTGGAATTTTTGTGGCGCAATTCACATGAAATGGCCGCTGCCCCAGTGCAAAAGCTTTATCTGGCAGAGGTTGGGCCGAATGAAAATGATGACTTTTCTCCGCCGGATTTGCCCGAATTGCCGGATGAACTTACAAATGAGGACCAGGCAGAAATCATAACCCTCAATGCGCAAAATCCCTCCGATCAGCTCAAGGCCGGATAGTCATAGTAATGCACCCCGGCCACCAAAAGGGTGCTGGCACTTCTTGGCACTTCTTGGCACTTCTTGGTAACCAACTGAAATTACTTAAGGTTTCCCTATTTTTTAATTTAATCTGAGGAAATTTCCGATAGGTCAGGCAAAGGGAACTTTCTTGAGACTTATTATTGTTATTATTTTTTCTAGCTTTCTGGCGCTACCCTCCTTTGGATTAAAAGGACAGCTACCTGACGTCTTTTCTTTCAAGGCCTCCAATAGCGGCAAGATGGCCGGCGGCGAATATTACCAAGATAATTTCACCGTCACAGCTTTAGGCCAAGTATTTTGGGAGACCTCTTCAAATAGCAGTGGCCCCTGCCCACTGTTAGCGGGAAGACTTAAAGGCAAACTGAGCAAACAGGAGCTTACTGACTTTGCTCTTTTGGCCAAGGAATCATTATTAGAACTGGAAAAAGAGAATGAGGGGCACAGCAGCCAGATGCTTTCCAGTTCTGATTCAAGACTCTCACACGAATGGAAGCTTACCTACGGTGATCAAGTTTACTCACAACCAATTGATGGGGGTAAGCAAAAAGTTCAAGAGCTTCAAGACATTATCCAAAAAATTAAGACAAAACTTAATGCCAGTTCAATCGTTTATATGGAAACAAAAGAAAAAAAAGACGGTAGCTTTGACATCATCTTTAACCACAAGGGAGTCGGCCCTTTCGCCTTGGTTTTCAGCAATAAAGTCTCTGATACTTTCAGTGGTGGTGTGAGCGATTGGAAATACCTCAAAAAGCCGCCAACAAAAGTGGTATTAAATGATCAAATCCGATCTTTTAAAGTCAATATTGTTGCCCCCAAGGGAGGTCAACGCCCTACTCATTTTATCTATAGCAACGCTTCACTTGTAGATCATTATGAATCATCTGAACTAGGAGATCAGGCCGGATATCGGCCGATAAAAGTATGCGCGCCACTTTAATGCTGATTATATTCACCGGCATTTTAGTTAGCTCTACGCTGTGGGGTCACCCTCACATGCGCGCGCCCGCAGTGATGGTGATAATTTTATGCCAGTGGGTACGACCGCCTTGGCAGACGGAACACAAAACCGCATGGGTTACGGTTATATTGGATCGTCAGAAGCGGCAACTGATCAGGTCATGCGCTTTTCATGTGCCGATTCCGAAGTGGGACAGCTGGTCGCAGGTATGTGCCATCGCAGTGGCGCAATGTTACCGGCCGCAGTCAATAGCTTCATCCAACATTCGGCCACGCCAGCCGTGATAGAAGGCATCAGGGCAAAGATCTATGAAGAACTTTATCTGAAACGCTATGCCATGCAACGATTTCCTGACGCTAATGGAGAGACTGAGGCGGCGCTCAATGGTGCCCCACCGCCCGCCACAGCTGATGATCGGCTGGGATATCCCAATCACTGTATGCACTGGAACCAGACATCTCGCCAAGGTCAGGCACGCTTTATGCGCCTACGAAGAGAGCATTCAGGCATGCCCGAAGACAGAGTGATTGAAGGTCTACCTTCAGCAGATAAAAAGATTTTATACAAGGCCAAAGCTGTAACTAACCATTGGGATAATGCCAATGTTACTAAAGCAGTTGTACTCCACGACTACTTTCGCTCCGCCAGGGACCGGGCCTGTGCCAATCATTCTTCTCAGGCCTCTGCCTGCTCTGATCTTCAAAAAAAGATGACAGATCTGGAAACCAGCTATCCTATTTTTGGCACAGAATACGCCAGCGAGTTGAGCGGAATACGCTCAAATATTCATAGCCTTTACGGCGTAGAATCGATGCGACGAGACGACAACGCCCAGGCCGAAACATCTGGCAGAAGGGCATATGAATTGGCGATTAATCGCACTGCCGGAAATTTTTGGGCCAATGAAGCTTACCCCAAGGTAATTGATCAGCTAGAAGGAATTATCCGGCGCCAACCGGAATTGGCCGCACCTCAAGGCGTCATGGCGCAGAGATACACCGAAGGCATTAGAGATAGTGTCCAATCGCTAAAGCAAAAAATCTTTGATAACGACAATAGGCAATACTGGTCTGATACCTGCGACATGAACCTGACACAGCTGATAGAAAAATATCCCAACGCCGTCAGACAATACATGGTTGATGCCTCGCCAGAAGCACGCAGATTAGGTCAAGTGGCACTTTGTCACCAATCAAATTTCACCCCTTTGCCAACTGCCAATTGCGAAGGAGTTTCGCGCCAACCGGATGGTTCTATCAAAGTTAACTCCCACACAATATCCTATCCCTATGGCTCTGATAGGCGCTATACGCTGACTCCAACGGGCGATCCGGATGTGCCCTATGAAGTTTCAATGAATATGCATTTTAAAATCAACCCCGAACTGTATACGCCACCTCCAAGAGCGGACAGACAAGTTGAAGTCAATGCTCAGATCGCGCAGTGGAAAACAGCGACTCAGGGATTCTATGAATGCCAATTTGGCAATCGAGCTACATTTAACAATCATTCTTGCCCGCCCGGTGGCCGGCGCCCAGCAGGTGTTCCGAAATTGCGCTTTAATTTCAATTTCCAATCCTCAAGCAGAGCAGGATCTGGCAACGACACAACAACAATTGAATTGCATAAATGTTTCAATGCTGATGCTCCGATGGAAACTCGCACAAGCTGTCGCGGGGTGGAACGCTACAATAATGGGCTTGTAACCGAGGAAAGGTTAAATAATTGCGCGCAAGGAAACAGCCTTACACTTTGGTATCAACCCAATGTTGTGGCCATCAGAAATCGCCTCACGGACGCGCAACGAACTCGTCTTTGCTCGTCTTATGCCACAAGCACGAGTGCAGTCATGCCACCTTCAGATATTATCACCAATCAAGAAATTATAACCTTAGGACGTTTGCGCTTTGGTAACTTGAGTGGCAACCTCGCCGATCCCAGGGCCATTCTCAACGCTCAACCAGGCGACACGCTTGTGACGGATGCAACCCGAGATCAAAGAAGCGCGACGGGGAGAATTTCATCTACCTCTTATCAAATTCCAACACTCGGGGCCAATGCCGGTCGTTCTAATACTTTCTGGGTCGATGAAAGTTTCCAGATGCCAACATCCGAGCAAGTGACACGGGGAGATTTTTACGCCCGCATTATCTGTCTACCCGATCCCTCAAGTAGCACCTATCATGCTGCGGCCGTAAATAATTGCCGTCAAACCATGACTCATGGTTCACCCAACCGTGCCAATGCGGGGAATTACACACTCAATCAGGGAAATGGAACGGTTTTTCATGAAGTCGGTCACATTTTTGGGCTTGATGACGAATATCTGGACCCCACCTACCCCTACACTCCTCAAGGAGAGCACAACTCGATCATGAACAGTAGCGATAATGACAATAGCAGACTCTTTCCACGCCACCTGAAACAATTGATATCGCCACTTAGCTGCCCCGCCGCCCAGTAATCAATTGCAACGATTTTCTAAGCTCACTAGCGCTACCAAAAGGGTGCTGGCACTTCTTGCTGAATGCTCGATGCGTCGTTTACGCATACTCTTTTACTTTGAGCATAATTTGGTTAGGATTATTTCCCTTATTAATGGTTGGGATTGAACGGCATGGGTGAACTTCACGCAATAAGTCTGACGCAACATTTAGATGCCATCTTAGAGGAATTTGAATCCTGTAAAAGCATTTATAATTTTCCGTTGGATAAAATGTTTTTACGTCAATATGACGTAGATTTTTCTGTCGATTTTCAAGGCTCACGAGTCGCCACGCCGATCGGTCCGGCCGCCGGGCCTCATACCCAGATGGCGCAAAATATTTTACTTTCATATTTGGGTGGATCAAGAATTCTAGAACTCAAAACTGTTCAGGTGCTCGACCAATTAGAAATTCCCAGACCGTGCATCGACGCCCGCAATATTTGTTTCAATGTGGAATGGTCACAGGAACTGCGTCTAGAGGAATCAGCGCGCGAATATGTTCGTGCTTGGCTGCTTGTGCATATTATTGAGGAGATGGAGCTGTTAGGCATTCCGAAGGGCGATGCTTTTTATAAAGCACATTTTGATTTATCTGTTGGCTATGATCTCAAAGGTATCTCCTCACCTCAGGTCACAGGCTGGATCAAAAATATGCAAAATGCCCAGACCTTGATTAGGCGCGAGCTGGATGCCCTACCTCCCCGCTACGCTCATTTTAAAACACTGTCCGTGCCATCGCGCATTTCAAACTCCATTACCCTCTCTACCTTTCACGGCTGCCCCGCTGGCGAGATTGAACAGATAGTCGAGTATCTGATGCAAGAGCTGGATATGGACGTAATTGTAAAAATGAATCCTACTTTACTTGGTTTTGAAACAGTCAAAAGTATTTTGCATAATCAGCTTAGTTACCAACATCTGCCTTTGGGGCGAAAACCTTTTGACAGCGATATAAGCTTTGATCAGGCAATTGCCATGATGAAGCGACTGGAAAAAAAGGCTGGTACTTTGGGCAGAGTTCTAGGTGCAAAATTTACCAACACCCTAGTGGTTGGCGGGGGAGAACACTCAACCCTAGCAGAAGCAGAACAATACTTATCAGGTCCTCCTCTGCACGTACTGGCAACCCAGGCCATGCATCAATTTAGAAGTAGCATGGGAGATCATTTTCCTATCTCCTTTTCTGCCGGCATTGATGCTCGCAATATAGCAGATGCTTTATCGCTAAATATGGTGCCTGTTACCGTCTGTACTGACTTGCTAAAAAAGGGCGGCTATACTCGCCAGCAAAAATACTTTGTGGCACTGAATGACTCTTTCAAGCAAATAGGCGCGACCAGCTTACAAGAATTTATTCTGCTCAAAGCGGGAAAAAAGACAAACATTGCCAGCGCCGGCATGATCAACACCGAAAATTATCTTCGCCCGCTGGCGCAAAATCCTATCTACCACTTTTCCAACAACACCAAACCACCAAAGAAAACCGATACGCATCTGGAATTTTTTGATTGCCTGACCTGCGACATTTGCTTGCCTGTCTGTCCCAACGCCGCCAATTTTCACATGCCCATTCCTGCCGGTGAGTACTCGACTGCCAAATATGTTTTCAAAGGCACCTCACTGGTTCGCGATGGGATTGTCTCTTTAGTTTTAAAAAAGAAGGGACAAATTGCTAATATTGCCGACTTTTGCAATGACTGTTCTAATTGCGACACCTTTTGCCCTGAACTTGGCGGCCCTTACAAAATTAAGCCCAAATTTTTTCTATCTCAGTCCTTGTTTGAAAATTCTAAAAATATTGATGGCATGTATATGCAAGGAAACACTCTCTGCGCCCGTTTTCAGGGTGAAATGTATGGGCTTGATGACCAGCAAGATGACCGCCACATTTTTTCATTTCCAGGCGGAGAGATAGATTTTGATGAAAGTGGAAATTTACTTAACTTTCGCCCTAACCAATCTAAAAAACTAGAAAATCCAAAGTTGGATATTTATTTGAGTCTTAAAGTACTGAAACATTCCCTACAAAATAGCAAAAATTTTGGAATTACCCTTATCCATAATCAAAGAAAAAGTGAGAGTAGCAATGAAAAGTGAATTTTGTTTTAATCAACATCTACCACAGAAGGTCGACATAACAGACTCGCCTATTTCTTCTCAGGGAGTGTTTGAATTTCACTCTTCGCTTCATGGCTATACTCCGACTCCTCTGGTCTCTCTTGATGCTCTGGCAAATGAACTGGGAGTAGGGAAAATTTATGTTAAGGACGAATCAAAACGATTTGGTTTAAATGCCTTTAAAGCGCTGGGCGCCTCCTATGCCATTCATAAATGGATGAAAGAAAATCCTAATGCCAATGTTAAAACTTTTTGTACCGCAACCGATGGCAATCACGGTCGTGCAGTGGCATGGACGGCGCAAAAGCTAGGAGTTAAGGCGGTAATCTATGTTCCGCAAAATACCTCCAAGGCGCGAATAGAAGCCATTAAATCCCATGGCGCCGAAGTAGTCATCGTCAACTCTCATTATGATGACACCGTTATAAGGGCCGCCGCCGATGCCAAAGAAAATGGCTGGCAGGTCATTTCTGACACTGCTTATCCGGGATATACCGACATCCCTGGTTATATTATGAGCGGCTACTCTACTATTTTTAAAGAAGAAGAAAAAAGCATTCATGACAAAGATGAATGTGCGGTCGATTTTGTTTTTATGCAAGCGGGAGTTGGTGGTCTGGCCGCTGCCGGAACTTGGTATTACCTTAACCGTTATGCCAATAAACGTCCCAAGCTTGTCTGCGTGGAACCAACCGATGCCGATTGTTTGCTAGAATCGATTAAAAGCAAAGATGGTGCCATCTATCAATCCAAGGGCAAACAGGATTCTATCATGGCGGGACTTAACTGTGGCACCCCCTCACTTCTGGCCTGGCCGATTATCAGACAAGGTATGGACTTATTTATGTCCATTACTGACGATTACGCCGAAAAGGCCATGGTGACTTTGGCCCGGCCAGTGGGAAGTGATCAAAAGATTGTTTCCGGCGAATCTGGCGCAGCCGGCCTAGGCGGGCTACTGTGCCTTTTAAGCGACTCTTCAATGAGTAAGGCCAAGACTCAACTTGGATTAGGAAAAAATAGTCGAATTCTTATCATTAGCACTGAAGGTGATACAGACCCAGAAAATTATCAAAAAATACTTAAGGAGAATATGTGAAAGAAAAAGTACTCTTGGCCGCCAAGAATAACCGCGATCGCTGTGCTGCTTTTTTAAGAGATATTGTTCGTATACAAAGTTTCAGTACAGGTGAAAAGGATGTGGCCCTAAGAATTAAGGCCGAAATGGAAGAACTAGGTTTTGACCAGGCCTGGATTGATGACTACGGCAATGTTATTGGACGCATTGGGCATGGAAAAACTAAAATCGTTTACGACGGCCATATTGATACTGTTGGAATAGGCAATCGCGCCAACTGGCCATACGACCCGTTTGAAGGAAAAGTTGAAGATGGATATATCTACGGCCGTGGCGCCAGTGATAACAAGGCCGCCAGTGCAGTGCAAGTTTACGGCGCAGCACTTTTTAAAGAAATGAAAGAGCTGCATGACGATTATTCTGTCTACGTAGTGGGATCAATCCAAGAAGAGGATTGTGATGGACTCGGTCTGCGCTTTGCCATTGAAGAAAGCATTAAAGACGTAAGTTTTGTATGTCTAGGCGAGGCCACCAATCTCAACGTCTATCGCGGACATCGCGGGCGTATGGAAATCAAAGTAAAATCAAAAGGCAGATCATGTCATGGTTCCGCACCTGAAAGAGGCGACAACGCCATTTACAAGATGCTTAAACTAGTTGCTGATTTAGAAGGTTTAAATGAAAGATTGCATAATGACCCCTTTCTAGGCAAAGGGACATTGGCAGTGACTCACATCAAGGCCGAAACTCCCAGCCTTTGTGCGGTTCCCGATGGTTGCGAAATACATATTGATCGCCGTCTGACCTTTGGCGAAAACAAAGAAATGGCCCTAGCTCAAATTAAAGAACTGCCACATTTCGATGCCAAGAGTATGGATATCCGAATTCCACAATACGATACGCCATCGTACACGGGCAAAGTATTAACCACCGAGTGCTATTTCCCAACCTGGGCATTAGAAGAGAAACATCCCCTGGTACAGGCCGGAATAGATGCTGCTCGCTTGGTTGAAAAAAATCATAAATCATTTATAGATAAATGGGTATTTAGTACCAATGGCGTATCTAGCATGGGACAGTTAGGCATTCCGACTATCGGCTACGGTCCTGCCATGGAAGAGGATTCCCATACGACTAAAGATAGAGTCAAGATAGAGGACCTGGAAATATCGGTCGCCTTTTATGCCCTTTTGCCTCATGAACTACAAAAATATCAAGGACATTAAATCATGATCAGCTTCACCCTCAATGGAGAGAATAAAAAATTTGAAGGCAACCCAGAGATCACGCTCTTAAAATATTTAAGGGAACATGCTGGAATTATATCTCCCAAAGACGGATGTTCTCCTCAGGCAACTTGCGGCTGCTGCACGGTTCAAATGGAAGATAAAGCAGTTCTTTCTTGTGTTACAAAAATGAAGGCAGTTGCGGGAAAAACGGTAACGACCATTGAGGGATTCTCTGAGTATATTCAGGACACGTTGTCTAAATCATTTGTACTTAAGGGTGCAGTTCAGTGCGGCTTTTGCATTCCTGGAATTATTGCCAGGGCCAAGGTATTGATTGAAAAAAGTTCCACTCTTAATACTGAAGAAATTATTAAAGCGCTCTCCCCCCATCTTTGCCGTTGTACTGGTTACCAAAAAATTGTTGAGGCCATTGCCTACGCGGCAGATGCTATCAAAGAAAAGTGTCAAGTTGTTCTTCCTACTGATACCGGCAAGATTGGGACGCGCCATCCTAAATACGATTCCCTCGATACCGCATTGGGACGCAGACCTTACGTGGCAGATTTGAATCTGGATAAAATGCTTTATGGCGCTTTGGCTTTTAGCCAGCATCCACGCGCAAAGGTTTTAAAAATTGATATTGAGCAGGCCATGCAATTGGCGGGCGTCAAGGCCATATTTAGCGCAAAAGATGTACCAGGCAAAAAAAATGTTGGGTTAATCGTTGCTGACTGGCCACTGATGGTGGCCGAAGGTGAAGTTACGCATTACGTGGGTGACGCCATAGCGATAGTAGTTGCAGAGACTGAAGACATTGCCAGGCAGGCGAGCCAGCTGATTAAAGTTGATTATGAAGTTTTGCCACCTGTAACAGATCCCCACCAAGCACTCCTTCCCGATTCACCTCAAGTCCATGCCTCCGGCAATTTGCTGGACACATGCATTGTTAAAAGAGGTGAGGCCATTGATTCTGTTCTTAAAAATTCTGCATTTACAGCAAGTGGAATTTTTCAAACTCAAAGAATTGAGCACGCATTTATGGAGCCCGAATCTTGCGTAGCAAGACCCTGGGATGGTGATGGCGTCATGCTCTTTTCCCAGAGTCAGGGAGTCTACGAAGATCAGCGCCAGATTGCTAATCTTCTTGCCTTACCTAAAGAAAAGGTCAACGTTGAACTGGTGGCCAATGGCGGCGGATTTGGCGGAAAAGAAGACCTCAGTGTCCAAGGACATACAGCACTAGCGGCCTTCTTACTTAAAACTCCGGTTAAAATAACTCTAACTCGAGACGAATCAATCATGCTTCATCCTAAGCGCCACCCCATCTGGATGGATTACAGTATTGGTTGTGACAAAGATGGAAAATTGACAGGTGTTAAGGCCCGCATGGTGGGAGACACGGGCTGCTACGCCTCCGTCGGCGCCAAAGTTTTGGAACGTGCCGCTGGCCATTCCACCGGCGCCTATCATGTCGCCTCTGTCGATGTCATTGCCAAAACCGTCTACACCAACAATCTTCCTTGCGGCGCCATGCGGGGATTTGGAGCCAATCAGGCCAATTTTGCAGTCGAGTCTTTGATCGATGAATTATGTGAAAAAGGCAACTTTGATCGTTTTCAATTTCGCTACGACAATGCCCTAAAAGATGGTGACCAAACAGCCACAGGTCAGGCGTTATCGGGTGGCGTAGGTGTGCGCCAAACACTGGAGGCCGTGAAGCAACAATTTTACAAGGCAAAATATGCTGGCCTTGCTTGTGGTATTAAAAATACAGGTATTGGCAACGGCATGCCTGACTCAAGTAAAGTACAAATAGAGATTAAAGATATTGATCATATTATTTTGTATCATGGCTGGACTGAAATGGGGCAAGGCGTGCACACTATGGCGGTGCAAACCTTCTGCCAGGAAACTGGTCTCCCCCCCCATTTGGTTGAAGTTCGGGTTGAATCCAAAATCGCCAATGCATTTACGGGTATGACTACAGCTTCGCGCGCCACCTCACTTGTCGGTAACGCTATTATTGATGCCTGTAAAAAAATTAATGCTGATTTAAAGAATTCTTCTTTGGGAGACTTAGCGGGAAAGACCTACTTGGGCGAATGGATTTGTGATTTTACCACCAAGCCAGGAAAAACAAATGCCAAAGGTGAAACCATTACCCACTACTCCTACAGCTATGCCACCCAACTAGTGGTGCTTGATGACAGTGGAAAAATTGACACCATTTATGCTGCTCACGATGCAGGAAAAATCATGAACCCAACATTATTTGAAGGTCAAATAGAGGGTTCATTACACATGGGGTTAGGTTACGCATTGACGGAAGACCTCCCCATGAAAGACGGCTACCCCATCAGCACAAAACTTAAAGACTGCCAGATCCTTCGCGCCCGAGATGTGCCTAAATTTGTGGTTATCGGAGTTGAAGTTTCTGATCCCCTTGGCCCTTATGGCGCCAAAGGGGTGGGCGAAATCGGACTTGTTCCAACCGCTCCTGCAGTTGCCAATGCCCTCTATCAATATGATGGCGTGAGACGAAGATCACTTCCCATGATGAGGAAATAGCCATGGCCTTGATAATTAAAAATGCTCACTTTCTAGACTGGCAAACTCTTCATCTTAAAAAGACCGATTTAAAAGTGCAAGAAGGCGCCAGTGGTAGCATAGAATTCGGCCAGCAGTTTGAGAGTAGCAAAACAGATAAAGTCATAGATGCCAAAAACAAGTTTGTGACAAAATCTTTTGTTTGCGCCCACCACCACGCCTATTCTCTCTTAGCTCGCGGCATGCCTGTTGCCGCCAAAGCTCCAGAAAATTTTGGCCAGATACTAAAACAAATATGGTGGAAGCTGGACCGCCAGCTCGACCTAGAGATGGTGAAGGCCAGCGCCCTTGGAACTGCGCTTTATTGCGCCAAGCATGGCATCACTTATGTTATTGACCATCATTCTTCACCTTTAGTGCCTGAGGGGGCCCTCGAAATTATATCCCAGGCCTTCGAGCAGATAGGTCTTGGGCACCTTTTATGTTTGGAATTAAGTGATCGCGACGGGGCCGACGTATTAGAAAGAAATTTTGAGGCAAGCCAAAATTTCTTAAAGCAAAGGCCCGATAAAGGCCTGGTTGGCCTACATGCTTCCTTCACTGTAGGTGATGATTTAATCAAACGAGCTGCTGAACTTTTGCAAGCAACTCACAGTGGTGTTCATATTCATGTGGCGGAAGACAAGCTGGACCAGTTACAGTGTGAAGAAAAATATCACATGCGAGTGATTGAACGTCTTAGTGCCCACGGTCTACTAGAGTCGCCCAAAACCATTCTGGCGCATTGTCTGCATTTGACCCCCAAGGAAAGAAAAATATTAAGTCATTCGAAGGCCTGGATTGCCGTCAATACTGAAAGCAATCTAAATAATGCGGTCGGGAGTTTTTCCAGTGAGGCATTGGCGCAGGATCGAATTATGCTGGGGACCGATGGAATGCATTCGGATATGATTCAAAGTAGCAAGGCCCACTATTTGCAGTTACATGCCAGCGAAAATATGAATGTCTTAAATGCCTATCAGAGACTGCGCAACGCCCATCATTACTTAGAGAGCAACAATTTTCCTGGTGATGGTGAAAATAATTTAGTCATTTTTAACTATGACTCACCCACAACCTTGAATGAAAATAACTTTCTAGGACATTTTTTTTACGGGATGGACTCATCTCAGATCGAAACCGTTATTTCCCATGGCAAGGTGATAGTTGAAAATAAAATAATAAAAACAGTAAATGAAAACGATATTCTTAGCTTTTGTAAGGAGCAGGGAGAGAGATTATGGAAAAGATTATAAAAGTTGGCCTAGTTCAGTGTTCAACACCTAAGTTTGATGGCAGTTTGGATGAGATTAGATCTGCTGCAGTTGAGAAGCACTTGGGCATGATCAAACAAGCTGCTGAAAAAGGCGTTCAAATACTCGGTCTACAAGAAGTTTTTAATGGCCCCTTTTTTCCCGCCCATGAAGAGAAAAAATGGTACGACTTTGCGGAAGAAGTTCCAAATGGCCCTACAATTAAACTCATGCAGCAACAGGCAAAAAAATATAATATGGTTTTGGTTGTTCCTGTCTATGAAAAAGAACTTGAAGGCGTTTACTATAACACCGCGGCCATCATCGATGCCGACGGCACATACCTTGGTAAATACCGAAAAACCCACATTCCGCAAGGCTCAGGATTTTATGAAAAATATTACTTCAAGCCCGGCAACCTAGGCTTTCCTGTTTTTAAAACAAAGTATGCCACCATTGGTGCTTATATTTGTTATGATCGCCATTTTCCGGAAGGCGCGAGGGCATTGGCACTCAAGGGCGCTGAGATTATCTTCAACCCTTCGGCCACAATTAAATCGACCAGTCACTATATGTGGAAAATTGAACAACCAGGCCTTGCCTGTGCCAATGCTGTCTTTGTCGCTACATCCAACCGCGTAGGCTGGGAAGAGCCACATCGCTCAGGGTTTTTCTACGGCACCAGTTACATTGTCGATCCCAAAGGCGTGATTTTATCGGAGGGGCCGGAAGATAAGGATGCAGTTGTTGTCGCTGATTGCAACTTAGATATGATCCGTGAAGTCAGGCAAAATTATCAATTTTTTAGAGACAGAAGACCTGACCTTTATGGCGACCTGGTTGATAGCAAATACTAGTTATTAACTACCGAAGTTTTAGGCGGCCTTATCTTTTTCTTTGGCCTCACGACTGAGCTTTTCTATTACATCCCCTGCTTTATGTAAGCGCGTTGCTAAAAGTCTGGCAAGGTTGAGAATGATA
>Ga0066639_10002488_pt1 | contig 16109 bp, 21 predicted proteins | sample CryGeyCG2114_010_2_FD_59504 | JGI IMG/M metagenome (GOLD analysis project Ga0066639, IMG submission 59504) | Groundwater microbial communities from aquifer - Crystal Geyser CG10_big_fil_rev_8/21/14_0.10 | ecosystem: Environmental > Aquatic > Deep subsurface > Groundwater | place: USA: Utah...
TTTTAAAGTTATTGGCGTAACTGTCAGCAAAGGCGGTAGCGGTTTTGCCAACCAAGATGACCGGGTTTATATCCCAATCACCACCGCTCAAAAACTTTTATTTGGAGTCAGTTACTTAAGCTCAATTTCGATTGAGGCTAATAGCGAAACAGTGATGATGGCTGCCAGAGATCAAGTCGGCTATTTACTGCTGGAAAGACATAAGATAAAAGATCCGCTTCAGGCAGATTTTTCCATCATGTCTCAAGAAGATATTTTAGGCACAGCCACTCAGGTTACCAGTACTTTTACTACCCTATTGTCAGGAATTGCGGCGATATCTTTAATTGTTGGCGGGATTGGGATTATGAATATTATGTTAGTCACAGTAACTGAGAGAACCAGGGAAATTGGTTTAAGAAAGGCTTTAGGAGCTAAAAGGAAAATCATTACCGCTCAATTTTTATTAGAAGCGATAATTGTGACTTTTGTCGGCGGTTTAATCGGAGTATTTTTAGGCATGATGACTTCTTATTTATTGTCTCAGATGATGGGAATTAGCTTTGCCATTTCAATTTCATCAATTATTTTGGCTTTTGGCGTTTCGGTGGCGATTGGTATCTTATTTGGCTGGTATCCGGCCCAGAAAGCAGCCAATTTGCAGCCGATTGAAGCTTTAAGATATGAATAATAAAAAATAAAAGGAGGTGAATTTAATGAAACAAACAACCCAATATTTTATTACCTTAATACTATTAATTTTAGTTGGTTCAGCTTGTTTTTATGGGGGGATGAAATATCAGCAGCAAAAGCAACCATCAATGGCTGATTTTTCAGCCATGAGAGAGAACAGACAAAGATCTTTTAACCAACAGCCGTCAGGGTCAATGGTCAGGGGTGAAGTAATTAAGCAGGATCAGGACAGCCTGATCATCAAATTAGCTGATCAAAGCAGTAAAATTATTTTATTGTCAGAAACCACCAAAGTAAATAAAGCTGAAGAAACGACAATTGATGAGATTAAAACCGGCGAGCAAGTAATGGTAATTGGCCAAACTAATTCTGACGGCAGTATTTTGGCTTTACAAATTCAGCTTAACCCAGGATTTGGCTTTAATGAACCAGGCAAAGCAGAACAATAAGCTAAATAAAGCTACCATAATTGGTAAGAATAAATTAGCTCCTTGTTAGCTCCTTGTTAGTTGTTTTTAAGCCTAGATAGTTTTGGTTTTTTTCAGGATAATGTTTACTAGCAGCTAATGAAAAATAAAGTACTTTTGTATCATGGCATTTCGACTGCTTATGCTGACACTGACCGATCACCGTCTTTTTCCTTAATGGCCTTAAGCGCCTATCTTAAAAAGAAAAATTATCAGGTTGGTTTATTGCTAAACAAATATTCTGACCAACAGCTAAAACTTAATTTAAAAAATTGTTTGGCAGTTGGCTTTTCTGTTTATACTGGCAATGGGATCTTGTCTTCTCTGAATATGGCCAGGAGAATAAGAAAAATTAATCCAAAAATTCCTTTAATCTGGGGAGGCTATCATCCAACCCTAGAACCAGAACAAACAATAAAAAGTAAATATATTGACTTTGTTATCAGGGGACAGGGAGAGACAACTTTAGAACAACTGCTGGATTATTTTAAAAATAAACAAAAAAGCTTAAAACAAATCAAGGGCTTAACTTATAAAATCAATCAAAAAATCTATCATAACCAACCAGCCAAACCAATTGATATTAATCATTTGCCCAGGCTGGATTATCGTCTTTATCATCATGTTTATCATCAGAGCCAATCAGTTGGCATGATTACTTCCAGAGGCTGTCCTTTTAACTGCAAATTCTGCTGCAGCGCTGCTTTTAACCGAAGTGAAGGTTTAAGATATTTTCAATTATCAATTGACAGGATAATTGGAGATATTAAATATTTACTCAAGCAATATTCACCAGACTCAATTGAATTTTTAGATGATAATTTTTTTACCAGCAAAAAGAGGGTAGAGCTGTTTGTTAAGGCTTATTTAGAGAATAAGTTTACTTTTAGCTGGACTGCTTATGCTAGGTGTGATACCTTTTCCCGGTTTGATGACATTTTGGTTAAAAACTTAAAAAAAATAAACCTAAAAAAAGTTTTTTTTGGCGTTGAATCTGGTTCAGCAAAAATTTTAACAATGGTTGATAAAAAGATTACCATTGGCCAAGTTTTGGCCAGTGTTAGAAAAATAAGCCGACAGCAAATTTTAGGAGACTTTACTTTTATTAATGGTTTTCCCAAGGAAAGAAAAGCTGATGTTTTAAAAAGTTTAAGACTAAGGAAAAAAATTAAATCAATTTTACCTCAAGCAACAGTGAGGTTTTTCACTTATGTGCCGCTGCCAGCCACAGAAACTTTAAAGGATTGTTTAAGTTTAGGCTACCAAAAGCCAGATAAATTAACAGGCTGGGCCTGGCATGAATACCATTCTTTTGCCGGCCCCTGGCTTAAACCAGCCCATAAACGATTAGTTAATAATATTGCCTGGTTAGCATTATTTGATACGATAGATCTTAGTTTGGTTGATTTTTTAACCAGAATTATATTTAAACTGCTGCAGATTGACTCCCGGTTTAGATTTAAAACCAATTTTTTTAATTTTATGTTTGAATTTGAAACGATCAATAAAATATATCGAAGGAAATTAGCCAAGGCTTTTGCTTAATATGAGAGATAATGGTATAATGTTTTTATAAATAGAGATTAAAAAATTATTTTTTAGCAAATAAACTAGACTGGTAAATTTAAATAAATATTTGAGCTTTTTATTTTTCCTCTCTAGTCTTTTTATTATTTGCCCGCCCAAAACCTTATTAAGTTAAAGATAAATTAAAGGAGGGATAATTGGTTAAATTTAATCAAGGCAATAGATTTAAAAATTTTCGGCCCAGAAGCTTGTTTACGGAATGTCAGTTTTGCAAAGATAAAACAAATCCTGATTATAAAGATGTGGAAAATTTAAAAAGGTTTGTTAAGGAAACTGGAAAAATAACCCCGCGGAAAGTTAATGGCAATTGTGCCAAGCATCAAAGAAAATTGACTGAGGTAGTAAAAAGAGCCAGACTGCTGGCTTTATTGCCGTTTGCTTAAAAAGGAAATAAAATCATTATGAAAAATACCAAAGTAAAGGTTGGCGATAAAATTGTCCAACTGGGAAGAGTCTATAATGTTTTTAAAATCGAGAAAAGAAAAACCAATAATCAGGAAGAAAGAGTTATTTTATTCAGACCCTACTTTAAAACTGAAGAAAGCAGAAATATTGTTTTAACCATTCCCGAGGCTAATCTAGCCAGAGCCAATATCAGAGAACCGATATCCAAAAAAGAATTAAAACTAATCTTAGCTAAATTAGCCGAAAAGCCAAAAAAGAATTCAGCGGCAACAGACGAAACCAGTGAAATAAAAAAAATCTCATTGGATATTATTTCAGTCAGAGAGTTGTTAAACCAAAATGATCCTTTTCAAAGTGTTCAAGTATTAAAACTGCTCTGGCGGGAAAAAATTGATAAAACTACAGACATTTCTAACAGCAAGTATGAAATCTTTAACTTAGCCATGGATCGGTTAGTTGAAGAAGTGGCATTCAGCAGTAAACTTTCTTTAGCCAAGGCCAAAGAAAAAATAAAAAAAGCTTTGGCAAAAATGTTAGACTAAAAATTTAATCATAAAATAAATAAATTTTTAACCTTAAAAATTACTTAATCTAACTTTCTTTTACTTTTTTACTTCCTAATATAAATCAATATAAAAACTTGACACCATCCTTAAATATTGATATTATGAATATATATTCATAAACATAGTAAGATAATTATTAAAGGAGGTGAAAAAATATGCCAGGATTTGATCAAACCGGACCAATGGGAATGGGTTCAAAAACCGGCAGGGGATTTGGTCCTTGCGGTTTTGGTTTAGGTTGGAGACGAAAATTTGGCCAAGGTAGGGGCTTGGGAAGATATTTTGGCTGGAATTGGCCGCAAACCAAAGAGGAGAAAATAAAAGCCTTGGTTGAATATAAAAAGGCCCTAGAGGAAGAGTTGGAAGATATAAAAAAAGAAGAACAAGCGATTGGCCAGGAAAAATAAAAGCAGGGTTGATAATATTTTAAATTTAAGCAGGTTTTATAGGATGATTATATTATGGTTAGGCCAAAAGTTGCCCGTTTCTTACAATTTAAACCAAATGTATATTATTTTAAACCTCAAGGAATTCCCTTAAGAATGCTTGAGGAAATAATTTTACAGGCCGATGAATTGGAAGCAATCAAACTTCATGACATTGATGGCTTAGAACAGGTTAAGGCAGCCAAAAAAATGAAGATTTCCCAGTCAACTTTTGCCAGAATTTTAGACCAGGCTTACAAAAAAATTGCCCAGGGAATCATTAAGGGCAAAGCAATCAGAATTGAAAAAAAATAAAAACAAAAATAATATCTTAATTCTGCCGTTAGCTTTTCTGTTATAATTTTTTTAAATGAAGCAATATTTTATTATTATCAGCAGTTTGCTGGCCTTAATTTCTCCCCTGGTTTACTCTCAAGCAATATTAAAAGCTAAAGCTAAGCCCCATCGGACCACCCGCTTGGTATTATTGCTGATTACCAGCTTAACCACTGCCTCTCTTTTAGCCCAAAAAGATCAGGTAGCAGTTTATTTGGCAGCAGTTTCCGCGTTTCAGTCAATCATAATATTTATTCTGAGTTTAAAATGGGGAATGGGTGGTTGGGCCAAAACAGATATTATTTGCCTAATTATTGCCATTTTAGGAATTTTATTATGGAAAACAACTAATAATCCAACTTTGGCTTTGTATTCAGCCATAGCAGCTGATTTTACTGGCATGGCTCCGGCGATAATAAAAACTTATAAATTTCCTGAAACCGAAGTCTGGACATTTTTTTTCCTTGATACCATCGCCGCTGGTTTTAGTATTCTGGCTTTAAAAAGTTTCAGTTTGCAGGAATCATCATACCCAATTTATATTATGCTGATTAATTTTACGATGGTGCTTTTAATTATAAGACCAAAGAAATTAAAGATTTAAAGTCGGTGTTAAAATCAGATAAAGGAGGTTGTTTTATGAAAAATTTTTTAGATCCGATAGCTAATGCTAAAACAGCAGCTTTTTTTCTGATTGTTATTGGTGTAATAGGGATACTGCAATATCCAGCCTTGTTGCTTAATCCGGCCACTTATAGCCAGCCGGTTTTTTTCCTTTTTGGCTTTTTATCATCTTTATTTTATATTATCGCCGGCATTGGCTTGAGAAAAGTAAAACTTTGGGGGTTTTATTGCTTTTTGGGCTTAACCGCCGCCACCTTGTTTTACTCTTGTTTTTATTTAATCCAGGGATATCAGCTGTCCGTCTCATTGCTGTTGTCAAATTTAATTAATATTTTATTATCAGTTTGGTTTTATTCAGCTAAAAACAGATTTAAAAAATAATGGAAAAAATCTCTTATCCAAATATGTTGTTTAGATTACTTTTGGCACTAGTAGCGGTGATGGTATTTCTATTTATTCCGGCCGGCAGTTTAAACTGGCCCGAAGCCTGGCTGTTTATGGTGATTTACTTTTCCTGGGCAGGAACAATGTTTGTCTGGTTTAAAAAAAACAATCCAGAACTGCTGCTGAAAAGAATGTCAACTAAAATGCCGATAAAAAAGTGGGATAAGAACTTTTTTTTAACCACGATTATTGCTTTTATGATTTATTTTATTATTTTTGGCTTAGATGCAGTCAGATTCCACTGGTCAAACATGCCCTGGTATTTAGAGTTGATTGGTTTTATCGGCATTATTACCTCCTTATATTTTATTTTTTTAACCATGAAAGAAAATACTTTTCTGTCTAAGTTGGTAGAGATTCAAAAAAACCATCAAGTAATTACTACTGGTCCTTATCATTATGTCCGCCACCCAATGTACAGTTCTCTTATTGTTATGGTATTTTGTTTATCATTAGCTTTAGGTTCCTGGTATTCTTTGATTGCTGGAGCAATGATAGTAATTATGCTAATAATAAGAACTTATCTTGAGGATAAAACCTTGCATCAGGAACTTGGGGGCTATCAGCAATATAGTAAAAAAACCAGTTATAAACTATTACCAGGCATTTGGTAAATAAAATAAAAAAGGAGGAAAATGACTGGTCAGAAACATTTTTCCAGCAAACAAGCCAAACAAATTGGCCAAAAACTAAATATTAAATGGGATAAGTTTGACGTTGAGCAATTTAGAATGGGCATGGATGTGGAGCTAGAGCATGGGAGGGTAGATAAAAATACCAATGTTTCCAATGATGATCCTTTAATTACCGGTAAAATCGCCCTGGCTCATTTAAATGAATTTCCTGACTATTACACCAGATTAAAGAAAATGGAGGATGAAGCAGAAAAATATTGGCAATAATAAAATTTATGAAAAAATCATTTAAAACCGTCTTTAGTTTTGGTTTAACTTCAGGGGTAATTACCACCCTGGGTTTAATTGTTGGTTTGCATTCAGGCATTGGTTCAAAAATAGCAGTCATCGGCGGAATATTAACAATTGCTTTAGCTGATGCTTTTTCCGATGCTTTGGGAATCCATGTTTCCCAGGAATCCCAAAGCAAATATTCAGTCCGAGAAATCTGGGAATCAACGATTGCTACTTTTATAGCCAAATTTATTTTTGCTTTAAGTTTTATGGTGCCTTTGCTGTTATTTAATCTTAATTTAGCAGTGATTATCAGTATTATTTGGGGAATGCTGATTTTGACTGTTTTTAGTTATTTAATGGTGAAGGAAAACAAGGTTAAAGTAAAAGAGGTGGTGTTAGAACATCTGGCGATTGCTTTATTGGTTGTTTTAGCTACCCATTATCTTGGCGACCTGATTGCTAATTTACTGCCAGAATAAAAAAATAAATGAGCAAAACTGCTTTTAAAGATATTTTAAAACAATTAAAAAGCCAGGCCCGGCCAGATCAACTGGCAGGAATGGCCAGATTTGCGATTGTTGGTGACAAAAGAATGGGAATAGCAATTCCAGTTTTAAGGCAAATGGCCAAACAAATTGGCCAAAACCATCAACTGGCTTTAAAGCTTTGGCAAACTAATATTCCCGAAGCAATGATTTTGGCCAGCATGACTGCTGAGCCGGAAAAAGTAACTGAAGCCCAGATGGAAGACTGGGTAAAAGATATTAATTCCTGGGACGTTTGCGATCAGACCTGCATGAATCTTTGGGAAAAAACAGCTTTAGCCGTAAAAAAGATCAACCAGTGGTCCAAGCGCTAAGAAGAGTTTGTTAAACGGGCAGCTTATGCTTTAATTGCCTGTTTAGCCTGGCATGATCAGCAAGCCCCAGACAAGTTTTTTTTAAACTTTTTACCAATAATAAAAAACGGGGCTACTGATCAGCGCAACTTTGTTAAAAAAGCAGTTAACTGGGCTTTAAGAAATATAGGCAAAAGAAATTTTAATTTAAATCAAGTAGCAATAATTACCGCCAAAGAAATCCAGCTAATTGACTCAAAAGCAGCTCATTGGATGGCTACTGATGCCTTAAGAGAACTTGATAGCCAGAAGGTTAAAAATAGGCTGTTAAAGTCAAGATAGGTGCAATTTTTTTTGAATATGATATAATCTAGATTATTAAAAATATGTTTGGACATTCTTCTTCATGGCATTAATTTTTCCTAGAGAAGTTTTCCATTATTAAAGGAGGTGAAAAAATTGAGTACTAAAGCTTATGTTGGTAACCTTAGTTATAATGTTACTGACAAACAACTAGAGGAATTATTTTCTCAGGCAGGTAAAGTCTTAAGTGCGGTAGTAATTACTGATAAATATTCTGGTCGATCAAAAGGATTTGGTTTTGTTGAATTAGAAAATGAAGAGGCTTTGAAAAAAGCGATTGAAATGTTTAATGGCAAAGATTTTGAAGGCAGAAACATTGTCGTTAATGAAGCCAGACCACCCAAGCCCAGAAATTTTTCTGACGATAAAGGATTTTCTAACCCAAGATAATAATTAATCTTGCTTTTCTAGTTAGAAAAAAGATTTAATAATGCTTCGGTAATAAGAAAGTAGAAGTATTTTTTTATGGCAAACTTTCTCTTTTAAAAATTTATTTTATTAATTAAAATAAATTTAAAATAAGTTAAAAGGAGGTGAGAAGCATTGAATCTTAAAAAGGTTTTAATCTCCAGTGTTTTACTCTGGTTAACAACCACGATTTTAGTGATGCTAACCTGCGGCTGGCTGTTTAACTGGGTTTATTTACTCCCACCGCAGATCTGGAAAAATCCCCAAGACATGACCAATGGACTTAATTTAATTGGTTCTAACCTGACAGGATTTTTAAGGGCCTTAACTTTTGTTTTGGTCTATGACTGGTTGTTTAAAGGTCTGCCAGGCCAAGGACTTAAAAAAGGCTTAAATTACGGCCTAATTATTTGGCTGGTGGGAGCTTTATTTGGCATGGCTTCCATGCCTTTTTATATGACCATTAATCCAGCAGTAATAGTTTACTGGATTGTTCAGGCTTTGGGTTTAAATTTGGTCAACGGAGCTATTGTTGGTTTAGTTTATAAAGACAAGTGAAGAACAAGGATAATAAAAATAAACCACGAGCAGTCAATAAAAGCCTGATCGTGTTAAACTTAAACAAGTGATTTTAAAAAATAAATATAAAGGCATAGTTTTGTTAGTGACGGCCACTCTTTTTTACAGCCTATATGGACTGTTTTCCCGGTTGATTGGTGAAGAATTTGGCGCGATTTTCCAAGCCATTGCCAGAAATTTTATTATTTTTCTTTTACTTGGTTTTTTCCTGTTAATGAAAAAATCCTGGCAAAAAATAGCCAGCCAGGATTATAAATGGTTTTTGTTAATGGAGATTCCCGGCTTAATCGCCATAATTGCCATTTTTATGGCTTTTAACCATTTAAACTTAAGCACGGCGATATTTTTAATGTATGTGATGACCACCATAACCAGTTATTTTTTAGGCTTTTTATTTTTTCAAGAAAAACTTAATAGGGCTAAAAAAACATCCTTAATCATTTGTTTTATTGGTTTATACCTGCTTTTTTCTAAAAACATAACTTCTGGTAGTTTAATTTACCTAAGTCTAGCTTGTCTGGCCGGAATCGGGACAGCCTGCTGGAACATTTTTTCTAAAAAACTAAGTTTAAAATATCAGCTGAATCAGATTCTTTTTATTAACCTGGCTTTGTCAATTATTTTAGGTCTCCCGCTACTGTTTATCTTTAAACAACCAGTATTTTTACCCCAGCTTTCTTTGCCATGGCTAGCAATTTTAGTTTTTAGCTTAGTTACCTTACTGGCCACCTGGCTGACAGTTAATGGTTTTCGCTACCTTGAGGCACAAATGGGCAGTTTAATTATGCTGCTGGAGCCAGTTTTTGCCAGTTTGATTGGCTTTTTGTTTTTCCAAGAAAAACTGACTTTTTTATCTTTGCTGGGCGGGGCTTTAGTTTTAATTGGGGCTGGACTGCCAAACTTAAAGCTAAAACCCAATAAATAAATATTTTCTAACAAAATAAGACAACAGCTTAATTTTACTAAACTTCTTAAAAATTTTATCAATAATTATGTTAAAATTAGCCTATTATGAATAGTTTAGTTTTAATTTTAGCAACTAATTTTTTTATTAGTTTAGGAGCTTTAGCGGGAATTTTTACCCTGGTTTTGAAAAAAGATTTTCTAAATAAAATCCTGCTTTTTTTAGTTTCCTTATCAGCCGGAGCTTTAATGGGTGGAGCTTTTTTTCATCTTTTGCCTGAAGCAGCTGAAGCAACCAAGCCAGAAAAAATGTTTTTTATTGTTCTTTTGGCTTTTATAACATTTTTTTTAATTGAAAAACTTTTGCATTGGCGCCATTGCCATAAAAACAGGTGTCAGGCTCATACTTTTGGTTCAATGAATTTAATTGGCGATTCAATCCACAATTTTATTGATGGTTTAATTATCAGCAGCGCTTTTTTAACCAGTACTAATATTGGCATGGCAACAGCTTTGGCAGTAGCTTTGCATGAAATTCCTCAAGAGATAGGAGATTTTGGGGTTTTGCTTTATTCTGGCTGGTCAAGAAAAAAAGCTTTAGCTGCTAATTTTCTGGTGGCCCTGTTTTCAATTTTAGGCGGAGTAATTGGTTATTTTTTATCACTTAAAATTGAATCATTTGTCAGCTTATTAATTCCTTTTGCCGCTGGCGGGTTTTTATACATTTCCGCCTCAGATTTATTGCCGGAAATAAGGCAGGAAACAAACCTAAAAAAATCTTTAGCCTCTTTTATGACCTTTCTTTTGGGAATATTGCTAATGTATTTATTTAAGTTTTTTGATAAGATTTAAAAGTTTTAAAACTGCCCCCTGATTTTTTCAAACATTATCTTTAATTATGACGGAAACAAAACCTTTAAGTTCAAGTTTATTGTCTGGGATTATTGTTCCTGATCATGATTGTCAGGAATGGATGAGGCTGGGAGCAGTAGCTTTAGGAGCTGAGATTATTGATGTGGTTAAACCTGAGGCTTTAGCCTACTTAAACTTAACCAGGCAAGATGAGCAGTGGAATTATTTAAGACAGGGATTTGATCAAGAGGAGCTTGGGTATGAGCCTGGGGTGGTGGTAGTTTTTGGAGCTTCTGGAGCAGGTAAAGACATTGTGATTGATGAAATTATTAAAAATTTGGGTCAAGACAATGTTTGTCATATTTCGACTGATTGGTATTATGGACCATTTGGTGAAACCAAAGGAGAAAAAGTATTTAGCAATTCTTATGATCATCCTCATAGTATTGACTGGGAACTATTGCAATATCATTTGAATTTTCTTAAACAAGGATATGCTGTTAACAGGCCAGTTTATAAATTTGAAGAGCATCGGCGGTTAAAACAAGATGAAGTAATTAGCTTAATAGACCAAGGACAATTAAGCAGAGAAGAGACAATAATAAAGCCAAAACCAATAATTGTGGTGTCAGGAATTTTAGCTGGCAATCAAGAATGGCTTTTAGCCAAAGCTGAGAAAAAAATTGGGGTTTATGCTTCCTGGCCCACTTGTGTTGAGAGAAGAAACCATAGAGACATAGAACAAAGAGGCAGAACTTTAGACCAGTGCTGGGAACAAATGCCCAGTGTTTATGATGGTTATCTAGAATTTGTTGAGCCAGCTTTGCTAAAATTATATCAAGACTGGCTAGAATTTGATGAAACAGCAATTAAGGTTGATAATTTTGAAAATGCTAATCCAGGCCAGGAACCAGCCAGAATAAATAATAAAGATTATCTTGGTCCTCTTGAAGCCTTATTAAAAAAGATATTAAAGCAAGATGAATCATAAAAAAGTTGTCGTTGCCATGTCTGGCGGAATAGATTCTTCAACCGCCTTGTTTTTACTGCTAAAACAGGGCTTTAAGCCAGTTGGTTTGTCTTTGCAAATACCCAAATGGAAGCAAAGATCCAATATTGATGATCTTAATCGGGCTAAGCGAGTTTGCCAAAAATTTAAAGTCAAACACTTTGTTATCAGGGGCGAAACCGACTTTGAAAAACAAGTTATTGATTATTTTATTAAAGAGCTAAGACAAGCTAGAACTCCCAACCCTTGTATTATTTGCAACCGCTATTTTAAGCTGGCAAAACTTTACCAGTTTGCCAAAAAAATAAAAGCAGAATTTGTGGCTACTGGCCATTATGCTAAAAAAGATTATGACTCAAAAAACAAAAAATATTTGCTTTTACAGGCTAAAGACAAGTTAAAAGACCAGTCTTATTATTTAGCTTTGCTAACCCAAAAATGGCTGAAAACAATACTTTTTCCCTTAGGTGATTTAACTAAAGATGAAGTTTGCCAAATTGCCCAAAAAAATGGCTATCGATCACTTATCAGCCCCAATCAAAGCCAAGACTTTTGTTATCTTAAAAACCAGCAGTTGCCAGCTTTTTTAAAAAAGAAACTAGGACAAAAATCAGGTCCAATAATTAATCATCAAGGCCAAATTTTAGGCCAGCATAAGGGCCAGCACTTTTATACCATTGGCCAAAGAAAAAGGATCAATCTGCCCCAGGGACCGTTTTATGTGAAAGAAGTTTTTAAAAATAAAGTGATGGTAAGTCAAAACCAAAAAGACATTTTCAAAAACCAGGCAATTATTTATCCTTACCACTTTATTAGCAATCTAAAACTAGATAATAAAATAAATATTAAGGCTAAAGTCCGTTACCGCCAGCCACTAAGTAAAGCCAGCTTACAACCATTTAACAGTAAATTAAAAATTATCTTTAAAAACAAACAGCGGGCCATAGCTCCAGGCCAGTACTGTGTTTTTTACCAGAAAAATATTTGTTTGGGCGGCGGCAGAATTAACTGATTTTAATCAAAAAGCAGACTATTAATAATCTGTTCAAAAGTAAAAATATTATCCTGATAATCTGGTTGTTTGCCAGAATACTGAATTTGCAAGATTATATCTTTGTTGGGATGGAGCAGGGTAATGGTTATGCCTGGGCCAAGTGAAGCTAAAACCGGCTTAATATACTCAGTTTTTACTGCCTTAACCCCATTAATTAAAATATTGCTGTCTAAAAACTGGCCATTTCCCAGCTGATTGGTTCTAATCCAGTTAAGCCAATCTTTAGGCTTGTTAATTGATTCAAACTGGGGATCAGTTTTTTTAAGTTCTTTTAGATCAAAGCTAACAATTTTAACTTTAACGCCATTGGGAACGCCGCCATTTTTCAGCTTAATATCTTTTACATGAGAAACAAACCAAACATCATAAGCAGTCCGGTAAGAATCGCCAAAATAACCAAGAAACCAACCTTTGGGATAATTAATAAGATAATGATATTTTTTATTTTGATAAATATTTAGCTTTTCCCCAGGCTCAGTAACTAAGTTTTCCTGACTAGTTATTATAGCTGGACGAGTTTGATAAAAATTTTTTTGAAAATAAAAATAACCGGTTAAAGTAAATAGAATAAACAGAAGAAAAATAATTATTTTTTTTAACACTTTAAAATTACTATAACTTAATTTTCTGACCATTTCTAGGTTTATTAGAATTACTGCTTGACAAATATTTATATAGATGTTTATCTATATATAGTTAATAGTTTTATCAATTTATTAAAAAAAGGAGAATTAATGCAATCACAAACCACCACCATTCAATTTTTCTGTGATAAAGATGGGCTTTTAGATAGGAAAGAGGTTGATTTATTATGCAACCATTGCCGGCAAAGTGAGGTTAAATATAGAGATAAAATGTTTTTATGCCCCAGTTGTTTAGAAAATCAGGAAGGTAACTTTGCCTGCCGGTGCTGTGGCAGTAAAAAAGTGACGATGATTAAACTTAAGAGCAAAAAATATCAGTAATAAAATTTCTTTTTTATAAGCTGGTTGTTGGTTAATTGTTTTTTATGATATTATTTGGTTATGAGTACTTCATTAGCAAATGACAGTGTTTCTGGTGTTGCTGATCTTGTTGATGATCAAACCAGCCAACCAGCGGCAGCTGATCCAATTCAAGATGATCAAAAAAACATCCCGGAAGCCAGGGTTAATAATCAGGTAAAGCCAGATAAACCAGTAATTCCAACGGCACCGGCTGATCAAAAAGAAGTTATCGGCTCAATGCTTAAAGAAGCAGAGCCGCGGGTTTATGAGAAAAAAGAGTTTGAGGTGGCGCCTGAAGTTAAAAGCTGGGTTAAGCTGGAAAAAAAAGAGGAAATAGTTTTGCCCCATCCGATCAAGGACGAATATGGCCAGATTCTGATTGAATCAGCCCAGCCAGCCAAATTAAAAATAACCCTACCTTTAAGCCAGTCTCAATTACATCAGGCGGTAAAACAAAAACTGGTTGAATCAGTCAGGTGGATGGCCCAATGGTGTTTGCGGTTGATAAAAATGTTCCCCAAAAGGGTTAATTATGGATCCAATAACTAATATTGCCGGTTTGGCCCAATATTTTCTGCTATTAATGGTGATTGCTGGTTTGTCAGCTTTAGGCCTTTTTGGCCTGATTTACTTTTGGTTATTATGGTTTAAGTTTCACAAAAGAGAAGAGCAGTCATTAAACTCAACTTTACTGCAAATATCAGTGCCCCGGGGAAATGAAATTAAAATTGATGCGGCTGAACAAATGTTTGCCAGCATTTATGCGATTAAGAAAATTGGCTTTCGTTCTCATTTTAAAGCGGAGAGTCATATTGCTTTTGAATTAGTGGCAAAAAAAGAGGAAATTAACTTTTATGTTGTGGTTCCCAATAAAATAAGAGACTTGGTAGAAAAGCAAATTCATGGAGCTTATCCCGGGGCCGAAGTTAAAGAAGTTGATGAGTACAATATTTTCTCTAAAGATGGAAAAGTATCTTTTGCAGAAATTAAATTAAGCTCGTCTTCTTATTATCCGATTAAAGCTTATAAAGATTTGCCAACTGATCCTTTATCTTCTTTTACCTCAGCTTTGGCTAAAATGGGCGAGGGTGAAGGAGCAGTGATTCAGCTTGTTATTACTCCGGCTGATAAAGGCTGGAAAAGCGCTGGCCGAGCCTACATTTCCCGGGTTAAAAAAGCTGAAGCTGATCCCGAGTCAGCTAAATATGATGTTGACCCAAAAAATTTGGAAATGATTGAAAACAAGTGCAGTAAAGTTGGTTTTGACACCACGATTAGAGTGGTAGTTTCAGCTAAAAACAAAGAAGCAGCTGATGCTCATTTGGCTAACATTGTTTCCAACTTTGCCCAATTTACCTCAGGATTAAATGGCTTTGAAAAAAAGAAGATTATTTGGATTAAAAAAGCTTTTATGATTGATTTTATTTACCGCTATCAGCCAATATTCAGCAACAGAAATATTTTAAGCAGTGAAGAATTGGCCGGTATTTACCATTTACCCAACAAATCAGTAGAAACCCCCCATATTCACTGGCTGGCTGCCAGGTCAGCGCCAGCTCCAGCTCAGATTCCGACCGAAGGCCTTTACTTGGGCAAAAGCGTTTACCGGGGGATTACTAGGCCGGTTTACATTTCTGACAAAGACCGGAGCCGGCACATGTATATTATTGGTAAAACCGGCGTTGGTAAATCAGAACTGATGAGTGATATGATTTTGCAGGATATTAGATCTGGCAAGGGAGTTTGTTTTATTGATCCCCATGATACGGTGGAAAAAATCCTGGAATTGATTCCGCCGGAAAGAGCCGAAGATGTGATTTATTTTGATCCTTCAGACACAGAAAGGCCGATGGGTTTGAATATGCTGGAAGCCAAAACCGAAGACCAGCAGCACTTTGTGGTTAATTCAATTATCGGGTTAATGTATAAGCTTTATGATCCTCATAAAACCGGAATTATCGGTCCCAGATTTGAGCATGCGATCAGAAATGCGATGCTGACAGTCATGTCTGAAGAGGGCAGTACTTTTATTGAGGTGGTCAGGGTTTTAACTGATTCTAAATTTGTCCAGGAATTACTGCCAAAGGTTCAGGACCCAATGGTTAAGCGTTATTGGACTGATCAGATTGCCCAAACAGCTGATTTTCATAAAAGCGAAGTTTTGGATTATATTGTGTCTAAATTTGGCCGGTTTGTTACCAATAAAATGATGAGAAATATTATTGGCCAGTCAAAAAGCGCTTTTGATTTCCGTGATGTGATGGATAAGGGCAAGATTTTGTTAATTAACTTAGCCAAAGGCAGGATTGGCGAAGAAAACTCTAACTTTTTAGGCCTGCTTTTAGTGCCCAGGATTTTAATTGCGGCCATGAGCCGTCAGGATATTCCGGAAAGCCAGCGCCGCGATTTTTACTTGTATGTTGATGAGTTTCAGAATTTTGCTACCCCTGACTTTGCCCAGATTTTATCTGAAGCCAGAAAATATAAGCTGAACTTAATTGTCGCTAATCAGTTTATCGGCCAGATTGAAGATGAGGTCAAAGATGCGATTTTTGGCAATGTTGGTTCTTTGCTGACCTTTAGAGTTGGGGTGACTGATGCCAACTACCTGCAGCATGAGTTCCAGCCGACTTTTTCCGAAAATGATTTGATTAATGTCGAAAAATACCACGTGTTTATG
>Ga0066639_10002492_pt1 | contig 16094 bp, 12 predicted proteins | sample CryGeyCG2114_010_2_FD_59504 | JGI IMG/M metagenome (GOLD analysis project Ga0066639, IMG submission 59504) | Groundwater microbial communities from aquifer - Crystal Geyser CG10_big_fil_rev_8/21/14_0.10 | ecosystem: Environmental > Aquatic > Deep subsurface > Groundwater | place: USA: Utah...
TGGAATACTCTATTACAAATCAGAAAACTATCCATTGGCCGAAAAACATTTTCGATTGGCTGTAGATGAGGCGCCACAAAAGAGCTGTGTATCCTGGTATTATCTTGGCCATATTGAGCTAAAGAGTAAGAAAGTTGATCAAGCTTTGGAATATTATCGAAATGCCACAAAATATTTTTGTGGTGGTAAATTTGAAGCCGCTCATTTTGCGGTGGGTATAACTCTTGAAAGAGTGAAGCGGTTTAATGAAGCAAAAAAGAAGTTTATTGAAATTCAAAAGCTCTACCCTGATTCAAGTTATGCGGATCGAGCGATTAAACACTTAAGAGGAATGCCTTGACCAATTTATCGGGCCTCGGGGAGTTCTTGAGGCAAGAACGGGAAAAAAAGGGAATTACTTTAGATCAGGTGGCTGCGGGCACTAAGATCAATGTGCGCATCCTCCATTTTTTAGAAGCGGATCGATATTCCGAACTGCCCGCAAAGCCGTTTGTGCGAGGATTTGTAGCCTCGTACGCGCGATTTGTAAACTTGGATCCAAACGATATCCTTTCTCGCTACGAAGATTTTTTAGAAACGAAATCCGGGATAACCAGTGGTGAATATCGAATCGGAAATTCGGTGAAGAAAAAAAGTGAGCAGAACCATACTCGGCGGCTCCTTATAATTTCCGCGATAATTTTTTCGGGTGTTGTAGTCGCCGGGGCCCTGGTGTTTCGGCCAAAATTGGATGAACGCCGATCAAAAATGCTCAACGAGCTCAAGTTAACAGCGGGAGGCCCTCCGGCCGTTAACGCTGAAAGTGGGAAACCTGTTGTCGCCACGAATGATGAGGCAGCGGTTGTGGGTGCGGAGGCTGCGCCAGAGACGGCGGCAGAGAGGACTGAGAAAAGCGAATCAAGCGAAACTCAATCTGCAAAAACTGAAGCGGTAACGGATGCGCCAGTTGCTCCAAAACCAGCGCCCGCTGAAAAGCCGGTGGCTGAAAAGACCGAGCCTCCGTCAGAAACGAAGGAATTGAATAAAGACAAAAACATTCCCGACCCTGATCCGTTACAGAAGGGTGACGCCTATGCCGATGCTCAGGTGAAATATAAGGTCGTACTTAAGTCACTGACTGGCGTGTGGGTGAGGTACCGGGTCGATGATTTTGATGCAAAAAGTATTTATCTTTTGGGAAATAAGCTTCTTGTTTTGAGGGCGAAGCGCGATGTCAGTTTTCAAGTTTCAAATCCAAGGTCAGTTCAAATTAGAAATCCTCAGTTAGAGTATCGACCATTGAGCGAACATCCGCGTCATAAGCTTAGTTCGTCTGGAATGTCGGAAGTTAATATCGGCGAAAGGCCTGCCGGTAATGCTCCGTTTGCTGGTTTTAACTCTCTGCCCGGTACTCCTGGACCCGGCGGATCCCCAAACTAGCCTAGTTATCAACAGTAATTCACGACTTGTCCACATCGGATAACTATTTGAAATTAATAGCTATTAAATCTTATATTTTGTATTTTAAGTTGTTTTGCAAAAAGTTATCCCCAATGCGAAGTGAACAATGCGTCGCGTTTGCGAAGGGTTGTCAAAGTCAACAAATTGGCTTCTAAAGCGCAATTTGGGAGAAATTGACTCACCAAGAAGCTCGGCGAAAAATAACTATTCCGCCAAGTCCCAATATCAAGTTTGGAAAGTGCATTGAGACGGACGGAGGAATCCATCCGTTATGGGCGACAGACGTCGCCAAAAGTTGAAGACTCCAATACGAAATGATGACCAAGAATGTAATCAGGGCCGCACTTGCCCGAACGGATCGAGTACGTACAGTTCCAAATCCAATGCCGATGAGAACAAAAATAATTGGACTTAATGCGACAGTCAGACGTCGCCAATACTCTGTATCGAGTTCTCTATAAAATTTTGACTCTGGTTTCGTTTTTTCAATTTTTGATTGAAGTTCGTTTAATGAAAGGTGCTTTGGTTTAACCGCTGCTCCGCCCTCACCCTCCTCGATATTTAAGAAGATGTCATAGCGTTTGTAATCGGTACGTTTGTAGACGCCTTCATTTGGATTATTTTGATGAATATTGCCGTTGTACAGTCGCAATACCAAAGAGGCGCCGAGGGAGCTGTCGGACTTTACCGGCACCAGGCGGCCTGTTTTTGCAACAACTGCAAAGGGGTTTTTCTCGTTTCTATCGTCGTAAATAAAAACATGCTTCATCTCATTTGTTTTTGGATTAACTTTATCGGCGAAAACGAGCATATCGAAGAAACCACTAGTAAATGTGCCAGCGTTAATCGAGCCAACTGCCTTGGTGTTACCAGCCCGTACGAGGAGTTCTTTGAAGGTTCGTTCTCCCCACGGCACCCAGTTGAGATTGAGGAGTAGTGAAAAAATAAATATCGCAATCGATACCACGACGACTGGTTGTGCAAGGCGGTTCAAGCTAATGCCGCTTGATTTCATTGCCACTAGCTCGCTGTCCGCAGAGAGCCTCCCGAAGCCGACCAAAACGGAAATCAAAAAAGAAAGAGGAAGTGAAATTGGTAAAAACGACAATATCATTAGGGTCGCTAGCTTGACGATCACGATCGCGGGGAACCCGTGAACGATCATGAAATCAGCGAGTCGAAGCGCTTGAAACATTAGGAATACGAAAGTGAAAAATATTAGGCCACCAAAAAATGGGTAAAGTACTTCTGCAAGCACGTATCGGTCGAGAATTTTAAGCGGTAAAATTTTAGTAAGCATTTTTATTGATGAAGCCCTTCCATAGCGTCATCACAATTATTTTAATATCCAATAAGTATGACCAGTTACGTATATAGTATAGATCAAACTCAATCCTTCGATCCAGTGAGGTGTTGCCGCGCCAGCCGTTTATTTGAGCCCAGCCCGTGAGGCCCGCCTTAACTTTGTGACGGAGCATATAATTTGGTATCTCAGTTTTAAATTTCTTAACAAAAACAGGGCGCTCTGGCCTCGGACCCACAAGCGACATTTCTCCTTTGAATACGTTCAGTAGCTGGGGGAGTTCATCTAGGCTAGTCATTCTCAACGTTGACCCAATTAAGGTCCGGCGATCGTCATTTTCTTGTGCCCAAACTGCCCCAGATTTCGTTTCTGCGTCAATTTTCATTGAACGAAACTTAAGCATTTGAAAGGTTTTACCATCCAATCCCATCCGTTCTTGGCGGTAAATTACCGGGCCTCTCGAGGTTATTTTTATCAATCCTGCAATGATTACTAAAAAAGGGGAAAGGATGGTTAGCCCAAATAAAGAAAGGATAATATCAGTAATTCTTTTCGTAATAGCTCCCCAGCCGTCAAGGGGGGAGTCGTTTAGGTTTACTACTGGAAAGCCGTCGAAATCTTCCACTTCACAACCGAGAGTAATATAGTCGAATACATCCGGAATAATCCGAATATCTGTTATCACATCGGAAATTCCATTGAGAATAGAGTCGACCTCGAATGAGTCTGAGCGAGGAAGGGCAATCAAAACTTCATCAGGAGCGATGTTTTCACAAATTGCCTTTACGTTGCTGTATTTGCCGAGAACTGCTTTGCTGTATCCGCTGTTTTCTTCTCCGCTTCTAGTAATCACTCCGACTACTGAAAGTCCAAGTTCTGGAAATCTTTCAAGTCTTTGAATCAAAATCTCGATTGAGGGGCCGTCTCCGATCACAACAATTTTTCGAATCTTGAATCCCTTTTTTCTTAAACTTCTCAGAATATTGCGGAAAATTACTCGCGCAAATACGAGTAAAACGACACCTAGGCCAGAAAAATAAATCATTACCAGCCGGGAATAGCGGTATTCGCTAAACAAATACGTTAGTGCAATAAAAACAAGGACGGCGATTCCGTGAGCTCTTAGTACGAGGTGGGCCTCTTGGGTGCGACGTAACATTTTTTTCGGCTTATAGAGTCCCAACATCGAAAATACGATTAGCCAAAGGCCAATGACAACCGGTAAAAGCGCGGCATAGGTCGAAAAACTTGGTAATCCTTTGGTCACTGCAAAAAAAGGAATGTAAAAGCGTATCCAATAGGACGCCAACCATACTGAGCCAATTATTAGTGCGTCAAGGAACCGGAATGTTCCCCCGACGATATTGTGATATCTCTTCAACATCTCGTTACTCTATGTTAGGAATTTTTTTTAACTCACGCTACCGTATATCAGAAAATGAGGATAATTATGGCAAAGTTTCCGGTAATTGAAATTCGAGCAAAATTTACAACGCAACCAGATATTGAAGTCGTACCCGTTTTTCAAGTAAAGAAAGACGTAGTCGATTCATCGCGTCAAATCTATGCTCCAGAGCTTAAGAGGCTAAACAAGTTTAAAGTCTTTTCAGGGGCCAAGGATTCGAGCAGCTTTGTTCGTTTTTTAGGAAAGAACGCCGAGGGAGTCCTCTTTGTCGGCTTAGGATCAAAAAAGGATGCTGACGACGAAAATTCACGAATTGCCGGCGGCAACACTTGGAAGCGATGTAAAAGCGAAAACGCCGGAACTTTGCTTATTCATGCCGATGAATTTTGCAAAATTTCCGGGCAATCTTTAGGAAAGAAGCTCCTGAAGGGCTTTCTTGAGGGGGTTACTCTTGGTTCTTACGAATATGAACACCCAAAAATTAAAAAATTAACCACGAAGCCAGCGAAAATATTAATACAATCAAGCGGAGCCTTGAAGGCCGATCTTACGAAAATGTTGAAAGATGTGGAGGCTATTTGGGAATCAATAACGATCACTCGTGATTGGTCGAACCATCCTTCAAACATTGGAACTCCAGAATTTTTTGCAAACGAAGCCGCACGCATTTCTCGCGAAAATGGAATCAAGTGTCGAGTGCTCACTAAAAACGAAATAAAAAAAGAAAAAATGGAATTACTTTTGTCTGTTGGGCAGGGGTCTGTAAAGGAGCCAAGAGTTGTCGTAATGGAGTACAGTCCGCGAAGTTCCGCTGGGGCATCAAAGAAAATTGCGCTCGTCGGAAAAGGTGTGACCTTCGATACTGGCGGAATTTCTATCAAACCATCTGCGAAGATGGAGGAGATGAAACACGATATGACTGGCGCAGCGACGTTGATGGGTTCAATCGTTCTTGCCGCGAAACGGAAAGTAAAAAATAAGATTGTATGCATAATGGGTTTTGTCGAAAACATGCCATCTGGCACCGCGACCAATCCCGGGGACGTTTTTATTTCTAGATCTGGAAAATCGATTGAGGTCATTAATACAGACGCTGAGGGCCGATTAGTTCTTGCCGATATACTTGATTACGCACAAGACTTTAAACCAAATGTGATAGTGGATTCCGCCACACTTACGGGTGCAGTAATCGTATCTCTTGGAAACGTCACTTGCGCGATTTTGGGCAATGATCAAAAATCGATTGAAAAACTAATCGAGTCGGCCACTGAGGAGCATGAAAGGATTTGGCAATTACCGCTTTATCCTGAGTATGCAGAGGAGCTCAAAACCCCATACGCCGACCTTAAAAATATTGGCAATGGCCGCGGAGCGGGCACCGCAATGGGCGCAGCTTTTCTAAAGCAATTTATCAAAGATGGCACTAAGTGGGCACATTTGGATATTGCTGGAACTGCGTGGGATACAATGCACTTGAGTTATTGTCCTAACAAGGGCGCAAGCGGTTTGCATGTTCGCTCAGTTGCCCGGTTTATTGAAAAATACAAATAACCTAAGGATGTTTCAATGAGCTTTCAAGAAGGTCGTTTCTGGATTTCTGATGCAGAAAAATACGATGGGAAAACAGTAACACTTCAGGGTTGGGTTTCTCGAAAAAGAGCTTCGGGAAAAAAGCTTCGTTTTTTGGTGATACGCGACGGAACCGGAATAATGCAGGGAATTCTATTCCAAGGCGAGTGCGACGAGAATTCCTTTGATGTGTTTGATACGCTCGTTCAAGAAAGCGCGGTAAAGGTTACCGGTATCGTTCGTAAGGAGCCCCGCTCACCAGGCGGCTATGAAATGGGAATACAATCTGTGGAGTTAACCAGAGGTTGCGTTGACGATTATCCAATATCTCCAAAAGTGCATGGCGTAGAATTTCTTTTGGAAAATAGACATCTATGGATACGGAGCTCAAAGCAATGGGCAGCGCTTCGGGTCCGCTCTGAAATAATTCGTGAGATACATAATTATTTTCAAAATAACGGATTTGTACATTTCGATGCGCCCATACTTACGCCTAGCGCCTGCGAGGGGACATCGACATTATTTCATACAAAGTATTTCGATCAGGATGCTTTTTTGAGTCAGTCCGGCCAATTGTATGCCGAGGTCGGAGCGATGGCATTTGGAAAATGTTACGTTTACGGACCAACATTTAGAGCTGAAAAATCTAAAACTCGAAAACATTTGACTGAATTTTGGATGGTGGAGCCGGAAGTCGCTTTCGCAAACTTAGAAGACATCATGGATTTGGGTGAGGATTTCGTTGAGCATGTTGTGCAAACCGTTTTGGAAACCTGCTCCGAAGAGTTGACCACGTTAGAGCGTGACGTGACTAAATTAAAGAAGGTTCGGGCGCCGTTTCCAAAAATTACATATGATGAGTCGTTGGAAATTCTCAAAAAAGCTGGTGATCCGATGACTTGGGGAGAAGATTTCGGAGCCCCCCACGAAAAAATTATTGGCGATAGCTTTGAAAAACCAGTTTTTATTCATCATATGCCCTCCGATATTAAGGCATTTTATTTTAAGCATGCGGACAAAATTGGAGAACCAATTAATGGGTCCGGAAAATACGCACTTGGTTGCGATTTGATAGCGACTGAGGGTTACGGGGAAATTATTGGTGGTGGTCAACGTGAAGACGATTATGAAGCGCTGTTGTCGAAACTGAAGAAGCATGATCTTAATATCCAAGATTATCAATGGTATTTGGATTTAAGAAAATATGGAAGTAACCCACATGCGGGGTTTGGTCTTGGGGTGGAACGAACCGTCGCGTGGATAACCGGAGTACAACATGTTCGAGAAACAATACCGTTTCCGAGGATGCTTAACCATCTCCGACCATAGAATATGCAGTTAGGTTGGAGAAAAAATGTCGTCACATAATTTCAATGTGACTCAAGTTGAAAACTCCAAACCTCAGCAGCATATTGTTTTGGTTTGTCCAGAAATTCCGCAAAATACTGGAACAATAGGTCGGCTGTGCGTTTCGACAAATACACGCCTACACCTCATCAAGCCACTGGGTTTCGATCTTTCTGAAAAGGCGCTAAGAAGGGCTGGGCTTGATTATTGGAAGTATTTAGACCATCGCGTTTATCAGGATTTGGATGAATTTCGAAATTCCGTAGGCGACTCTGGGGCGTTCGTGTTTTTCTCTACAAAATCCGATAGAGATTATTGGGATATAGAGTACACAGCCGAGCCTTATTTATTTTTTGGAAAAGAAACTGCAGGATTGGCTCCGTCAATACTGAATGAATACTCCAGTCAGCTAGCGAGAATTCCAATGTTTGGTTCGCATTCGCGGTCACTAAATTTAGCAGTTTCTGCTGGAATTGCAGTTTATGACGTAATTAGAAAAAGGAGATCGTCATGACATTAGGCAGGCGGGCAAAGAGGCTTTTCGAGGACTATGATCATTATCATAGAAACCGATACAACAAATTGACTCATGTGATCGGTATTCCATTGATCGTAGTTTCCCTATTTGCCTTGCTTGGTTTGTTGACGATTTGGGGAATGAGTGCGGCCCAGGTACTAGTTCTGTTCGCGGCAGTTTATTATATTTGGGTAGACATTAAAGTGGGTGCCTTGTTTGTGCTAATTTTGATTCCCGTTTGCCATGTAAGCGAATTAATTTCGCCAGCTATCGCAATATCGATGTTTGTCGTGGGGTGGGTGCTTCAGCTTATTGGACATTATATATATGAAAAAAATTCACCTGCTTTTTATACTAATCTTCTGCAATTGCTAATCGGACCGCTGTGGCTATTTGCACGTGCGATGAGGTTGCATTGATGCACCGAAGATTAATATATACGTTAGTTTTTGGTGCATTTTTGCAGACAATCTTCACGTTTGGTTTTTTGCTTAATTATGACAATGCTTGGATACACCCTGAGAACATAAAGAACCTAAGACAAACCGCATGCCGGAACGGATATTCTTTCGCACTCGCGGACCTACTTCAAGCATTTAACTGGAAAACATATGAGTTGGGGGTTCCTCGGGTTACGCGGCCGTTGTCTAATATTTTGGAATTGTTTAATTCTAAGATACGGCTTTATTTGTGGAAATTTATTGTACCGCATCCAAGTTTATCGATTGTTTGGATGTGTTTTTTGTTTTCACCAATTTTGTTTTTTTTAATGATGAAAAACACAGGATTCAATTCGGGCTTGGGGTTAGCCGGGACGATGCTGTATCATTCGTCGATCGGTTTTTTAGGACCATTGATAATGATGTTTCATCCAGCTAAGTCGCTGGCAAATTTAGCACTTGTGTTTTCTTTTTGGCTTGCCTCGTTTATTAGGCGTAAAAAGATTTTGGCAAAAAATTTAGAATCTTGGGTGTTGTTTTTAACTGCAAGTGTATATATTTCATTTTTTTGGGATGAGACGGCTGTTTTTATTTATCCTTATTTGATGTTGTTCTTTTTTGGCGAAATTATTTCGTCTGGCAAAAAATCGGCCACTTTGTTTCTGATGTTGCCATTATTTTATTTGGGCACGATCAAGGGTTTAATTCCCCTTATGTATTCAATTGCGGGTGGTGGCTTGCCGAATGTATCTAATTATCAGGCAATGCCAGGGTTAGTTGATTTGCTGCTACCAAATGCACAAAACTGGTTTCAAAATACATATCATTTATTTAAAGACCATTTATTTTGGGACGTTGTATTTAGGGTCGACAATGGATTAGCCATCGCGATTGCAAGTCTTGGGTGTATCGCCGCGATGTCAGCGATTATCTTACCGATAGTTCGATGGCGAACTTTGGTAGGTGACTCAAAAGGTCGAATCATTTGTTCTGCAATAGCATTATTTTTTTACACCTACCTGCAAACGTTCCAGCTTTCACATAATGAAACGGGCCCATTTTGGGGAGCCTGGTGGTACGGATCTTATTTTTCATTTTTCTTTGCTTTATTTTTAATCGAATCTTTTAGTCTTATCCGCAAAGAGAGTCATCTTTTAGTCGGAGTGATAGCCTTAGTGACGATGAATCTTTGGTTTTCGGCAGTTCGAAATCATGCTTTTCAAGTTGAAAATTTAAATGTGCCGTCTGAATTAGTCGTCGAAAAAAAAATAGTTCCGTCCGAAATTTTTTCCGGGAAGTATAATGAATTTCGAGAGTTTAGTTTTATTGAAAGTTTAGATCGGTCAAAATTAAATTATAGGAACACTCATGAATCTTGGTTGATGGGATACTATGAGCCGAGTGTTGGTCGTGGGTTTTTGAAGCCAAATCCGGATCGGCTATTCTATTTAACTCAGGATTTAGCCTTCCTGGCACCCCCCGATGTGTCGCCCGCCTGTAATGACAAAGGCATCTAACTGATCAAGTTTTGGATGGGTGTCAAAAGGATAGACAGTGGACCGCGCGTCATTCTTATAAAAAGGCTATAATTACAGATAGTTAATTGTCCACCCAGATGGTATGCGACTTGCGAAATAGAAGGGTGGTGGGAAGAGGTTTGGAGACTATGAAATTGAATATTGAAAATTTGAATTTTGATGAAAAAAGAATCGACCAGGTTTTTCGCCTGATCGCATTAGTTGCGCCGGTTCTTGCTTTTGCCTTCTATATTTTTACCGCCACCTACTATCAGGCAAACTATACGGTTTTACCGATCGTTGTTGAGCAGGGGGCGTTGCAAGACATTGAGGTGACCGTAGACACCACTACCGCTCCGCCTGAAGCCGATATCTAATTTTATTCTATCGCGGACAAATACCGAGCCGCTCCAAATTCGATAAAAAGAGTTGATTTACAGGATCTTCGAAGGAAGTAATTGTGCTTTATCTGGGCCTTTGCTATTCCAATTAGATATCATGATCGTCGAAGAATTAAAGGACATGTCGGAATTAGTCTCGCTTTGTAAAAGGCGGGGTTTTATTTTCCCATCTAGCGAGATTTATGGCGGAATTAATTCCTGTTGGGATTATGGACCGCTTGGTGTTGAGTTAAAAAGAAATTTAAAAGATTTGTGGTGGCGAGCAATGACTCGAAGGTCGGATGTTGAAGGCATTGACGCTTCGATATTAATGCACCCGCGTGTTTGGGAGGCCTCGGGACATGTCGAAGGTTTCGTTGACCCATTGGTAGACTGTAAGACATGTAAAGGTAGATTTAGAGAGGACAAATTAGAAACAACCGCTTGCCCCAAAAAACCATCAAAAAAAGCGACCGAGTGCGGGGGCGAGCTGACCGAAGCACGCCAGTTTAACCTAATGTTTAAAACATTTATGGGACCACTCGAGGAAGCATCAAGCATTGTGTATCTAAGGCCTGAAACCGCGCAGGGGATCTTTGTAAACTTTCAAAATGTTCAAACAACAATGAGAAAAAAAATTCCATTTGGTATTGCTCAAATAGGAAAAGCTTTTCGAAATGAAATTACGCCCGGAAACTTTATCTTTCGGACTCGTGAGTTCGAACAAATGGAAATGCAGTATTTTGTCAAACCGGGTGAAGACAATGAATGGTTCGATAGTTGGAAAACTATCAGAATGGACTGGCATAAAAGTATAGGTTTAAGAGAATCTAAACTTCGGTTTCATGCTCACGGCCCAAAGGAGCTTGCTCATTATGCTAAGGGCGCTTTTGATATAGAATACGAATTTCCTATTGGTTGGCAAGAAATAGAAGGGATTCATAACCGGACGGATTTTGATTTATCGAGGCATCAGGAATATTCAGGAAAAAAAATAGAATATTTCGATGAGGCAAATAAAAGTCGTTTTGTCCCGTACGTGATCGAAACTTCGGTTGGGTGCGATAGAACTTTACTTGCAGTACTTTGCGATGCCTATCGAAAGGATTCAGAGCGAGTGTGGTTGAAAATGAATCCTAGATTAACGCCTTATCAGGTAGCAGTATTTCCGTTGATGAAAAAACCAGAGTTTGAAGAGGCGACAAATGAAATTTTGGATATACTGGCTCCAAATTATCGTGTGACAACCGATGAATCGGGATCCATTGGAAAAAGATATCGTCGTCAAGACGAGATAGGAACACCTTATGGAATTACGATCGACTACGAATCGCTCAAAGACCAAACGGTCACGCTCAGAGACAGGGACACGATGGAGCAAGAAAGGGTCCCAATTGAAAAAATCAGCGAAGCCATCCAAGAAAAAATCAAAAAGTACTAAGTCCAATAAGGTAGCGGTTTCGCCCTTGGACAACTCAGTAAAGCGTTTACTCGGTTTTGGAATTAAGTTGACCGATCGCAAATTGCCGCGTTCACGTTTAGTATATTCATTTACAAATAAGAAAACTGAGGGAAATGAAAAGCAAAAGTATTTGCTTGGCGGGAAGGGCGCAAACCTTCACGGGATGTCCAAGCTGGGTTTGCCAGTTCCTCCGGGATTCACTGTTTCTACGGACGTATGCACGTATTATTATGAACATGGCAAAAGTTATCCAAAATCACTTGCTAAGCAGGTTGCGAGCGGGATTCAGAAAATAGAAAAATCACTTGGTAAGTCTTTTGGTGATCCTGAAAATCCGCTTTTGGTATCTGTGCGATCCGGTGCACCGGTTTCAATGCCCGGAATGATGGATACGATATTGAATTTAGGACTTAACGACAGCGTTGTGAAGGGGCTCGAAAAGGCCTCTGGGGATGCGCGATTTGCCCTGGATAGTTATCGGCGATTGATCGCGATGTATTCTGATGTCGTTTTGGGTATTAGTTCGAACTTTTTTGAGGGAGTTTTAGACGATTTAAAAAACGACAAAGGAGTTTCTGAAGATACAGAGCTTGATTCTGATGATCTAAGGTTTTTAATCGATGAGTTTAAAAGAATTGTAAGGTCTAATGGTAAAGAGTTTCCAGAAGATCCCTGGGAACAGCTTTGGGGTGCTGTTGGGGCAGTTTTTGGTTCTTGGATGAATCCTCGTGCGATCACCTATCGTAAACTCAATCAGATACCAGACAAGTGGGGAACAGCAGTAAATGTTCAGGCGATGGTTTTTGGTAATTTAGGTTCTGACTGTGCGACTGGGGTGGCATTTACGCGAGATCCGTCGGACGGCCGCAAAAAGTTCTTTGGCGAATACCTTGTAAATGCTCAAGGTGAAGACGTGGTTGCCGGAATTCGGACGCCGCTTCCTATCAATAAGGATTCGATTACCGGAGAGAATTTAGGTTATAAAACATTAAAGGAATTGATGCCTAAGCCCTACGCCGAGTTGGATCGGCTTCAGAGAAAGCTTGAAAAGCACTATCGCGATATGCAGGACATTGAGTTTACAATCGAAAGAGGCAAACTCTTTATGCTTCAAACTCGTACTGGAAAGCGCACTGCGGCCGCAGCGCTAAAAATTACGGTTGATATGGTCGGTGAGAAGCTGATCAAAAAAAATGAAGCGATAATGAGAATTGATGCGAATCAATTAGACAGGCTTCTTCACCCGATGCTTGATCCAGGAGCAGCAAAGACTATAATTGCGAAAGGTCTTCCGGCTTCACCAGGAGCCGCAAGTGGTCAGGTCGTGTTTGATTCTGAAACAGCAGAAAAATGGGCTGGAGAAATGAATCGGAAAGTTATTTTGGTTCGTGTTGAAACTTCGCCGGAAGATATTGGTGGCATGGCCGCAGCCGAAGGAATTTTAACCGCTCGCGGTGGAATGACTTCTCACGCGGCAGTTGTTGCCCGAGGCATGGGTAAGTGTTGCGTCGCTGGATGCAGCGCGCTTAGGGTTTCAAATGATTTAAAAGAATTTACCGTTGGCGGCAAGACTTATAAAGAAGGTGATTTTATAACGCTTGAGGGATCATCCGGTGAGGTGATCGACGGAAAAATTCCGACGGTTAAGCCGACATTAAATAAAGATTTTTCTACCTTCATGAAGTGGGTCGATGAGGTGAAGCTTCTGGGCGTTAGAACCAATGCCGACAATCCGGCAGATTCCAAAGCCGCGAGGGAGTTTGGTGCTGAAGGAATTGGATTGTGTAGAACTGAGCATATGTTTTTTGAAGTCGAACGAATAAATTGGGTCCGCCAAATGATTTTGGCTGACAACGAAGAGTCCAGGGCTGATGCGTTGGAAAAAATTCTGCCAATGCAGCGCGAAGACTTCAAGGGAATTTTCAAGGAAATGGCGGGACTGCCGGTGACGATTCGATTGTTGGACCCCCCCCTTCATGAATTTTTGCCGCATGACGATCAGGAAATTCGAAATTTAGCCGATAGTCTTGGTGTTTCGTATGAGCGATTGAAGCGACGAGCTGAGAGTCTCAAAGAGTTTAATCCGATGCTTGGGCATCGTGGTTGCAGATTGGGAATCAGTCATCCAGAAATATATAAAACTCAAGTTCGTGCGATAATTGAGGCCGCATGTGAGTTGTATGCTGAGACTGGAATAGTGACTGAGCCTGAAATAATGATTCCACTTGTCGGAGAAGTAAAAGAGCTCGCGTATGTAGAGGGTTATTGCAGAAAAGTAGCCGATCGAATTATGGTAGAGTGGAAGCTTAAGGTCAAGGGGTTGAAGATTCGATATAAAATTGGAACAATGATCGAGCTTCCGCGCGCGGCCCTAACGGCGGGTAATATTGCAAAACATGCGGAGTTTTTTAGTTTTGGGACCAACGATTTGACCCAGACCACCTATGGTCTGTCGCGAGATGATAGTGGAATGTTTTTGAAGGATTATATTGATGCAAAAATTTATGAGCGGGATCCCTTTGCAACTTTAGACACGGTTGGCGTAGGCGAGCTGATAAAAATTGCGATGGAACGTGGCAGAAAAACGAGGAAAGACATAAAGCTTGGAATTTGTGGTGAGCACGGTGGTGATCCAACTTCGATCGAGTTTTGTCATAATATTGGATTAAATTATGTGAGTTGCTCGCCGTACCGAGTGCCTATTGCGCGACTTGCCGCCGCTCATTCGCAGTTAAAAAACCCAAAGAAAAAAACTGCGGATAAAAAATCGTTATCTAAAAAATAATTTTAAGTCGGCGCTTGATTCTGTCGGGAATCATTGATATGCATTGCGTTATAGGAGTGCGCAATTATGAAGATTTTGATTTTATTAAGTATTTTAGGTCTCTCACAATCGGCGTTTGCGGTACCCGATGCAAATAATTCCGGTCTTAAAGGCGGAAGTGCTCTAGATATGCTCAATATGACGAAAACTCCTGAATTTAATAATAAAAAAACTTCTAAAATTAAACTTTCGACGACTTGTAAAACAGCAGACGGCCAGACGGTCGAAGAAAGAAGTCCGGAATACGCCACGTGCTTACGTTCATCACAAACTAATCAAACGGGCTCTATTCAAAAACAAGGCGAAACCAACGTTAATTTTGATTTCGGTTCTGATAAATAATTTTTCGGCAAAATCGTATGCCGCAGCAGCGATATCTCCCGCCCCTCGACGGGCAGGGCGAGTCGCATTTTTGATAAACTAAAAAAATTGATGCACTTTTATTTTATGACACATCTTGTCTAAGGCCCTGTCTTTGGTTATTCTCTAAGTAATTAAATAGGAGGCACGTATGACCAAAGGTTGGATAAATTTTAAGCACCGAGAATTCTGTGGCATAGGCCCCCCGAAAGCGGCTTAGCGTGAGTTCGCTTTGGGATGAATTCCCCATGGCTCACGGACTATCAGAGCGACTCGAAGGCCAAGAGGCGCGGCGATAGATAAAAAATCTTAAATATCAAATAGTTATATAAATTTGCCCCCCCCTCTAGGGAGGCTTGAAAAATCATTTAGCCCGGTATCCGCTCCGACGGGAGCTTTGGATCCGGGCTTTTTTTTGCCAACCTACCCTACTCACTTGAGATTTTCTGTTTTTGCCACGAGCCCCTTGCCTTTTCACTGCGACTTGTTACATTACCTAAAGACCGAGTTAAGGGGTAAAGCAACATGCGCGTAAAACGCTTCGAAATTCAAGGGTTTAAGTCCTTTAAGGATAAAACAGTCATTCACTTCGACCATGGGATCACAGGTATTGTTGGTCCCAACGGCTGTGGAAAATCCAATATAGTAGATGCGTTTTTTTGGGTGATGGGTGAACAATCCTATAAACACATGCGCGGTAGCGGGAGCCAAGATTTAATTTTTAACGGGAGCTCAAAGTACCAACCTCTTGGAGTGGCGGAAGCCACCCTGATTCTAGAGTCCGAAATTATTGATGCTGAAGCGACGGCTTCTGGGGCGACGGTTTCCGAGACATTACGGGGACCACTGAAGAAAAAAGAGATATCCGTAACTCGTCGGGTATTTCGAACCGGCGAAGGTGAATATTTTATCAATGGGGTTCCGGCTCGACTTAAAGATATTAAAGAATTGTTCATGGATACCGGGGTCGGCGCGAAGGGGTATTCCGTAATTGAGCAGGGGCAAATCGATAAAGTCGTAAATTCGAAACCCGAAGACAGAAGAAAGCTTATCGAAGAAGCTGCCGGCATCGCAAAATACAAGGCTAGAAAAACCGAATCGCTAAGAAAAATGGATGCAGCGAAAGCAAATCTTTCTCGATTGAGCGATGTCGTCACTGAAATCGAAAGAAATTTAGGATCATTAGATCGACAAGCTCAAAAAGCTAGAAAATATAACGAATATAAAGAAGAGCTGTTGGATAAAGAAATTACTTGGGGCCGACGGAAATCAGTCGTTGTACGAAATAATTTAAAATTATTGGAATCAAAGAAAATTCAACTTGAAGAGGAACTTGTTTCGCTGAAAGCGGAAAATCAAGTTTGTGAAAATACCGTTGAAGTTGGTCGAATCAATCAGGTTACCCTTAATAAGCAAATTGAGGAGCTTCATTCAGAAATTGAGCAGAGTTCGAATCGCTTAGCAAAGGAACAAAGTGAATTAGAATTGAACCGTCAGCGCCGGGGAGATATTGACGAACAAATCAATTCG
>Ga0066639_10002493_pt1 | contig 16089 bp, 12 predicted proteins | sample CryGeyCG2114_010_2_FD_59504 | JGI IMG/M metagenome (GOLD analysis project Ga0066639, IMG submission 59504) | Groundwater microbial communities from aquifer - Crystal Geyser CG10_big_fil_rev_8/21/14_0.10 | ecosystem: Environmental > Aquatic > Deep subsurface > Groundwater | place: USA: Utah...
CGAATTTGTTATAATTATACTTGATGATTATTTATAAATTTTTCATATGCCTAAAGAATATATAAATAGCGTAAAACAGTCAGATAGCGGCCACGGTGAAGTTTTATTCTCCTGGACTTTTACTGAATTTCCCGATCATCAGCGGGATATATCATGGTTTATCGGAGCGGGGATCATTGCTTTTATTTTTTTGATTTTTTCAATAGTATCGGGAAATTTATTATTTGCGATTTTAGTTATAATTTTTCCATTAGTAATGCTTTTGGTTCATCGGCATGTTGAAGACATAGAATTTAAGATTACCGAAGATGGCATTATGGTAAAAAATCATTTTTACAGCTATAAAGATCTTAAAAATTTCTTTATAATTTATCTGCCGCCGGAAGTTAAAACTTTATATTTTGAGCCTGGAAATGTTTTTAAGCCCAGAATCCCAATCCCTTTGCAGGATCAAAATCCAATCGAGATAAGAGAAACTTTGTTGAAATATATGAGCGAAGATTTGGATCGGGATAACGAACCGTTGTCGGATCAAATTTTTAGAATGTTTAAGATGTAGGTCGTTAATTGTTTTAGAATGGCGCAGTCAGGCTTTTAGTTAATCAGTGCGGTGAAATTTTGCGCCCTTGTAGCTCAGCTGGATAGAGCGTGAGATTGCGGATCTCAAGGCCACAGGTTCGAACCCTGTCAAGGGCATTTTCCAAATTAATTTAAGTTAATGAGTCTAAGTTTATCTACCGAAGTATCAGACATCAGTAAGGTCGGTAAAACAATTGCCGGCCGTTTGAAAAAACTCGGGATCCTTAATGTTGAGGATCTTATTTTTTATTATCCATTTCGTTATCAGGATTTCAGCCAGGTTTCTAAAATTTCTGAGTTAAATCCCGCTGAATCTTTAGCGACGATAAAAGGAAAAATTGAAATTATTGAAAATCGAAGAAGTTGGAAGACTAGAAAGACGTTGACTGAAGGGCTGGTCTCTGACGGCAGCGGCTCAATAAAAGTGATTTGGTTTAATCAGCCATTTTTAACTCAATTATTGAAAACTGGGGATGAAATTTATCTTTCCGGAAAAATAAATTTTGACCGTTACGGCCCCCAATTAGTTAATCCAATTCATGAAAAAGCTAAATCAGAAACTATCCATACGGCTCGAATCGTTCCGATTTATCCCTTGACTGATCGGTTGACTCAAAAACAGATTCGCTGGTTGATTAAAGTTTCTTTAAGTGTGGTTGGGCAGTTTAAAGATTGGCTGCCTGAATCGATTAAGCAGAGCTTAAAATTATATCCGCTATCACAGGCTTTGAATACAATCCATTTCCCGTCTGATCAAAATAGTTTAGATAAGGCAATTGAGCGGCTCAAATTTGACGAGTTATTTTTGTTTTTACTACAATCTCAATTGATAAAAAAAGAATTGAAATCAGCCAAGGCCCACCCCATAAATTTTTTAGAAGAAAGCACCAAAGAGTTTGTTGATTCTTTGCCATTTTCCTTAACGAATGATCAAAAAAAAGCCAGCTGGCAGATATTGCAGGATCTATTAAAATCTCAGCCAATGAATCGGCTTTTAGAGGGTGAGGTCGGCTCAGGAAAAACCGTGGTGGCGGCAGTTTCAATTCTTAATACGATTTTAAATAAATACCAGGGAGTTTTAATGGCGCCGACGGAAATTTTAGCGGATCAACATTTCAAAAAAATCGTTGATTTATTTTCTTTATCTAAGATTAAAAATCAGCCGCAGATTAACATTGCTTTGCTAACTCGGTCAAATCAGCGGATTGGAACGGAATTGTCCACCAAAGGTGAAATTTTGAAAAAAATTAAGTCTGGTGAAATTGATTTATTAATTAGTACACATTCGGTAATTCAGCCAGGAGTAGAATTTAAAAATTTAGCCTTAGTTATTATTGATGAACAGCATCGTTTCGGTGTGGAACAAAGAAAAATTTTGCATCACAAGGGAGTGACCAAGGGTTTTTCTCCCCACTTTTTGTCAATGACCGCGACGCCGATTCCGCGTTCTTTAGCTATTACCTTGTATGGTAATTTAGACTTATCGATTATTCGCGAGCTACCAAAAGAAAGAAAAAAGATTATTACCAAAATTGTGGATCCGATCGGCCGGCAAAAAAGTTATGACTTTATTCGGCAGGAGATTTTATCCGGCCGACAGGCGTTTGTTATCTGCCCGTTGATTGATCCGTCGGATAAGCTAGGAGTTAAGTCAGTGACAGAAGAATGTAAACGATTAAAGGAAGATGTGTTTCCTGAATTTGAAATTGCAATTTTGCACGGTAAATTAAAACCATTGGAAAAAGAAAGAATAATGGCTGATTTTTTGGCAGGGGAAAGCCAAATTTTAGTTGCCACTTCGGTTATTGAGGTTGGCATTGACGTGCCCAATGCTTCAATAATGTTGATTGAGGGCGCGGAGCGATTTGGTTTGGCACAGCTTTATCAGTTTCGAGGCCGAGTTGGTCGTGGAAAATTTCAATCTTATTGTTTTTTAGCAACCGAAAAGTCTGGTCAAAAAATTAACGCCCGATTGGACGCTTTAATAACCGCTAAAGATAGCTTTGAGTTGGCGGAGCTGGATTTAAAGTTGCGCGGACCAGGTGAGGTATTTGGGATCAGTCAGTCCGGTTGGCCGACATTTCGGATCGCATCTTTATTTGATTATCATTTAATCGGCTTAGCTAAAGAGGAGGCGGAAAAAATTCTTTTGGTTGATCCGCAATTAAAAAATCAACCGTTACTGAAAGATAAAATTGAACAGCTAAATAGCGATATTCATCCGGAATAATAAAAAACAGTAGGGTCAGAATAATGTTTTCCCCCTACTGTTTTTTATTTTATTTCAACTTTAGTTCCGACTTGGGCGAAATTATAAAGCCGTTCCATTTGATTATAACTAACATTAATACAGCCATGACTCATTGGTTGGCCGAATTTATTGTGCCAATAAGCACCGTGAATGTAATAGCGCCAATAGCCGGTTGTAAAATGAAGATTCCATTTAGTATTTGGGTAGTAGAAGTTAAAACCAATTCCGCCGTAGCTTTTAAAAGGCACCTTATCCAATATGGCAAATTTTCCGGTCGGAGTTGGCATTGAGCTTATTCCGCTAGAAATTAAGAATTTTTCCAGTTCAATATCATTGAAATAATAAGCTAATTCTTGAGTGGTTAAATTAATCTTGATAACCTTATTTAATTTTTCCGGATTGGATGATTTGGGATTATTTCCATTACTAATTTCTACACCGTCGCCATAGCCGTCGTGGTCGGTGTCAGGATCTAGTAGATTTAAGCCCAATCTAATCTCCCAGCTATCAACAACACCGTCTTGGTCAGAATCTATCGTTGATAATTTTTTTGTTTCGGCTAGGCGAGGGGAGTAGCCGTTATAAATTTCCAGGTAGTCATTGTAGCCGTCGTGGTCGGTGTCAGGATCGTTAGGATCGGTGTTATAAATTTCAATTTCGGCCGTATCTGGCAGGCCGTCTGCATCCGAATCGATATCTGTTTGAGCTTGGGCTAGTAAATTATTAGCACTGGCAATAAAAAAAGTAATTAGGAAAACGCCGATATAAAAATAAAATTTTTTTTGGATATTTGATTTCATATTTAATTTTTAATATAAAATCGCCAAGGCTTATTTTTATATGCGCCAGCGTAGTCAATGCCGATTCGCGGGGTTTTTTTGATTTGCCCGGCTTCTATTTTTACTCCACGGTCTTCAATCCATAGGCGACTCTTTTTACCAAAGGCCGGCGAGCCGTTTAATTTTTTATCAATTTTAAATGCTCGGCACAATTTTCCCGGCCCATCGGTTTTTAGGTCGGTTTTTAAGCCGGAAATTGGCTGCACTGCTCGGATTAAAATAGCGGCCGGGTAATCATTTTTTTCCGTGACTATATTTAGACAGTAGTATATGCCGTAGATTAGATAAATATACCAGTAACCGTTGGGGCCAAACATTAATTCGGTCCTCTTGGTTCGTCCGCGGCTAGCATGAGATGCCAGGTCATTAGGTCCGACATAGCCCTCGGTTTCAATTATTTTTCCAACAATGGTTTTTCCGCCGATTTTTCTAACTAAAAACTTTCCCAGCAGTTGCCGAGAAAGTTTTAAAGTCGGTTGAGTGTAAAAGTTTTTATTTAATCTCATTAAGTCAATTTAATTTTATCTGGTATATCTGGCCATTATCTTGGCTGACGAAATAAAGATATTTTCCATTATCTGAAACCGTTAAGCTTTTGATGTTATGATTGGTGGCCGGAATGGCGATTTTAGATTTCACCCCGGTTGCAAGATCAATTTTGTAGATGTCGCAAGGGGAGTTGTCTAAATCTTTATAAAATATTCCCGCGCCCTCATCTAAACTTTGAGGCACGGCACAATAGACTGTGTCATTATTGGAAAACGTACATTTTTCCGCCCAGGTTTGTAGACCTAGATTTTTTTGGTTTCGGCCGATGTCTTCTCCTTGGGCGCTGACGATCCACAGATTTGGTTTTAAATTGGAAGATTCGGAATAAGCGCTATATAAAAGCCGATTACCTTGAGTCGACCACGTTCCCTGAAATCCACGGCCCTGAAGGGATATAGATTTAAAATTTTCATTATTTAACCCGACAAAATAAAGGTCTTGATTTTCCAGTCCGCTGTCGCGGGTATACATGGTAACAATCTGATTATTAGGCGACCATTGTGGATAGACATTAGCGCCTTCGCTGCCAATCAGTTCAATTTTTTGAGCATTTGATCCGTCTTCATTAGCCGCTACCAGCCATTTATTATCATCATTTGCCCCTAAGCTTTTAAAGACAATTTTATTGCTATTTGGCGAAAAGTCAAAATTTTTCCAGTGTTTTGGCAGGGTAATTTGGGTGTTGGTTTTAAAGTTATATAAGATATTGGCGCCGTCAGGATATTCTAGAATCGCTTTTTCTTTATTTGGTGCCCAGACGATAGAATCAACCTGATTGAAAACATTATTGGTTAGCAATGATGATTTACCGTCCGGAGTTAGGCGGAAAAATTGGCCGGTAATTTTATCATAAAATATAATACTTGATCCGTCGCTGCTTAGGGTAGTCCCATAGCTTTTTGTTGAGTTCATGGATTTTATTTCGGTCAGTCCGCCGGAAGCGATCGGTGAAACGGTCGGCGGTATATTCCCTTGATCTGCGCCGGGTATATTGGCGTTAACTTGTGAACCGGGTAAAACGCCGGCATTGCCGCCAACCGGCGTATTGGCGTTAACTTGTGAACCGGGCAAAACGCCTGGAGTTGTGTTAGTGTTGGCGTTTGGTGTGCCAGGAACACTTGGCCTGAGAAAAACAAAATAAAGTAGGTAGGCAATGGCGACCACGGCGACAATAAAGCCTAGTATTAGCAGAATTTTTTTTCGATTAATTGACATATTTATAATTTAATTTAATTAATCATTTGGCGTGAGTAATTTTTTTAATGTTTTTAGTCCTATATCTTTTATCGCCTCGATCGGATTGCTAATAACATAAACCAGTAGGCCGATAATCACAAGGATTAGAAATATTAGTAGTAGAAGAATTAAGCCGATAAGTGCGCAGCCGGCGACTTCAATTAATTCTAACTTCTTACTTAATCGTTTAGCTTTTTCCGCGCCCATTTCTTTTTTAGCCGTTTCCGGTATCCATTCTTCGCCGAATTTGCAAAATAGATTGGAGATTGGCGTAAAATATGCCGCTATATAATGAATAACAATATAGATGTAAGTCAGGCCGAATGAATCTATTAAATTAATCCATGACAATTTTAATAATCTTCCGGATCCTTTTTGGACGGCTAAAACTTTTTTTGTGGCATCTAGTTCTTTTTTCCGTTTATCAAGTTTTTTTTGTTGGGATTTTAATTTTCGGCCGCTTAGAATTCTTTTCCAACTTTTGCTGTCAACATTTTTTTGGTGTTGTTGTTTTGTTTTTTCAACTTTTTTTTGGCTTTTGTCAATTTTTTTCTGTTGTCGATCCATGGATTGTTGAGTCGCATCAGCTCGGGTTACCGGCGATTGTTGTCCGGTTTTAGCTTGATTACCCTGGCTACTATTTGTTGCCGTCGAAGGAGAGTCGGAGTTCGGCTGAGATGAATTTTCATCTTTTTCCGGATTAGTTCCACCGGTTAAACCGGCCGAAGAGCCGACGCCGGTCATCGGTGCTCCTTTTAAGTATTTTTGGGCAATTGCTTGTTCGTCTTGTTTCGATTCAGGCTTATTCTCAGTTTTTATTTTGGCGTTAAGCTTGATTTCGGCCAATTGTCTTTCATATTGTTTTTCGTCAGTGGCCATGGCTATAAGGTTATTTTATCATTTTTTATTCTAATGGTCATGGTTTTTTTATTTGTCGTTCTGGCTAAAATATTTTTAGCCAGCGGACCCTCAATTGTTTCTTGAATGGTTTTTCTAATACCCCGGGCGCCGGTTTGGGCTGAATAGCCAGTTTTGGCAATGAAACGCGGGAGTTTTTGGTCAAATTTGATTTTTAATCCCTGTTTTTCCAACCGAGTTTTTAATTCATCAAGCTGAAGTTTGGTAATTTTTATAATTGCTGAAAGTTCAAGAGGATTAAAAATAATTGTTTTATCAATCCGGCTTAAAAATTCCGGCAAGAATTTACTTTTTAGTTGTTTTAAAATTTGGTCTTTAGTCTGAGAAAATAATTTTTCCGCCCCTTGTTTTTCTTGGTTGGTTTTTGCGTCAAATCCCAGGGCAGCCTGGCGGTTAAAATTTTCCGAACCGATATTAGACGTCATGATGATTATGGTATTTTTAAAATTTACGATTTTTCCGCTACTGTCAGTCAGCTGCCCGTCTTCCAGAATTTGTAAAAATAAATTGAAAATTTGCGGATGAGCTTTTTCAATTTCATCAAATAAAACTACTGAGTATGGCTTGGTTTTGACTTGGTCGGTTAATTTTGCCCCTTCTTTATAACCCACATAGCCGGCCGGTGCGCCGATTAATTTTGAAGCGTTAAAGCTCTCGGAGAATTCAGACATGTCAATTCGAATTAAATTTTCTGGGCTGCCAAATACTTTTTCGGCAATTACTTTAGCCAGCTCGGTCTTGCCGACGCCGGAAGGGCCGAGAAATATAAAGGATCCGGTCGGACGATTGGCATTAGTGATGCCGGTCTTAGCCCGTCTGATTGATTCTGACACTATTTTTAATGCCTCGGCTTGGCCGATAATTTTTTCTCCTAGTGATTTTTCTAATTTAAGCAGGCGATTTTTTTCTGATTTAAGTAAGTCGTTGACGGGAATACCGGTTGATTTAGCAATAATTTTTGTTATATCGGTTTCCGTAATTTCTGCGGTTTTTTTCAATTTTTCCGCCAGTCTGTTTTTTTTGGTTTGTCCTAATAATTTAATAATTTTATCTTCTTGTTTTTTATATCCTAAAGCTGAATTAAATTCTTCATTTTTAATTTTTTCGGATTTTTTTTCAATAATTTTTTGCAGTTGGTTTTCCAGCCGGTTTATTTTTAGGAACTGTTTATCGTTGCTGGTTTTTATTTTTGTCGCCGCCGCCGCTTCGTCAATTAAGTCAATGGCTTTATCCGGTAAAAATCGATCGGTAATATATCGATTAGACAGTTCTACGGCGGCCAGAATGGCGTTATCGGCAATTCTAACTTGATGAAACGTTTCATAGTTGCGCTTTAGCCCTTGAAGAATTTCAATTGTTTCAGGAACCGTGGGCTGATTAACGATTATCGGCTGAAATCGTCGTTGGAGCGCCGGGTCGTTTTCAATTTGTTTTTTATAATCTTGAAGGGTGGTGGCGCCAATACAGCGAATTTCTCCTCTCGCTAGTGCCGGTTTTAGAATATTAGCCGCGTCCATTGAACCGGTGGACGAACCAGCATTGATGATATTATGTATTTCATCAATAAATAAAATAATATCCGGATTTTTTTGAACCTCAGTAATTATTTGTTTAAAACGATTTTCAAATTCACCGCGAAAACTGGTGCCGGCGACAACCGAACTTAAATCCAGGGCGTATATTTTTTTTCCGGTTAAAAATTCCGGCACTTGATTTTGAGTAATTTTTTTGGCTAGCCCTTCAATAATGGCGGTTTTGCCGACGCCTGGTTCGCCTAAAAGCATGGGGTTATTTTTATGGCGTCGGGACAAAATTTGCATCAATCTTTCAATTTCGTTTTCTCGGCCAATAACCGGATCAATTTTTTTTTGAGTTTCCGAATCAGTTAAATCAATGGCGAATAAATCTAATATCGCCGGTGACTGGCCAATTGTTTTAGTTTCAGCTGATAAATTATTGTCTTTATTTTCCGGCTGTGGCTGGCTTAAAAAATCAATCATCTCTGATAGTTTGCCGGCGCTATTTAAAGCAATATCGGTTTGTCGAATAATTTCATTGATTTTAATATCGTTCTTGGATAAAAAATTGTCTAAATCCGAATCGTTATTTTCTATTATAGCGGCCAAAAGATGTTCGGTGCCGATGTAGCGGTGGCGATTAACTCCAGCCAGTAAAACAGCCTTTTCTAGCAGTTTTTTACTATTGAGACTGAAGTTTATTTGTGTAATTTTTGCGCCGGGGGTGAATTTTTTATTAAGTATCTCTTTAAGCTCAAGGCTGTTGAATTTTGTTTTATTTAAAATTTCTTGGCCGATACTACCATTTTGCTGGCTTAAACTGTAGAGGATGTGGCAGGGGGTTACGATTTTATGGCCGAAACTTAAAGCTAAGTCAAACGCATTTTTTATCGTTTGCTTTGAGTTGGTAGTAAATTTTTGAAATACTCTATCAATCATACCTACTTTTATTTAAGCCATGCCTCTTAATTTTTCAATTCGCTGTTCGATCGGCGGATGAGTGGAAAAAAATTTTGACATAGAATGTTTTGTTCCGCCGAATGGACTGGCAATATACAAATGGGCCGTGGCATTATTTGAGCTTTTCATGGTTGCGTTTTCTTGGGAAATTTTTTCCAAAGCATTAGCTAATCCGGCTGGATAGCGAGTTATTAACGCCCCATCAGCATCGGCTAAAAATTCTCTTTTTCTGGAAATCGCCAGTTGAACTAATTTTCCGATGATTGGCGAAAGTATTAGAAGAATTACTCCTACTATAAGTAGGGCTGCCTGCAGTTGTCCGCCGTTGCGGTTATCACCGGAAGATTTTCTGTTTCCGCCCCAAAAGTTAATTCTAATAAACCAGTCAGATAATAGAGCGATGATGCCAACCAGGACAATTACGATTGTCATCAGTAGGATGTCGTAATTTTTTATATGGGATAATTCGTGAGCCAGCACTCCCTCAAGTTCTTCATTTTTTAATTTTTCTAACGCCCCGGCCGTTACGGCCAATGACGCATGTTCCGGATTGCGTCCGGTGGCAAAAGCATTAATTGCATTGTCTGGCATGATGTAGATTTTTGGTAATGGCAGGCCGGCGGTAATGGTTAGATTTTCCACTAGGCGGTAAAGATACTGATTGTCTGTTTTTTCAATCGGCCCTTTGGCGCCGGCTGACAGTAGGGCAATTTTATCGCCTTGGTAATAGCCGCCCAACGCCATAACGACGGATACAATCGCAGCCATCGTCAGTCCGGCATAACCAAGATCGGTGAATTCCGAAAAAGCCCAGCCGACCAGCATAATAACAGCGATAAATATCGCCATCAGTAAAATAGTTTTTCTTTTATTTGAGTCTATCTGGCTGTACATAAGTTAGTATAATTGTCGTTTTGCTGTTTTTAGAATTTAACTTCAATATTTTTTTGTTCTTCGGCCTCGGCTTGGAAAAAATCAAATTTTTTAAATCCAAGCAAGTTGACGATTAAGTTATTCGGAAAAACTTCTATTTTAATATTAAAGTCGCGGACATTGCCGTTATAAAACCGCCTAGACGCCTGAATTTTATTTTCCGTATCAGACAATTCGTCTTGCAGTTGGAGAAAATTTTGAGAGGCTTTCAAATCGGGATAATTTTCCGCCACGGCGAAAATTGATTTTAAGGTCTGGGAAAGGGCATTTTCTGCCTGACCCTTGGCGTCAATTCCTTGGGCGTTGATTGCAGCTGCTCTGGCTAAAGTGACTTTTTCCAGCAATCCACTTTCGTGTTTAGCATAACCCTTAACTGTCTCGATTAAATTTGGAATAAGGTCGTGACGTCTTTTTAGCTGGACGTCAATATCGGAGAATGCTTCTTGAACTCGGTTTTTAAGCAATACCAGGCTGTTAAAGATAAAAATAAGCCATAAAACAGCCGCTCCCGCGATAATAATTATGGCCCAGGTGACATTGTTCATGTTTTTTCCTTTCAAGTTTATCCAAGCTTTTAATTTTTGTTGCTCGGAATTAATTTTTATGGTAGAATATATTTGAAAAACAGCTAGTGTTTATGTTATTATATAATAAAATAAGGGGTTTAGTCAAAATTAGTTTTTTACTAATTTAATCATTAAAGATATTAAAATTAGTAGTATGATTATCAATAAACTGATTAAAGATATTAAAAAATTTTTTCAATTTTTTGTCTTAGCGACTATGATTTTAGTCGTTTTTTTTGTCGCGATTCCCGTTGTGCTGGCTGCTTGGCAAGGTCCAACCGAAGCTCCACCAGAGGGCAATCAGCCGGGCTTTATTTGGAATGTCCAAGGTACGGCGCTTAGTCAGCCGGCTGATATTAATATTTCTAGCGGTCAGGTTATTTTTCCGCAAATTTGTCTGCCGAATTCATCTAGCTGTATAAGCAGCTGGGATGAGATATCGGCCCAGGATTTAGATTGGACGATCAATGGTAATAATATTTATCATGAGATAGGTAACGTCGGTATCGGTAAAGCCGCGCCGGCTAGCGCTCTAGATGTTGCGGGTGATGTCCAACTTGGTAATAATTTAGCGACCGATTCCGTTGGTATAAATGTGGTGCCGGATGCCAATAAACTTATTTATGGTCGACATTCTGATTCAGCGGTTAATTCTACCAATCAAGGCCTGTATATTGAATTAAGTCAGACCGGCGGTTTTAATACGTCTGGGATTATTGGTCAGTCCGGAGTTTATCTTAATATGGATTACAGCGGAACTATTAATGCTTCGACGGCGGGGACAATGAATCAGTATGGAAATGACAATGATATTGATTCCGCAGCTAGTTTTCAATCCGGCTCTTTTCCGAATTATGTAAATATGGCCGGTCAGAATAACGAAATCGATTTTTCCGGGGTTGTAAATAATAATAATGGATTTTTTTCGATGTATGGTTCTAAATCTGATATAACTTGGGCCGGCACTAATACGGCAAACAACCAAATTAATTTATATGGTTATAGCGCTAATGTTAATGGAAATATTGGAAATAACGGCGTGCCTAAAAAATTTGGTGGTTCTTTTGTAACCAGCGGTACGGCTGATGTGAATTATGGTATTTATGCTTCGGCGTCGGGGGCCACTGCGAATTATGCCGGGTATTTCAGTGGCAATGTAGCAATAATGAATGGCCGGCTTGGTATTAACACTACCGCTCCTCAGTATTCATTAGATATTCAAAACGGCGGTTTATTAATTTATGATACTGCCGGGGTCTCTAATACATTTATTCAAAATGGTACTTCTAGGATTTATTTGGGCCCCTCGTCTTATTGGCTGCGTTTTAATGATAATATTTTGCAATTAACAAGTACGGGCGTTATTGTCACTGGGAATTTTACAGTCTCGGGCGGAACTAAGAACTTTGTTCAAGATCATCCTACTGATCCAACTAAGCAAATCGTTTATGTTTCTTTAGAAGGTCCGGAGTCCGGTACCTATATTCGTGGATCCGCTCAATTAAAGAACGGAATTGCCACTATAAACTTACCCGATCATTTTTATTTAGTCACCGGTGAAGATAATATAACTGTTCAGATTACTCCAACCGCTGAAACTAATGGCATGTACGTGGCGCAGAAATCAAATAAGCAAATTGTTGTTAAAGAATTAAACAATGGCAACGGAAACGCAACTTTTGATTATTTGGTGAACGGAGTCAGAAAAGGTTATGAAAATCATCAGGTTATAATTGATAAGCCAATTGATTTGGAGTCACCTGATCAAATTGAAGAAAAAATTCGGCAACAGCGCCAGACCGCGATGGATCAGGATATCGACTCATCTGCCGGTAGTGATACAGAAGCAGGCCAATTAAATCCAACCCCTGATCAAGATACTCCCATTGAAAAAATTAGTTGGTGGGACAAATTTATTAATTTTATTAAGGGTATTTTTAAATAATTTTGGTCATGGCAAGAAAAGTAACATTTATCAGCTTGCTGTTGGTTTTGGCAATTTTTGGTGGGTTTGTATTAACTAGGGCGGCCGAACCAATGCCGACTTATTGCGGCGACGGAATAATACAGTCTCCAAATAGCGACGGAATTAATGAGCAATGTGAAATTGGTATCAGTGGAGCAGATTTATGTACCAATGAATGCGGACAAAAATTATTAGGCTGGGGTTGGTCATCAAATTTTGGTTGGTTGTCGCTAAATCGCGCCAATTGTTCTTATCCGTTAGAATCCGCCAGTACTTTTAATTGTTCTGACTACGATTATTATGTTCAAGTTGACGTTGACAATAATTTAAAAGGTTATGCTTGGTCGTCTAATTTGGGCTGGATATGTTTTGGTAGTGCTTGTTCGGCGACACCCGGAGCAGTGCCATCTGGTGGTTGGCAGGCGACTGTTGAGCCGGCTGGTGATAATCCTCAGGTAAACGGTTGGGCAAAAGCAATCGCCCTTGGCGATGCCGGTTGGTTTTCCTTGAATTGCCGTAATGATAATTCTTGTGCCGTTTCTAATTATCAGACGTTGTTGGGTGGAGAATTTTTTTATGAAAATGGAACCGAGAAAATTTCTAATTCGACATTAATCGGATTTGCCTGGAATAACGACACTCAGGCTGTCGGCTTGGGTTGGCTGCAATTTAGTCCCGGCGATGTAGAACCGTGGATTCAGACTAAGCTTGGCGATATTTATTCTCGAGGCGGATTAAAAGGTTCTCGTCCACTAGGTACTTTTAACGCCACTTACCGAATTTTAGCCAATGGCAGCGTAGAATTTGTTTCATCCAAAGGATCTAATTCTTTGTGGGTTGACCCTAATTATGGTTTAATTGATTTCCCAACTCCTCAGACCCGTTATTCTAATATTTTAGGCCAACTGGATCTTGATGGTTTACTTTGTTCTCGGGGTCAAAATATGCCTTGTACTAACAAATACGGCCATCGGGTATTTGATTTAGCTGATATGATTGACGGCGGTGAGTGGTCGACTATCGTCAGTCAAGCCGGACAACCGTTGGGAGAAAAAATTTATTATTATAATGGAGATTTGAGTTTAACCGATGATATTATATTCAATAACGGCTCAGGGTTTACCAGTGGAGCCGGAACAATTATTGTTAATGGGAATCTGACTATCGGCGGCGATATAGTTTATAATCAAACTGGCGATCCTGGTAAATTTAGAAATTTAGCCTCGGTTGCATGGATAATTAAAGGGGATTTAATAATTGAACCGCAGGTGGAAAATTTATCCGGTGCCTTCGTTGTTTTAGGAAATGGTAATCAATGCCCTGATTCAATAAGTCAGCCATCTAATAATTGCGGCCGGTTTAACAGCGGAGTTTCAAGCAATTTTTTAAAAATTTCTGGGCTGGTTATTGCCCGACAGTTTAATTTACAACGTACCGCCATGTCGCCTTTGCAGGGTTCGGAATTAATTATTTACGACGGTCGATTATTGGCGAATATTCCACCAGGGTTGGTAAATTTTGCCCAGGCACTACCGATCTGGCGGCAGGGAGTTTTTTCACTTTAAATAATAAATAATTAGAATAGTAAAACAAAAATACCATGTCTTTATTTTCTTCCAATCTCAGTTATTTAGGAATTGATTTTGATTCAAATAGTGTTAAAGTTGTTGAATTAAAAAATGATAATGGCCGACCGCGATTAGTAACTTACGGTTATTTTGATCGTAAGGTTAGTCAGGCTAGTGATGATACCGGGCAAGATTTTTTAGAAACCGCTAAATTAATTAAGTGGGTTTGCAATCAGTCAAAAACAACGACAAAAAAAGTGGTGACCGCGCTACCTAGTTTTTCCGTTTTTAATTCAATTTTAAATTTACCGGCGATGCCTAAAAAAGAGTTGAATTCCGCTGTTGAATGGGAAGCAAAGAAAGTGATACCCTTGCCACTTAAAGACATGATTTTAGATTGGAAAGTTCTAGATGCCGCTGACACCGGTAGCGAACAGGATTTGTCTCAAGAGGGAGAAAATGGTGACCTCGAGGATAAGAATCGGATTAATTCTTTACGTCAAAGAAAATTTTTAAAAATTTCGTCTAAGAAAACCGAAGATATTAAAATTTTGCTAACCGCCGCGCCGAAAGATTTGGTTAAAAAATATATTGATATTTTTAAGGCCGCGGGGTTAAGCTTATTAAGTCTTGATACCGAAGCCTTTTCCTTGATTCGTTCCTTGGTGGGCAATGATAAATCAGCTATAATGATAGTTGACGTGGGTTCGGCCGCAACCAGTATTTCAGTAGTCGGTAACGGCATTCCGGTTTTAAATCGCAGTATTAGAGTTGGCGGTCTAGCTATTACTAAAACTATTGCTGATAGTCTAAAGGTGAGTTCTGAACAGGCAGAGCAGTTTAAGTATGATATCGGGGTTGATTTTAACCGTCAGGCCGGTGGTGGCATTCCTAAATTGATTGAATCAAGTATAATGCCGATTATTGATGAAATAAAATACAGTTTGAATCTTTATCGCGGTCAAGGCCGCAAAGATATAGAGAAAATAATTTTAACCGGCGGTTCAGCTATGCTATTGAATCTGCCTAATTATTTACAAAATGCTTTGAATTTGAAAGTGTATTTGGGTGATTCATGGGCTCGAGTTATTTATCCAGAAGATCTTAAGCCGGTTTTAGATGAAATCGGCCCTCGCTATTCAGTAGCGATTGGGTTGGCGATGAGAAATATTCAATAATTAAAATAATTTTATATAACATGGGCAACATCAATTTATTACCGGAAGAATTGCGAGAAAAAGAGCAAAAAGAAATTGAGGCGGTAAGTAAAAAACCGAAAACAATTGAAATTAAGCTGTCTACTCCGTCGTCGGAGTCAAAACTATTAGAACCAGTGCGGCCGAAGCCGTCTTTGTTCAGCCGTTTATTTTTTAGAAAAAAAATCTCATCAAAAAAACCATCAGTGTCGGCTGAATTGCCAAACGCCAATAGTTCAGAACAGTCAGATAAAATTAGGCCGGAAAAGAAATTTTTTGAAATTTCTCATCAACCTAAACCGGTTAAACAGCCAGCTGCCGGCGAGCCAAGTTTCAGTAAGAATCCAGCCATTGATAATTCTAGCAATTCACCTAAATGTGAAATTAAGCATGAAATCAGCAAAGAAAAGCCAGACGATAAAATTAGTTTAGGGAGCGAAAAAATTATTGAGATCAAAAATTCGTCGGCGCAGCCGAAGTCGAAAAGAAAAAGAATTCGATTTAATCTTTTCGGTTGGTTTAAGTTTAGCCGGAAGGATAAGACACCCCGCTTGGTTAAGGTGGTGGCTGATAAGAAAGAGGATTTGCTAGTGCCAAAATTAGACGAAATAAAAACCATGAAAAATAAATTCGGTAGGAAGGTGATTGAACACCGACCAACGGAAGATTTAGCTGATGGCGACATGGATGTTAATTTAATTCCGGAGGAGTTGGCGGAATTACCGGCCGATGATTTACCTAAGAAGATATTTGCAAGTAGTGCAATTATCGTGACAATTATTGTGCTTTTAGTGGTGGCTTATTGCGGTATTATTTTTTATCAAGGCAAGATTATCAGTCAGGCGGAAAGTTTACGCGCTGAAATTAAGAGTTTAGATGCTAAGATTGCTATTTATGAAAAAGATAAAGCTGCTAGTCTACGGCTGCAAGAAAAATTCAGATTAATTACTAGCTTGCTTAATAAACATGTATATTGGACTCAATTTTTTGCTAAGTTAGAAAAATATACTG
>Ga0066639_10002504_pt1 | contig 16061 bp, 16 predicted proteins | sample CryGeyCG2114_010_2_FD_59504 | JGI IMG/M metagenome (GOLD analysis project Ga0066639, IMG submission 59504) | Groundwater microbial communities from aquifer - Crystal Geyser CG10_big_fil_rev_8/21/14_0.10 | ecosystem: Environmental > Aquatic > Deep subsurface > Groundwater | place: USA: Utah...
ATTCGCAAATTTAGCACCAGCACCAGTTTGGCGGAACTTCTTCCGTTAGCCGGAGTTTTACCAATGAAATTTATCGGTGTCTTGCTGGTTCTCTATTACGATAAAAATCCGAAAAAAGCCAAAAAGGTAATGGGCAAGCTAGGACAGAAATAAAAAAATTTGCTATCCTTACACCAAGAATTAATTAAAACCCTAAAAATATGGACAAGGCATTACAGCAAGAATTGCAAGGAAAACTGGAAGAAACAAGAGAGCAATTAAAAAATGATATCGCCGGTCTTAGCGCCCCAATTAACATGGGTGATGATATAGACGGCGGGGACGAAGAAGCGGATGAAGCCGAGGAGCTTGGCGCTAATTTTGGCGCTCTTTCTTCGCTCAAGGCTCGATTGGAGGATGTGGAAACAGCGCTCAATAAGATAGAACGCGGCGTCTATGGAATTTGTGAGAAAAGTGGTGAGGCGATTGATATAGAACTGCTTCGAGTCAATCCGGAGACAAAACATTGCCGGAAAATGTCGAGCGAGTAGAGAAATCTAAAAACACCCAACCGAGGGTGTTTTTAGATTTCTCTGATATCCGTTTTGATATCCTGACAGGATGCGTAATTTTTCTAAACTTTACACCGCGGAACTCGACGGCATCACCGCCAATATTATTGAAGTCGAAACCGACGTGAATGTTGGTATCCACAACTTTACCATCGTCGGTTTAGCGGATAAGGCTCTCTCAGAATCCAAAGAAAGAGTGAATATCGCCCTCAAAAATAGCGGGTTTAAACCACCCAATCAAGAAAATCGGCGGATTTTAATCAACCTCGCTCCGGCCGACATCCAAAAAGCCGGTTCCCAGTACGATTTAGTTATCGCTCTTGGTTATCTCAACGCAACCGCTCAACTCAAACCACTCATTGCTTTAGATAAAACTCTGATTGTTGGTGAGTTGGCGCTGAACGGATCTTTGCGCGAGATGCGGGGTGCGATTAGCATCGCCACCAAAGCCAAAGCCGCCGGTTTTCAAACTTTGGTTTTACCGTCGCAAAATGCCTCTGAGGCGGCGATGATTCTGGGGATAGAAATTATCCCGGCAAAAACCCTCCTCGAAGTCAAAGATCACCTCGAGGGCAAACAAACAATTCCCCCACAACCGGTTACAGAAATTAAAATCACCGCCGCGCGCAACATAGAAACCATTGAGCAAATTCATGGCCAAGAAAACGCAAAACGAGCGCTCTCTATCGCCGCGGCTGGCGGACACAACATTCTTATGGTCGGGCCGCCGGGAACCGGAAAAACCATGCTCGCCAACGCCTTGATTAGTCTTTTACCAGAACCAACCAGGGAAGAAGTTTTAGAGATGACTCAAATTCACAGCGCCGCCGGTCAATTAGGCAATCTTCCCTATCTGGCTAATCGACCCGTTAGAACCCCTCATCAAACGGCATCCACAGCCGCGGTTCTTGGCGGGGGCGCTCGTCCCAAGCCCGGAGAAGTTAGTTTGGCTCATAAAGGAATTTTATTCCTCGACGAACTCCCGGAGTTTCGTCGAGATCTTTTAGAGTCTTTGCGCCAACCACTCGAAGAAGGAAAAACCTCTATTACTCGAGTTCGAGGAACCTTAGAGTTCCCGGCACAGTGTATGTTTGTTGCCGCCATGAATCCTTGCCCGTGTGGATACTACAGAGATAGCGAAAAAGAGTGTAGCTGTAGCCCATATCAAATTGAAAGGTATCAAAGAAAAATCTCCGGACCCTTGCTTGACCGAATTGATCTCCAAATAGTTGTGCCAAGAATAACCGCCGCCAAAATGAATCAACAAAGAAAAGAAAGTAAAACAAACATCTCGGAATTAATTCAAAAAATCCAGACGGCGCGAACGCTCCAGCTCCAGCGTTATCAAAAAATCAAAAAACAATCTAATACTCACCTTTCCACCAATGAAGTCGATCAACTTCTTGTTATTGAAGAAAATGCCAGAAGCTTACTGACTGATTTGTGTGACAAAAGCTTTCTCTCTACCAGAGGTTACTACCGAGTCTTAAAAGTCGCCCAAACCATCGCTGATCTAAATTCCGAAAACTCCATCACTAAAAACCACATCGCCGAAGCTTTTAGCTATCGTCTGCGCCAGTAAGATTATCTCAAGAAAAAATAATATCCAACACCACCCAGTACAAGGATGAATATCAAAGCAAGGATTTTCCAAATTCCAAAAATCTTTTTTCCAGAACTTGGTGAAGCAAAAGAGTAGTCCCCGGTACTTTCTTGAATTAAAATCGTCTCCGGAATTGGAGCAAAAGCCCCGGTCTCTAGGGAGTCCAGATCTGTTGCTAGAGTTCGAAGGCTCACCCGACTTCCCCGAGATTCGGTAGTTTGTGTAGTATGAGCCATCGAGAAAAAAATTAATTCTTTGGCAAATCCAACAGACGCAGAGCTTCTTGCATGCCCATAAAAGAAGTACTGACCAAGAGACGATTGTTGGAAATTAAGTAACCAAACGACGCTCCCGGAGTCTCAAAAGCAACGTAACGATCCGGCATCTCCATTACAACGCCATCTTGGAAAGCCGCCGGAGTTCCCGGATCAACTAGGAAAAATGCACTCACTGGCGCGGCTTCAATTAAGGCGGAAAGTTGCGTTAGACCAGCTTCGTCCAGTGTTCCCGATAGCTTAAAGATATGACCGGGCCAAACGCCATTTTCATCCTTATAGAAAAAGAGCGTTGAGTCTTTTTCCAGAGATGGACCAACTGCGCTCGCCAAATCTGGCGCAAAAAACGCGAGCAAACCTTCACCTCTTAAAATAGTTTCTCCATCCATTAAGACCACTTCGGAAATGCCGTCTATGGATTGTTCGGCTTCGGCAACGAGCGCCGCGCGAACACTCTCAACATTCGCAACCCCTCCCAAAGACCTTGTTACTTGAACTGGGGCCGGAAGTGAGAAAAGAGAGGTGTAGGGCTCCGTTTCTATCGGGGTTTCTGTAACTACCGGAGTCTCGGTTACTGGTGGCGTGACTATCGGAACTTCCTCTTTCTGAAATAGAGGCCAGATAAAAAGATAGCCTAAAACTAAAACCACCGCGGCAATAATCCCCACAACAATCCAGAGTGTAATTTTCTTTTTAGATCCACCCGCCGTGTAGTCGATAGCCGGAGCGCCGGCGTTTGCGACACCGCCAGCCGGAGTAAACGCCGGTTCATTGGCATCAAAAACACCCGAATCATTCGAGAGAGAATTTTCACCGGCAGTTGCTCCAGCTGGGGCAACGCTGGCTAAATCATTCGCAACCGGCGCCGTAAATTCCGGCGTCGCTGTTGCTGAAACCGGAGTTTCGGAAACAACCCCCCCAAGATTTTCTGGGGTTTCCTGAGGGAAGGCATTGGTAATTCTCGGCGTAGATTCTGCTCCGGTTACACCTGGAGCCGCAGTTTGTGGTTGTTGTTCTTCCATAAAAAAATAACTAATTATATTACTAATCTTAGTCTTATAATTATACCACGGTCCGCTTTGAAAAATCTTCTAGCTTTGATCAACGCCTTTGATCGAAAGGCCAATTTTCCCATTTTCCACCCGGACAATTTTTGCGCGCACCTTATCCCCGACCTTAATCAGAGTATTAATATCTTTCACAAACTCATTCGAAAGTTCTGAGACATGGATCATCCCATCACTACCACCATCAAATTCAACAATGGCGCCAAACTCTAAAATCTTCACTACCTCGCCGGCGACAACTTCACCAATTGCATATTCTTTTGTAAGCGAAGCAACAATCTCCAGAGCCTTCTTTCCGCTTTCTTGGTCATTGGCGGCGATGTAAACCGTGCCGTCGTCATCAATATCGATTGAGATAACCCCGGTTTTTTCAATAATCCCATTGATGGTTTTTCCACCCGAACCAATCACTAAACCAATTTGTTCCGGCTTAACTTTGTACGTCAAAATTGAGGGCGCGAGCGGTGAAAGTTCTGGACGTGGTTGTGGCAAGACTCCAGTTATAACCTCTAAAATTTCCAGTCGCGCTTTTTTTGCTTGCGTCAGTTCATCTCTTAGCATCGCTAAAGTCAGGCCGCCAATTTTAACATCCATTTGCATCGCCGTAATTCCATTTGCCGTTCCCGCCACTTTACAATCAGCGTCACCGTAGTGATCTTCGTAGCCCTGAATATCGGTCAGAACTTTGTACTCGCCATTTTTTCCGGTCGCGAGTCCCATCGCAATTCCCGCCACCGGTTTTTTAAGTGGCACGCCCGCGTCCATTAAAGAAAGCGTACTGGCACAAACCGTCGCCATCGAACTACTGCCGTTGCTCGACAAAATCTCACTCACCACCCGAACTGTATACGGAAAAATCAGTTTCTCGGGCATCATATGGAGCAACGCTTTTTTAGCTAAAGCGCCATGACCAATTTCTCGTCGACCCGGACCGCGAAACGGACCGGTTTCCCCCACAGAGTAGGAGGGGAAGTTGTAGTGCAAAAGAAAACGATCTTTTCCGGAGACAAGCATATTTTCGATCAATTGTTCTTGTCCCGGCGGGGCAATTGTCGTCACCGCGAGCGCTTGGGTATTTCCCCGAATAAACAAACCGGATCCATGGGTTCTTTTGAGGAGAGCGACTTCGCCAAACAGCGGACGAATTTGCGTTAACGCCCGACCATCCGGACGCTTCTCCAAGTTCAGTAAGTTTTTGTGGAAGATATCATCAATCATGCTCTCAATCGCAAAGTGAATCGCCGGTTCATGCTCGGAGATATCACAACCTCGCTCTTCGAGGAACTGATTAATCTCCTCGCCGATGTTGCGAGTGGCGCTGTCGCGAGCCGCTTTGTCTTGGATATAAATTGCTTCTGCAAACTTTGGCGTTGCAAAATCCAATAAAGCTTTGTGATGATCAGCCTCCAGTTTTGCGATCGCCACATCTTCTTTTAACGTTCCGATTTGAGAGACAATTCCTTCAATAAAGGAAGTTAAATCAGTAATTTCTCTTTGGGCAACCTCAAATCCTTTCAAGACTGCTTCTTCGGAAGCCTCAACGCCTTCCAACTCAATCATATTAATTCGATCTTTCGTTCCGGTTACAAAAGACTTAAAAGTAAAGCCATCAGCCAGAACAGAAGCAGAAGGGTTCAGAAGATATTCACCATTTTTTTGAGCAACCGTGACGCCAGCTGCCGGGCCGTTCCAGGGAATTTTTGAGCTTGCTAGCGCCGCGGAAGTTGTCATTAAGCTAAGAAAATCAATATCATCCTCCGGATCATAAGAAAGAACCGTGGCGATAACTTGAATTTCTCGACGCATTCGTTGATCAAAGAGCGGGCGAATTGTTCGATCTAAAATCCGTCCGGCTAAAACCGACTCGTCCGAAGGACGACCTTCTCGGCGGATAAAACGCGCGCCCAAAACTTGGCCAATAGCATAAAAACGCTCCTGAAAAATAACCTGCAATGGGAACCAGCCCATCTTGGTGTCTCGATCGCTCATCACTACCGCCACCAGAACACTCGAGTTTCCGTAGTGACCGATAAAGGATGATGTTGCTTGTCCGGCGATGATTGAAGTTTCTAAGGTGAGAGTTTTACCGGCATACTCTTTCGAAAAAGATTTTTTTTGTAAATCCATATAAGTTAGTTGAGACCTCTCAACTTCGATTACAAACAAATGGTAAGTTCTCAGTTGCCTGCGAAGTTACAATTCATTTGTAATTCAAAGCCATGATTCGGCCTCGTTTTAAAAATGATTAATTTTGATTATTACTTGGCGCTGGGTGTGGTCTTCGTCGACGTTGACTCTTAATTAAAAGTCGCGGAACATCTTCAAGGGCCACAAACAAATCTCCTGACTCTTTCAACTTGTTATTAGTTGTTCGACTAAAAGCCATTATCTCCACATATTTTCCTTTTCCCCACCGCAAGTATTCAACTAGCGGGATAAAGTCCCCGTCTCCGGTGACTAAAATTACCACATCCAAATCATCCGAGGAACGAACCGCGTCAATGGCCATCCCAACATCCCAGTCCGCCTTCTTCGCGCCACTGGCATAAAGTTGAATATCTTTAACGCGCAGGCTCAAGCCCGCATCCTCCAGAGCATCAAAAAAACTCGCCTCGCTTTTGGTTGTCTTGGGTTCCCGTCGTTCGCCAACCGGTAAATTATTCTCCGAAGCCGCAATAATTTCCTCCGCCTTTACAACATAAGCCAGGGAACGAACCAGCTTTCTTCCGGCCACTGCTTTCTCCACCAGCTTTTGATAATTCACCCGAGCGCTATACAGATGTTTGGAAGAGTGATACAAATTCTGAACATCGACAAAAATCCCAACTCGCTGATCGGCGTGTTGATGCGGCGCGGTTATTTTTCCTTTTTGAGCCATACCCTTTTAGTATAAACGATTTTTATCGTTTCAACTCCAGTTTTTTAACGAGCTGTTCGTAACCCTTTTCATCTTTCTTCGCAAAGTAGCTGAGAAGACGACGACGTTTACCAACCATCATCAAAAGACCGCGGCGAGAATGGTTGTCTTTACGGTGCTTTTTCAGATGACCGGTCAATTCTTTGATTCGCTTTGTCAAAAGCGAAACTTGAACCGGAACTGAGCCGGTATCCTCATCGTTAATCCTTGCTTCCTTGATAACTTTTTGTTTTTTTGTTTTTGCTAACATAGGTTTAATTTTTTGTTAGTAGCGTTACGACTTTTTCGCTAGTTTTAAAATAATTCTTTTCTCCTCCGGCTTAATGGAGTCAATGATAAATTCATAAGACTTGTCTAGCGCAACTTTTTCTTTCATTTCCTCAATCCCCCCAAACTCTGTAACGTGAATTAATCCTTGAATTTCCGGATCTAAGCTCACAAAAGCCCCAAAAGGATTAAATCGAGTTATAGTTCCTTCGATTTTTTGACCTTCTTTGTACTTTTTCGCAACCCCATCCCACGGATTTGGCTTTAGCGCCTTTAGAGAAAGGCTAACTCGACCATCTTTGATTTCCACGATTTTCGCTTTTACTTTTTCGCCAACGGTTACGGCATCCTTTGGATTTTCAATCAGGCGGTGATCAATTTCGGAGATGTGAATTAATCCTTCAATAGAAGGCTCGTCAGCAAATTTAACAAAGGCGCCAAAACTAGCCACGCCGGAGATTTCTCCGGTGACAATGTCATCGACTTTGTACTTGTCCAAAATTTTCTTGACACCCTCATCGGCAACTTCTCGCTCGGAAACAATGAGCTTGTTCATGACTTGGTTGCTGTTGATGATTTTCACGGTTAACGTCTGACCAACAAATTTTTGTAACTCACTTAAAATCTTTTCTTTGTCGCCATCCGGAACTCGGGGATAGTTTTCATTCGCCAGTTGAGAAACCGGCAAGAAAGCTTTAATCCCATTAATCTCAGTTAGTAAGCCGCCGGAGTTTGCGCCAGAGATAGTTACCTTGACTGTATTTTCCGCATCCTTTAGTTCTCGAACCTCCTCCCAAACTTTTTGTTTGCCGGCTTCGGCAAGGGAAACTTCAATAAATCCTTCAGGGGTCTCCAACTCAATCACTTTAGCCGAAACAGTGTCGCCAACTTTTAAGTGTTTAATCGCGCTACTGGCATTAACAAACTCAACTCCATACAAAACCCCGGTACCAAAATTCCCCAAATCAAAATAGGCAACTTTTTGCCCCTTGCGCAAAAGCGTTGCTTCAACGAAGTCCGCCGGTTTGTTGTTCACAATCCCCGCTTCAGTTTTGACCAACTGAGAAAGAACAGAATCTGCTTTCTTTTTTGTTACTGCGCTCATGTTCGATAAATAAAATCCGCACGCTTAGATTAATGAATAATGTTGACAGTCGGGGTAGAGCTGTGCGGCCGAGAACTAAAACCACCTCACCGTATCAACCTTCTATTATTAGAAGTAGCGATATGATAGCAAAAATGAGCTGGATAGTCAAATTAATCGGCTCGCAGAATTTGCTTGAAGACCGCGCCGCGAATATAGCCTCGATGAAGAGCCCCAAAAGTCCGAGAGTCATTTTCCGGCCCCGTTTCTGTAATAACAAAATATTCATTCTTTGAAAGAGTGGTGTGAATTGGTTCAGTTCCATCTTCGATCGGCTCTGTTTTTAATGCATCGCCCGGAACGCCGAGAACATAGCCCAGAAAAACGCTTCCGGTTTGCGGATGGGTATAAAGAACGGCGCTATTTCCGGCAAAACTTCTCGGAAGATGTTGCAAAAAAAGAATATCGTTTTTTGTAAACTCCGCCATTGGTTGAATTTGACCGCCAACAACTATCAGAGAAACAACAAACGTCCAAGTTAGCCAACCAAGAATAATCACCCCGAAAATAAACGTTACGGTTCGGCCCAATTTTGAGTACAAAAAGAATTTCATCCTTTTAGTATATAGCAGATAAGGTATACTAAGGAAAACTAAAATAGATATGCAAACCCTTCCAGAAGCTTTAGCAAGCGCCGCCGCCAAAAAAGTTGCCATTCCGCATTTTAACATCGCCGATATCATAATGTTGAATACGATTTTTCAAACGGCGCAAAAACTTTCGGCTCAAGCCGGTGAGAAGCTCCCGATTGTTATTGGTGCTTCTGAGGGAGAGCGAGATTTTCTCGGGTTAGATGAAGTTGCGGAGATAATTCAGACTATGCGCCAAGATAATGACTACCCGATTTTTCTCAATGGTGACCACACCGCCTCCGTTGAAAGAAGTAAAGAGGCGATTGATGCCGGGTACGACATGGTGATTATCGACAAGGCAAACGCCACTTTGGCAGAAAATATCGCCGCCTCCAAAGCGGTTGTTGATTACGCCAAAAAAGTTGGTTATCAAGGTTTGATTGAGGGTGAAGTCGGTTATATTGGTTCGGGCTCAAAAGTTATCGAAGATATTCCCGAAGGCGCCGCAATAACCGAAGATTCAATCGCCAGTGTGGCGGACTGTAAAAAATATGTTGCCGAAACCGGCGTTGACCTTCTTTCTCCGGCCGTTGGGAATATTCACGGCATGCTTGCCAAAGGTAAAAACCCGAATCTTTTTATTAATCGAATTAAAGAAATTAAAGAAGCCGTGGGTATTCCGCTTGTTCTTCACGGCGCCTCGGGAATTCCCGAAGAAGACTTTCACCCGGCCATTAACGCCGGCATTAACATGATTCATATTAGTACCGAGATTCGTCGCGCCTGGCGCAAAGGCTTGGATCAAGACGTGCAAGAACAGCCAGACCAAGTCGCACCTTATAAGCTGTATAAACACACAATCGAAGAAATTGAGAAAGTTATCGAGGGCCGGATGCGGTTGTTTTATAAGATGTAAATCCGGGAAAAAGGAGAGCGAACTATTGTTTTTTCCTCCCGGTAACTTCTCGGTCGTTATACATTTGGGGCAACATCATCTCCGGCTTCCAATTTTTGCGAAGTTTGGCAACGTCCGCGCTACTTTGATACTTGCTGTCTTGCTTGGAGTAGTCGCCGCCAAGAATTGGTCCGGTCTCAAAGAAAATCAGTTGGGCAATTCGGCGGCCAACCACAAGGGGCAAAACATAGTTTCGAGAGTTATTCGTAATTTCCAGCGTCCAGCGATTAATATACCCAACGTCGCCCCAGCCGGCACATTTACAAACTTCAATAAAGTTTCGCCCGGTAGAGCTGCGCGCCTTCATCATTGTCGTAATATGATTCCGGCCGCCGATAAATTCAGCAGTGTGCGCTAAAATCGTCTCGCCCGGATCAATTAAAATAACTTTGTCCTCCGGAGCAATTCCCTGGAAGTTAAAGGTAAAGTGTTGAAGCGCCTCGCTCGCCTTTTTCGCGCGTCGCGCCTCAGTTCCCCAAACCGCATCCGTATTTTTCTTGTCGTAAAAATTGTAAAGATTTCGGTAGTGGCTCGGCGTTTGTTCCCGGAAATAATATTCACCCAAAGTAACGTCGTAACTGGAAGTCGAAAGGTTCGCCTTGTTATATGGAGAGATAACAATATCCCCTTTCTTCAGTTCCTCAACAATTTTTTTATCCGATAGCGCCATGTCTTTTATATTCTAATCGACAATTAATTCTTTTGTACAATATCATGGTTTCCTCTACCGACGTCAAACCGCCCAGCCTCATTATCTAAATGAAGTTTTAACCCCTCGCGCACAAACTCTTTTTCCAGAATTTTCGCCATTTGAGTCGCCACGGTTGCCAGCGTTGGGTGGACAAAACGCGTTGCTCGAAGCTCGACTAAATAGACTAACGAGGGCAAATTTCCAGTCACTCGATTTGGCAAACTATACCCCATCGCCGTGTAGTACTGGGCAACTTCCGAAGAAACACCAAGATGAGCAATCGCACTTTCTTGTTCGGCTAAAAGTTTCTCGGCCGCTTTGCGAATCTCTTCGGGGAGTTCGTCTAAGTACCAGGCGTGAAAGCCGTGCCGAGTTGTTATAAGTGGCATCCGCTGAGTAACCGCGCGGTGTCGTTGAATATCTCGAAATGAGGCAAAATCCAACATAAAACCAAACTGAATCTCGCCGGCTTCGGCTAAATATTTCGGGAGCTCTGTCTTTGCCGGTCGAGACAAAAGAATCTCTTTATTCTCAAGCAGTTGCTTGCGATTAACGGTATTGCTAATTAAAGAAACTTCTGAGTAAGCCTCTCCGGCAAAGTAAGTTTCTTGCGCCACCCAATTTTTGTTGTACGCCTCGGTTGCCGCATATTTTTTATGTCCAAAAGAACTGGGATGAGCTTCCAAAAGGGCTTCTTCGAGCGCGGTGGCAATTTCTTGAACTTCGAGAAGAGGGTGATGGCGAAGAAGCGCGAGTTTATCCGCAACTTGTCGCAAGTTACTGTGCCACGCTAAGTTTGTTGAGGCGCCGGCCGGTAAAAAACCACGCAAAATATCAAACGCCCGCGCCGCAATCGCCTTTTCATAAATTTTTTCCTCTTCTTCTAATCCACGCGGATATTTTTCCTTCAAAAGATTTTTGGTTGGCTCCATTCCGGCAAGATAAAATGAGCGCCACTTTTCTAAAATAACTTCACCGGCCTTTGTCCCGGTTGGATTTAAAAAAGTTTGCCGGGAAAAATCAATGTAACGCGTTGAGGCTTCTTGCCCGCTGTATAAAGGCCAGTCTTGAATCGCCTTTGCCGCCAACATCGAAACCCCCTCGATAAAAATCGTAATACTGCCACAGTCGCCAATAGATTTATGTCCATAGCCAACATAAAAACTCGCCATGAACTTTTCCGCGCCCTTTTCTTGAAGCTTTTCCAAATGAGAAGCTACCCCGCCAACCGATCGCGAGTGTAACGCCTGAATCATCGCCTCTGCCTCCGGATTAATCGCCGCGCCAGTATTTAAAACCAGAACCAGACCACCCCCGGGCAATTTTTTTGTGACATGGGAAAGAGATTCAAGGGACATAAATGCAAAGAGATATTAATTCTCCAAAGTATAAACGACTTCTCAAGAGAGAACAAATTGCTTGCCAAAAAGGAAAACATTTAGTACAATCCTAGCCATTAAGTAAATTCAATTGATATGACCTCAACACTTCTCGCAGAAAAAAGAACCCTTCTGGGTAGAGCCGCAAAAACTTTGCGACAGGAAAACCTGATTCCGGCCGAGTTATATGGAAACGGTGTTCCAAATATTCATCTTTCTGTTCCCAAAAAGGAATTTTTAGATACTTACAAAAAGGCTGGCGAAAGCTCAATGATTGATTTGAAAATTGGGGGCGAGATTAAGAAGGTGATGATTCACTCAATTTCCAAGCATCCTGTCAGCGAAGAGGTAACCTCCATTGATTTTTTTGAGGTGAACTTAAAAGAAGCAATTCAGGTTAATGTACCTTTGGTTTTTGTTGGTGAGCCGGCTGGAGTAAAAGAAAAAGGCGGAATTCTTCTGAAGAATATGATTGAAGTTGAAGTTGAGGCTTTGCCGGCAAACTTACCGCCCGAAATTACGGTGGATTTATCAAGCCTGATTGATATCGGTTCTACGATTTACGTTCGCGATTTGGTTATTCCTAAAGACGTTAAGATTGAAGAAAGCCCAGAGGCCGCCGTGGTCAGTATCGCCGCCAAAATGACCGAAGAAGAAGACCTGGCAAGCTCAGAAGAGGCAGACCTTTCTGCGATTACAGCGGAAAAAGAAAAACCGGAAGAAGAGACTGCTTCTGAACCTAAGGCGGAATAAGCTATTTGAGAACAAGCTTTATTTTCCCAAAAAACACCGCGCCGGCGCGGTGTTTTTTGGGAGAGGCTCAAGAGAAAAACTCTTTCTGCCAAGAAGACGATGCTATAATAATAGTTGGAGATATGCGCCCTAAAATTCTACTTGATATTAAATCCAAAGGGATGCACACCTACTCAGATGTGCCTCACCGCGTGAATTGTCTTCCCGGCAAACAAAGGGTTTCTTTAGATACAATTAAAAAATTTACGGTTGGGCTGACGATTGTTTTCTCGGCTTTCTACTTTGCCTTTGGACTTGTCCTGGCGCCAAATTCGAATAATAGCTCTTTTGCCCAGACTTCCAATGAGCAACAACAACGCCAGCTTTTGGAACAAGAATTGGCCGAACTGGAGCGACAAATTGCTCAAGATGAAGCACAGCTGAATGCTTATCGTCGGGAAGGAAAAACCTTAACTTCAGAAATCAGCAGTTTAGATACCAAAATCAGTAAACTGAATTTACAAATTCGCGCCGTCAATCTTTCCCTGAATCAACTTGATCAAGAAATCAAAGAAACCGAGGAAAATATTAGTGAAACCGAGGCGCGCCTTGATAGAAATAAGGCGGCGATCGGCGCTTCCCTGCGCGGCGTTTATGAGACCGAGCAAATTAGTTTGATTACCATTTTGCTCAAAAACCCAAATCTCTCCGATTTTTTTAGCGACATCAATAACTTTATGGAAATTCAAGATCGACTCACGGCGGTCGTTCGTCAAGTTGAAGAAATTCGGGAAGATCTTTGGACCGAAAAGGAAGTGCTCTCGCTACAAAAACAGGACACAGCGGCGCTGAGAATTTCTCAAGATCAACAGAAAAAGGAAGTCTTAAGTACCAAGGACGAAAAAAAGATTTTACTGGCCGCAACTCAGGGCGAGGAAGATAAGTATCAAGAAATTGTGCAAATTAAAAAGAAGACCGCGGCGGAAATCCGCAGTCGAATTTTCCGATTCTTAGGCGGCGGGGAGATGAGCTTTGCCGAGGCGTACGAAATCGCAAAGTTTGCGGGTCAAGCGACCGCGATTGAGCCCTCATTTATTCTGGCGATTCTCGATCGAGAGTCTGGTTTTGGTCGCAACGTCGGCAAGTGTACCTACCACAAATCCATGGCTCCCGGCCCACCGGAATCTCGTCGCGACGACGTAACGCCATTTTTGCGAATCGTTAACGCTCTCGGTCTGGATCCGGAAACAACGCTCGTTTCTTGCGCCAACAGTGATGGCTATTATGGCGGCGCGATGGGACCAACTCAGTTTATTCCAACTACTTGGGTGATGTATGAAGCGGATGTTGCCGAAATCGTTGGCGTCGAAACACCGTCCCCTTGGAACAATGCCCATGCAATCACGGCGACTTCTTTATATTTGAAAGATGCGCTTCAGGGCTGTACTCAGTATGAAGATAAAAATACCCAAATTCGGTGTGCCGCCGCTCGATATTACGCCGGGGGGAACTATAAGCGACACATGTGGACCTCTTATGGAAGTGGCACCTTGTCGAGAAAGCTTCAATTTGACGACGATATTAAGATTTTGGAAGGAAACTAAACTCCTTGCCAGCCCTCATTCTCCGCGGTAGTATAGAGCTACTATGACCTCCCGCCTGCGCGAATTAATTCTGGATCAAATCGAGTTTCAGAACTTGGAAATTGAAACTGCGTTAAAAAAAGCCAAATTCCCCGAGCATTATTTTGATGCAATTTTGTCCCAACAACACGAAAAACTTCCCGCCTTTCCATATATGCGAATGCACTTGATTGATTTAGCCAAAGAACTGGATTTAGATTCGCAAAAAATACTGGATTTATACAAGCAAGAGTTTAGCGAAAAAATTTCCGGCGAATACGATAAACTTCCCGGCAACAGATTTGCAATCACCTCCGGAAAAAAACCGTTGATCGGCATTTTAGCGCTTCTCGGTTTTGGGGTCATCGTCTACGTCTTTTTAACTAGTAGTTTTTTTGGTACTCCCAAACTTGAGATCGCTTTTCCGCCGGAAAATCCAACCCCGTTTACCGTCACAACCGACAGCATCACTCTGAGTGGTATGGTTAGCAGTCGCGACACTCTAACTATCAATGATAAAAAAGTTGTCCTTTCAGACGACGGCAGTTTTCTGGTTGAGTATTCTCTCGAACCGGAGTTTAACAGCATCGCGATTGAGGCAACCAGATTTTTAGGCAGTAAAGTCAGAGTCGTGCGCCAGGTATTTTACGACACCTCTCCCCCAGTCCTTGATCCGGTCACCAGCACTTCTACTGAAGACCAAAATTTTGACGAAGAATAATTGAGAAAAATTTTATCAACCATTTGCTACAATAAAAATAAAAATATGGCTAAAAAGAAAACAATTAAAAAATCAGAAAAAACAACGGCGCCAATTGAGATGATCCCTGTTGAAAAAGATCCGCAAAAAGAAGACGGACAAATTGAAAAACTTATCGCCGACCTGCAAGGACAATTTGGCGAGGGTTCAATTATGACCCTGGGGCAAAGCAAGCGCGTGGATGTTGATGTGGTCTCCACCGGATCATTTTCTTTAGACCGCGCTCTGGGAGTTGGCGGTCTTCCCCAAGGCAGAATCGTGGAGATTTACGGTCCGGAGGCGAGCGGTAAAACCACTTTAGCTTTGAATGTTGTTGCCCAGGCGCAAGCTAAAGGGATTCGCTGTGCCTTTATCGACGCGGAACACGCCATGGATCCGGAGTACGCTAAAAATCTGGGCGTGAAGGTCAATCAGCTCCTTATCTCTCAACCCGATGCCGGGGAAGAGGCGCTCAATATTCTCGAAAGTCTGGTTCGTTCGGGCATGGTTGGCGTGATTGTAGTGGATTCTGTTGCCGCTCTAACTCCTCAAGCGGAAATCGATGGAGAAATGGGCAATCAATTCATGGGACTGCAAGCGCGAATGATGAGTAAGGCGCTGCGGAAGATAACGGCGATAACTTCAAAGTACAATGTTTTAGTTATCTTCATCAATCAAATTCGAATGAAAATCGGTGTGATGTTTGGGAATCCGGAAACAACCCCGGGCGGTCGTGCTCTGAAGTTTTCTTCTTCGGTGCGAATTGATATTCGCCGTATCGCGCAAATTAAACAGGGCGAAGATATTGTCGGTGGCCGAATTAGAGCCAAGGTGGCGAAAAATAAGGTTGCGCCGCCATTTAAAGTTGCGGAGTTCGATATTATGTACGGTAAAGGAATTAACTACGAAGCCGATGTTTTAACCACCGCGATTAAATATGAAGTGGTTCAAAAATCCGGCGCCTCCTATAGTTTTGACGGACAAAAAATCGCCGTCGGCGCAGCCAAGGCCGCAGACGCGCTCAAAGAAGACAAAAAGCTTTTGCGAGAAATTGAAAAAGCTACCAAAGAGAAAATCAAACTCGCTTTGTAGACTTTTCTTTTGACACTCAAAGAGGGCGCGGGGTACGATAGAGAGATGCTCTCCAAGACAGAACGGCAATTAATTCAAAAAAAGATTCAGCAAAAAGACGGTCAATATCCGATTATTTTTGCCGCCCTGGGCGATATCAGCCGATTTAGAATCATCCTTTTTTTGTTGGAACAACCGGAGGTTTGTGTTACGGATGTTGCCAATCTTTTAGAAATCAGCGTTTCAGCGGCAAGTCAACAACTCAAAATTCTCGAGCTGGCGCAGTTACTGCAAAAAGAACGAATGGGACAGATGATCTGTTATCGCCTGAAAAAAGACAATCCTTTGACCGCGCCAATTCTCAAACTTTTGTAACTACAAAAACGCACTCCCGATTGTCAGAACCGCAAAACCTAAAACAATCCAACCAAAGTTGGTTTTTTTCGCTACTAATAAAAGAAGATGAATCGTCGCCA
>Ga0066639_10002507_pt1 | contig 16055 bp, 12 predicted proteins | sample CryGeyCG2114_010_2_FD_59504 | JGI IMG/M metagenome (GOLD analysis project Ga0066639, IMG submission 59504) | Groundwater microbial communities from aquifer - Crystal Geyser CG10_big_fil_rev_8/21/14_0.10 | ecosystem: Environmental > Aquatic > Deep subsurface > Groundwater | place: USA: Utah...
TTTGTGTCATAAGCGCGTGACTCAATCGTGTGAGTATGCCCCACCCCTTTGTATTCCCAATACACATCTGACTTGACTTCCATATATGCCGTTGGAGTATTGACATCATCTTGATATGTCAAGGTGATTGCTCGTCCAAAAATACTATCTGTCCCGGTACTATACTGGTAATAATCAGTAGCATCGTATTTTAATACCGCACCGGCATCATCAGCTCCCGAAACTTCAGCAATTGAAGAAACTCCAGTATAATCCAAACGAATTGTCCTGGTGTCGTCATCACCTACTCCCAGTAACATTAAATCGGTTGCGAAAGGATCTGCGTTTTCAATATTGTCATTCCTGATCTGCTCCACCAATTCAATCCCCTCTTTTGCCAAGGCTTCGGCCATTAAATCATGACGCGTAATATAGCGCAACTGTGTCGTCTTGTTGAGAATTTTTACAATCCCCACAAAGGCAACAGAAACCAAGGCAACCATCACCACAATTTCCAAAATGGAAAATCCTTGTTCTTGCTTTTTTTGTTTTGCGTTTATTTTCATATTAACAATATTCAATATTTTCAAAAGTAAAATTACAAAATAAAATGAAATATAAATTAATCAGACGAAGTCAGGCCGTAGGGATTAATTGTGATTGTTTTTGCTGTCACACCGGATGAATCATTCAAACCAATAGTGACATTGGCGTTAGAAACCGAACCGTCTTGATATGTGGAATAATCAGCTGGAGAAAAGAAAACATCCAAAGGATCAACTGCCCCACTCTCACCAACCAAACTAGCAATTTTGACCCCCTCGGACAAATTCACAACCTTTACACTCTCAATATTAGAAACATGTTCCTTGTTTGGCACTGTAAAATTATGCTTCCACATCGCCGCCCCCTTGACAATGCGGAGGTCGTCGATGTAGCCGTTGAAACCATATGCTGGAACGCTCGAGCTATGTCTTCCACCGACAGTTAATTCAGCAGAAGAGTCTCCGACCGAATACGCAGCTGACAAAGCAATAGAAACTGATTGTTCTATTCCATTTAAATACATCCGGACATCCTGTGTATCCGGATAAGCAACAATAGCGATATGAATCCAGGTGTTAAGATCATCTCCGTCAAACGCAACATCACAATCAAAAGTACTATTACTGGTGCCGTCATCAGATGAATAAAACAACCTTAATTTATTATCAGTATTATTAATCGGAACGGCAAAGGCCCTGGTAACTCCAATATTATCTTGAGCAACTATGGTATTATAGACACTCAACGCTGTAATATAGATCCAAGCATCAATGGTAAAAACATCTTCGCCAAAATTCCAATCGCTACTATCAGCTAAAGAAAGGTAATCTCCCGTACCATCAAAACTCCAATAGCCGTTGGTGTTGCTTGGCCTTCCTCCATTTGAAACTTGGGTGGCATCGCCATATTTAGTGACTGTTTTCGCAGATGGTGAACTTTCCGTAAAAGTTGATCCGCTACTCCATTCTGTGCCGTGAATCAAAAGTTTGACCGGTGTGCTTAATTCTTTGTCGCCGTCAAAGTCGGCGAATATTGTATAGCGATCATTGGTATTATCAAGTTTAACTCCCCAACCATCAGGAACCTGTCCTTCCCAGCCCTTTCTTTTGATAGAGTTATTTTGTACTTTACGAATATCATTAACCATGCGTTCGTTCAAACCAATCACATCTCCCTGCTTGTTCATATCATGATAGTTTGCGTAAAGGATTGAAGACACCAAAACAATAATTCCAATCACAGCAGTCATTTCTATCAATGTGAAGCCAAGTTGATTATTTTTTTTGTTTTGTTTCTTCATTCTATTTACTTCTTCATGCTATTTTGTTAATTCTTTTTTCTATATTCTTTATTCTCTCTGTAAATTACTTACGCAACAGAATCTCAATCGCTTTGTCTTTTTGCGGATCTTTTTTAGCCTCAAAATCTTTCAAAGTATATTCAACCACTACGTCAGGCTCAATTCCCAAATCATTGATTGATCGTCCCTTTGGTGTCATCCATTTGGCAGTGGTGATTTTAATCGCGCTCCCATCAGCCAATGGTTTCAAAACTTGGACAGAACCCTTGCCAAAAGTTTTTTCACCGACAATTGTTGCAAAGTCATTATCCTGTAAAGCGCCGGCGACAATCTCGGCGGCAGACGCGCTGCCTTGGTTTACCAAGACCACAGTCGGAATACTCTTTAGACTGGCTCGGTTAAATGATTTGTGATTTACCTTTGCCCCCAGCCCATAGTCTTCAACTACAACCACATCATTATCAATCCAATTGCCAGCCATATTCACAGCCATATCCAAATATCCCCCGGGGTTATTACGCATATCTAGGATTATGCCCTTGGGATTCTTGAGCAAGGCCTCATTGACTGCCTCGTTAAACAAAGCATCAGTATCATCATTGAAATTACTGACAGTGATTACAAAAATATTATTCTCCAACAACTCATATTTTACGCTCTTAATTACAATTACTCCTCTTGTAATTTCAATCTTCAACAAACTCTCTTCTCCTTTGCGCGCAATTGTCAAAATGACTGTACTGTCTTTTGGCCCCCTAATTTTTTTTACAGCCTCCATAACATTCAGTCCGGCTGTTGACTCGCCATCAATCTCAATTATCATATCACCTGATTTCAATCCGGCTTTTTCAGCCGGCATTCCGGCTAAAGGGGCAACAACAGTGATAATATCATCTTTTTTTCCGATTTCAGCGCCAATGCCCTCAAAACTACCAGCCATATCTTCATTAAATTCATTCAAGGTAGTCGGATCCATGAAAATTGTATAGGGATCGCCAACCGACTCCACCATGCCACGCAAAGCACCATAGAATAAATCCTTGTCAATCAATTTGCCCTTGTCAACATAATTCTGCTCCAACATATTCCAGGTGTCCCAGAACAAACCCAAATCAACGCCATCCATTTCGTGAGAATTTTCATCATCCAAAGAAAAACACAGTTTTTCTTTTTCTTGCTCCTGACCGTTAATTGCGTATTGCTGCCCGGACCAAAATGAAAACATGGTCAAAAGAATAATTGCCCCACAGAGAATTGTCAAACTTACTGTTCTCGAAACCTCTCTTCCTTTTATTTTTATCATAATCTTATTATCTTAATATTTTTTTCTTGATGCTTTGTACTGCTACTTTTCATCATTCATTATTATACCACAAAAAAATAAAATGGAACAAAAAAAATACATCAAGGGGAAAATCAAGGCTTGCTCCAAAGATTGATTGCTGGTAAAATTAAATGGATAAATAACTACAAAATATATGGACTCATCAGTTTTAACTTTTTTGCTAATCTTAGTAATTGCCGCCCTGGTTGCCGTAATTATCATGATTTGGCGATTAAAAAACCTTAAAGGCCGTGATAATGAAGGGCTGGCCGTTCTCTTGGACCGGGTTTCCGGCCTAGGAGAACAAAATCGTGATTTACACAGGATTATTGACGAGAGAATGGCGCAAACCCATGCCAACACCAAGGATCAATTCAGTCAAACCACAAGGCTGATGCAGGATATTACCAACCAATCAGCCAAATATATTGCCGAGGTGACGGAAAAACTAACCAAGCTTGATGAAACCAACAAACAAGTGGTTGATTTTTCCTCTCAACTCAAGAATCTGCAAGATATTCTCAAAAATCCAAAACAACGTGGCGTACTTGGTGAATACTTTCTAGAAGAAACACTAAAGAATGTTCTTCCTCCCAATAGCTATCAAATGCAATATGCTTTCAAAGATGGAGAAATCGTTGACGCTGTTGTTTTTATCAAAGAAAAGATCATTCCGGTTGATTCCAAGTTCTCTTTGGAAAACTATGAAAAACTGCTCAACTGCAATGATCCGGAAACAAGATTGAAACTGGAAAAACAATTCCGATCAGACGTCAAAAACCGTATTGATGAAACTTCCAAATATATTAAACCAGCAGAAAACACAATGGACTTTGCCTTCATGTTCATTCCCTCTGAAGCAATCTACTATGATTTACTAGTCAACAAGGTTGGCGCAGTCACAATCAATACCAGAGATTTGATTGAATATGCCTTTGCCGACAAGAAAGTGATTATTGTCTCCCCTACCAGCTTCTTAGCCTATTTACAAACTGTGATGCAAGGACTACGTGCCATGAAGATTGAAGAAAGCGCGAAAGAAATCAGAGCCAACATTGAGAAACTGGGTAATCACTTGAACACCTATGAATTATATATGAAAAAAATGGGTACCAGTATGGCGACCACTGTGAGCCATTACAATTCCGCCTACAAAGAGTTTGGCAAAATTGACAAAGACATTGCCAAAATCACTGACGGAAAAACACAAGCCGATATTCTGATTCTGGACAAACCAAGGCTTGATGATTAGGGAAAATGAAAGAAACAAAACAAGCTCAATAACTATGCCCACGGAATTGGAAAAAGAAATACTGAAAGTGATTGTCTATTTTGATATGTTTGACTATCCGCTCACTTTGTTGGAGATCAAACAATATCTGGCAATTCCCAGTTCTTATTTACAAATTCTTCAAGCAATCAAAAATAGTGAACAAATTTGTAAGAGCAATGGTTTCTATTTTCTTTCCAACAAAAAAGAAATCATCACTACCCGCCAAGAAAGATATAATCTTTCTTTCCGTAAAATGAAAAGAGCTTTGCTGGTCAGCAAAGCTTTTAGTTTTTTACCCTGGATCAAAATGATCAGTGTTGTTAATATGATTGGCGCACACAACATGCGCAAAGATGGTGATATTGATCTGTTCATCATTACTGAACCGCATAAACTTTGGCTCACCCGTCTCTTCTGCGTCGGCTTGTTGAAATTATTCCGACTGCGACCAACTGAAAAAAATTTTGAAAATACAATCTGTTTGAGTTTTTTCACAACAGACAATAATTTAGATTTCCAGTCATTACTACTTCAACAAGAGGTTGATTATCCTGATCGCTATTTCACTTACTGGCTGGCAAATATCTATCCAATCTACAATCAACAAAACACCTATCAAAATTTAATCAAAAAAAATAGCTGGCTGCAACCAGCATTGCCAAATTGGCAACCAATACAAACAGTGAGACAACGGACAATTCCGTCAATTAATAGTAAACTATATTATCTGATTATCGGCTTTGTTCTCAATGGCTTTTCCGGTTTGGCAAAAAAACTGCAATATACAGTGATGGCCAAACAACTCAAAGACAAAATGAATCAAAACACCGAAGTAATTATCAATGACCAGATGTTGAAACTTCATACTACGGACAGACGGCAAAATTACTATCAAAAATATATAACTAAATTGCAGGAGGTTATGAATAATGCTTAGAATCGTTTATTTGGCCATAGCAAAAATTCTAAATAATTCTTTTTAGCCTGATCCAAATGTAGTTTTGACCAGTATTTTTTTAAATCCGCCTCCTTAATTTTTTGATTACCAAAACCAAAATTAATCCTTTGTTCTAATCGCCAAATAGCATATTTTTCCTTGTCTTTTTTTAAATTTTTAGTATCTGTACTCCAATGCATAGATTTTATATATACCATATTTATACTATTATATTAGCATATATAATCAAAAACAGTCAGAGTGCTTAACATACTGCATTGAGAGATAATAGCATTTTATTCTTGATATTCTGTGCTATAATATTTTTATACAAAATAATACTTTAATATCCTCTTTTTGAGCCAAAAACATATGCAAAAACTCCAAACAATCGGTATTTATCTATTAGCCTTTCTTTTACCCTGGCAAACCAGGTATATTTTCCATTATGGAACATTAAATGGTGGCGATTGGGAATATGGCACCATCGCGCTCTATGCCATTGATATTCTAATTGTCTTGATTTTGTTAATTACTCTCAGCCTCAAGCTGTCGGAAAAGACTTTTTGGCTTAGCTTTAAAAAATCACACTGGATTCCAATTGCGATCCTCTTTGTTATTTCCTGTCTCTCTGCTTTCTTTGCACTGGATACCAATCTGGCCTGGTATCGGGTTGGGCAATTATTCTTGGGACTAGCTATTTTCTACATCGTCTCCACTGATCAAACCATCAGTAAGGTAAAGATATTTTTTTGGTTTGTCTTGGGCGCCTGTTTGCAAGGCGTCTTGGCCAGTTGGCAATTTCTGACTCAAACCACTTTCGCAAGCAAGTGGTTGGGCATGGCAAAACATATATCAGGAGATTTGGGAGTAAGCGTGATTCAAGCGACCAATCCAATCTCTGGTGCGGATGAACGTTGGCTACGCGCATATGGAAGTCTGGATCACCCCAACCTCTTGGGAGGTTTCTTGGTGATTGCTCTCCTGATTGCAACCTATTTAATCATCAAACGTGACTACGGTTCAAAAAAAATCACAGAACAAGATCAAAATAATTTTTGCGTGAATACCTTCTTGATTAAATGCCAACCAATCGTCTTCACATCATTAATTGTCATCACTGCCGGATTATTCTTTAGTTTTTCACGTGCTGCTTGGATCGCTTTTGCCATTACAGTCATAATCATGATAATTCTGGCGATTGGCAGTTTCAAGAAAGCATTACCGGCAATCATTCCCATTATTATCATCTTTGGAATCCTGGGATATCAACATCAATACTTGGTTACCGCACGAGCTGATGTGAACGAGAACTTGGAATACAAGTCAGCAGCCGAAAGAATTGAGTATATCAAGAATACCAAACAGATTCTTCAACAACATTGGCTCCTGGGAGTTGGCAATGGTAATTACGGGTTGGCTATACAAAAATATATTGCCCCTGACAAAACCAATTGGTACTATCAACCAGTGCATAATGTATTTTTACTGGTCTTCACGGAACTGGGCATTGTTGGATTAATCACCTTTATTTGGCTACTCCTCTCATTGCTGATTTCAAATGTGAAAAAAATGATGACGGATAGTCAGAACATTTTCCCGCTGTTAAATATCACCCTACTCATCTCTCTGGTCATTATGATGTTTTTTGATCATTGGCTCTGGAGTCTCCATTTTGGGATAATTCTCTTCTGGTTTGTCTTGGGAATGTCAGCCAAACAAGATCAATCAGAATCGTAAAAACTTTGACTTTTACAGTTAAAATGGTAAACTGAAGATACAAAAAAGAAAATAAAATTATGGAAAAAAACAATAAAATGGAAAAAATCATCTCCCTTTGTAAAAGGCGTGGATTTGTCTTTCCCGGCTCTGAAATCTATGGTGGTTTGGCCAATACTTGGGACTATGGTCCATTGGGAGTGGAATTAAAAAACAATATCAAACAAGAATGGTGGAAACGTTTTGTCAAAGACCGCGCCGATATGGTCGGATTAGATGCCGCCCTCTTGATGAATACCAAGACATATGAAGCCAGTGGACATTTAGAAGAGTTCTCTGACCCTTTGATTGAATGTCGAGTTTGTCATACCAGAAATCGCGCTGATGATATCAGTGACACCTGCCCAAAATGCGGAAGTAAAGATTTTACCGATTCCATCAATTTCAACTTGATGATGAAAACCTTTTTGGGAGCAAGTGAAGACAGCGCCAGCGCTGTTTACTTTCGTCCGGAAACAGCACAAGGAATTTTTGTAAACTTCAAGAATGTTCTTGATACCACTCGTAAAAAAGTCCCATTTGGAATTGCCCAAATCGGCAAGGCTTTTCGTAATGAAATCACTCCGGGCAATTTCATCTTCCGCACCAGAGAATTTGAACAAATGGAAATTGAGTATTTTGTAAAAGAAGAAGATTGGCAAAAATATTTCAAAGAATGGCAAGGATTAATGCGACAATGGATTAAAGACTTAGGGATTAAAGATGAAGAAATTGAAGAAATTGATGTCCCAGCGGAAGATCGCGCTCATTACTCCAAAAAAACAATTGATTTTGAATACAAATTCCCATTTGGACAAAAAGAATTATATGGTCTGGCCTACCGCACCGACTTTGACCTGAAAAATCACAAATTGGAATATGTTGATGCCGACGGTACCAAATATACTCCCCACGTAATTGAGCCATCGCTCGGAGTTGATCGCGGCTTCTTGGCAGTCCTCTGCTCTGCATATCACGAAGAACAAGATGAAAAAAAAGAAGGTGAAAATAATACTGAACCAAGAATTGTCTTGCAATTACCAAACTGGCTCGCTCCCTACAAAGTGGCAATCTTTCCTCTTTTGAAAAACAAACCGGAATTAATCGACAAAGCAAAAGAATTATTTGAACAACTCAAAACAAAATATTCTTGTGACTTTGATGACAATGGAAATGTCGGTAAACGCTATCGCCGTCAAGATGAAATTGGCACGCCATATTGTATCACGATTGATTTTGACACTCTGGAAAAAGATACCGTCACTGTCCGCGACCGAGACACAATGCAACAGGAAACAATCAAGCTGAATGAGCTGGAAAGCTATTTGGAAGAAAGGCTGTAAACAAAAGCCACCTCAGAGAGATGGCTTTTGACGTGGAGCCAAGGGGAATTGAACCCCTCAAATCCGAGTACCAACCACGGAATGCCGCACCAACGATGGCCCCATATGGCTCCACAAAAAAATTATATCATTTTATTAACAGTTATTCCATAATTTAACAAAAAACCAAAAGTCCGAGATCTACGTAGAAATCTCGGACTTGTAGGAATACAATTGCATTCCGTGGTTGGTTATGACTATAATATAACATATATACAAATTTTGTCAAATAATTACAAATTATCTTTAACATCATATGCATAAACTAACTACCCTGCCCAATGGGCTCAGGATAATCACTGCGCCGATTGAAGGGGCAAAGACAACGGCTGTTTTGGTAGTCTTTTCAACCGGATCAAAACACGAACAAATTAAGAACAAAGGTATCTCACATTTTGTAGAACACATGATGTTCAAGGGAACCACCAAACGCCCGGAAGCTTTCAGTGTTACCTCTGACATGGACTCGATGGGCGCAGACTACAACGCCTTTACCAGTAAAGAATATACCGGCTATTGGATTCATTCTGCCAGTCAAAATACTGAGTTTTCTATAGAATTATTGAGCGACATGCTACTTCATTCTAAATTTGAATCTGAGGAAATCAATCGCGAAAAAGGAGTAATCATTGAAGAGCTGAACATGTACCTTGATGATCCCAAAATATATATTGACGAACTTTTTGAAAACCTTCTCTATGGAAACTGCCCGGCTGGTTGGGATGTCATTGGTACTAAACAAACAATCAAGAGTTTTGTCAAAAAAGATTTTCTAGATTATTTCCAATCGCAATATGTTACAAAAAATTGTTTTGTTGTAGTTGCTGGACAAGTGCCAAAAAATATTCAACAGTTGGTTAGTAAATATTTCAAAGATTTGCCAACCACCAAGGGAAAAGAAAAAATCGCGGTGGTTGAGAAACAAACTGCGCCTCAAGTCAAGGTGCAAAACAAAAAAACCGATCAAGCTCATCTCTTACTCGGAGTTCGTGCTGTACCAATGGGGCACAAAGACGAATATATCACCAAGATTATTGCCATAATTTTGGGCGGTGGGTTAAGCTCTAGATTGGGAATTGAAATTCGTGAAAAACACGGACTCGCCTATTATGTTCGTACTGACAATGAAAAATATTCTGATACCGGATATATGGCGACTCGTTGCGGTGTGCCAACCAGCAAAGTAGAAAAAGCAATTCAGCTCATTCTCCAAGAATACAAAAAAATAACAATGGAACCGGTTGAAGAAAAAGAATTGGAACGTGTCAAAAAATTAATTGTTGGACGATCATTGTTGAACCTGGAAAACTCTGCCAATACCGCACAATGGTATGGGCTTCAAGCTGTAGTTCTAAATGAGCAAAAAAAACCACGTCAAATCATCGCACCAAGTGAGTTCATCAAAACAATCACCAGCATCACTCCGGCTGATATCCAACGAGTGGCCAAGAAAATTTTTGTGAATGAAAATCTCAACTTGGCAATCATTGGCCCATATCCAGACGGGAAAGCTTTCAAAAAGATCTTAAAACTAACATAATCATATGTCTAATTCATCATTGGTGCTAGACTCAATCAATCTCTTGCCAAAACAACTGGCACAAGGGGTCGGCGTAAAAATTGATATTCCAAAAGCCTACAAAAATATTGACAAAATTGTAGTAAGTGGAATGGGTGGATCCAACCTGGGAGCAAGAATTCTTCAAAGTGTTTTAGAACACGAAATCACAGTGCCATTAATCATTAATGCCGGATATGAAATACCCGGATATGTTGATCGCAATACTCTCTTTGTTGTCTCCTCTTACTCTGGTAGTACTGAAGAAACAGTGAGCGCATACAAAGAAGCAAAAAAAGTTAAAGCTAAAATTATTGTTCTGACGGCCAATGGGAAAAGTGTACTTGCGAGCCTTGCTAATAAAGATAAATATCCTCTGGTAATTTTTCCAACAGATTCCAACCCCTCTGATCAGCCCCGCTATGGATTGCCAAGCGCGATTGGTGCATTATTGGCTATTCTCCAAAAAACCAATACCTTTAAATCAAAGTCAAAAGAACTCCAGTCAATCATCAAACACCTGGAAGACTGGAATAACAAACTTCTACCAAGTAAATCAAATAATTCCGCAAGCAAATTAGCTCATCGTATTTTTGCCAGCAATATTTTGTTAATCACCGGAGAGTTTTTACAAGGCAACGCCCATACTTTGCGCAATCAACTGAATGAAAACAGCAAAAACTTTGCTTGCTATCTCACCCTACCGGAACTCAATCACTATGCTTTGGAAGGAATGGACAAGCCACAGGAAAAAAATATTATCTGCCTTTGTTTTGAGTCAACGCTAGATAGCCCGGCCGTACAAAAAAGAATGGCGCTGACTAACAAAGTACTGGGGAAGAACAAGATAAAGGTTGTTACGCACAAATTAAGGGGTAAAACAAAATTAGAGCAAGCCATGGAAATGTTGCAAGTCGGAGCTTGGATTACTTACTATTTGGCCGAGTTAAACAATGTTGATCCAATTGCAATCCCTTGGGTGGACTGGTTCAAGAAAGAATTGAAATAGCAAAGGCAAAAACAGTCGAACCGTAAATGGAAAATGTTAAACATTAATTTGTTTAAATATTCATCTAATTAAAAACTATGAAATTACCCATGCTCAAGGAGGGGTCATTTTCATACATCTTACTTCTCTGCCTCCTGACAGCGGAGTTTTTTTGTATGTTCTTACCCACACAAGCGGAAACAATAGCCAACCCCGGCGACTTGTTAATCACTGAAGTACAAATCACCGGCGGTGAAGGATTGACCAATAATGATTATATAAAAATATATAATACCACGGATCATGATATTGACTTAAAAGGTTTTCGTTTAGTCAAGCGTATAAAAGATGATACAACCGACGATTCTATTAAGTCGTGGAGTGCTTCCGTAATTATTCCGGCTCAAGGCTACCATCTTTGGGCTAACAGTAGTTTTGCCACAGATATTTCAGCCGATTCATCAACTGGTGCAAGTATTACTAATCGCACGGGGTCAGATCAGGCAAACGGGAACGGAGTTGCCATTCGTTTGGGCAGTATGGATAGTGGCATAATTATTGATTCTGTTGGTTGGGATAATTGCAATAATGATTTTGTAAAAATTAATCCAGTAATAACGGATAATTGTGATGCTCGTTATTTTATTATTATCAAGAGGGATGCCAATAACACGAATACTGATAATAATGCCCAAGATTTTGCAGTAGTTTGCACAGCCAAGGAAACAATAGATAATAATCCCCCCACGAATGAAGGCGATGATCAAACAACAACCACGACGACCACGCAGAGTGGAGGCAATGTCCGAGTTGATGCAACTATTTTTTCCGACGAACCATATGATAATAGCAAAATTGTAACTAACAATAGTGATGAAGAGGACGAAGAAAAAGAAAGTGAAGAAAAAACAAAGACAGAAGAAGCAAAACAAGAAGAAATAAAACTGCCGACAATTTTAATCTCAGAATTCCTACCCGATCCATTGGGCGCAGATAATCCTGATAATTGCTCTGATTGCGGTGAGTTCATCGAGCTCACTAATTACAGTTCAGAAGCAATCAATCTTTCTGGCTGGCAAATTCAAGTTGATGATCGCCCTCCCTACACTTTTTCATATTACAATTTCAAACCAAAAGCAAGACTGGCCATCTATCGCGCACAATCCAACCTGATTTTGCAAAACAACCAAGGTAAAATCATTTTGAAAGATCCCCAAAAAATAATCCAAACAATTAATTACAAAGATGCCACCCCTAATTATGCATATGCCCTAATCGAAAGTAGTGCACAACTGAATCCAAATTGGGTCTGGAGCAAAACCATGTCCCCGGGAGAAGAAAACTATTGGATAGTCCCGAAAAACAAGCCACCAATTACAAATTTCTTCTTGCCTGACAGCATTGATATCAAGACAACAATAAACCTGGACGCTTCTGATTCATATGATCCAGAAGGACAAGCATTAACATACATTTGGGATTTTGGAGATGGCCAAACCAGTTTTGAACAAAGCCCAACTCATCTCTTCCAAAAAACAGGAACACTCACAGTGCAACTCTCTGTTTCTGATGGCGAGGACAAAACTGTTGTCAGTAAAAAAATAAAGGTTACTGGCGAAAATCCAAATACAAAGACAGAAAAAGAAACCCTGTCCCCAAAACCAAGTATCAAGGCGACACCAAAAAAATCTTCTGTAAACAACTTCGTTGCAACAGGCTCAATTGACAAAGTCAAAACATTGTCAGCCGGAACAAAAACAACTGTCATCGGCACAGTGGTTGTGCCACCGAATATTTTCGGATCACAGTATTTACAAATTGTCGACCTTACCGGAGGAATGCAGGTTTACAGTAATAAAAAAGATTTTCCAGAGCTCTATATTGGTGATCAAATTCAAGCCAGTGGAGAAATCTCAATTGTATCCGGAGAATATAGATTGAAAACAGCTAGCCAAAATGATATTAAATTACTTTTGCAAAAACATCCACCGGCCAGCCAACCGATTATCAGCACTGATCTAAGTCAAGATCTACTTGGCAGTTTTGTAAATGTTACTGGTACGATTTTGGAATCAAAAAACGACCTAGTCTATCTGGAGGATCAGGCCGGAGAAATAACAATTCAGCTCAAAGAAAATACTGGCCTTAAAAACAGTGATTTTGTAGTCGGAAATAAAGTCAAAGTAATCGGCATTGTAAAACCATCAGGCACAGGATTCCGAATTTGGGTAAGAGAGCCGAACGACTTGGAAATTCTGGAGACACCGCAAGTCTTGGGTGAAAAAATAACAAGTGAAGGAGATATAAATATTACAGACCAAACTGTTCCCAGCTTAATTATTCCAGCCAAGAATAAAGGCCTGGAAATATATCAATACCTGCTTGCCTTTGCCGCCGGTATCATTGCCGTTTTAATAGTTTGGATTGTAAGGCTGAAGAAATAACGTATAAATTTAATATAAAAAAAATAAAAAAACTAATCAAAACACGCCACAGCACTTATACAAGCAGTACAATCATTTTTACAAGCAATCCAGTCAGCACAATCAGGGTTAGTCTCACCAGCGACATATCCAAATGTAAAATAACTTCCCTTGCCAAACGCATTGCAGGGATCATCCAACAAAGAGTCGCAAACCTCATCTCCTTCGATGACACCATTACCGCAGACGGGTTCTTCTTCTTCTACTACTGCCACCCCAATATCCCCCGGAATGGCAGTGAGGTTACCGGGACCAACACTCTGCACAATTCCGCCAAGACAGTAAGTGAGGGAATAAGTAGTACTGGTATTGGTGGAAGCGTAAGTATATTCATCACTGGTGCAATCACCATCATTGACTCCCGGAGCGGCAGGAACCTTGGGCATGTAGGTATAGTCATTTTCTCCAGTCATTGGTTGTCCGGAAGTGATTGCCGAGGGATAGACACCATTATCATTACGATATATTTCCAGAGCATTTTGAATCTGTCTAACATCTGTTATTCTTCTGGCATCCCTGCTCTTGGTACGGACACTATTTAATCCGATCATTGCCAAACTGGCAATGATCCCGATGATTACAATCACAATGAGGAGTTCAATCAGGGTAAAACCTTTTTTCATATATTGGTCACGTTTAATTATGATTATAGTTAGATAAACTGCAATACTGAACAATTACAACAATAATTACAATATTGATTATATCATATTTTTATTATACCACCCCCCCCCCTGATTGTGTAAAATAAACACAGGTTTACCTGTTTTTTGAAACAAAAAAAACACCATAACTTTGGCGATGACCTACTTTCCCAGGGCTCAGGCCCAAGTATCATCGGCGCTGAAAAGCTTAACTTCTGAGTTCGAGATGGGATCAGGTGTACCCTTTTCGCTAGCATCACCAAAGTTATGATGTCTTTTTTAAGTGTTCGCAATTATCTATGAGTAAAAAACCAATACATACGCAAACCGACTTTATATATGCTTTTTAAAAGCAAAAATGTGGGAAAATCTAATGATTTATTAGTACTCCTCAGCTGAACACATTACTGTGCTTACACTTAGAGCCTATCAAGGTCATCGTCTATAACCAATCTATGAAACCTAATCTTGAAGACAGCTTCACGCTTAGATGCTTTCAGCGTTTATCTAAACCGAAGGTAGCTACTCAGCAATGCCCCTGGTGGGACAGCTGATACACTAGAGCTTCGTCATTCCCGGTCCTCTCGTCATGTAACATCATCTATCGCTAGATGCATAGACTATATCTTCATCCTCATGCCTGCATTTTAAATGCAGAGTAGGAGACGGCGTATGATAGAAGTTTAATTCTTGAATATCAAGTACCTTCTATCTCATCCTTACGGAATCAGTCGTTACGGGGTCAGACCAAGTATCGTTCTTAATTGCATTTCAGATTTTTTTCGAGAAGATTTATAATTATTGCTTTGTATTTTATTCATACAAAATAATAATTTTTCTCGATCCTTTAATGACAATTTTGTTATACTTTTTTGATTCAAAATATTAATTGCCTGCATCAAATATTTTGCTTGCAATTTTTTAAATTGAATATAAGGAAACAATTGTTTCAATATTGTATAACATTGGCTATATCCATTAATTCGCAACTCAGTCATGCTGTCTTTGCGTTTCGTAATATAACCAGCTCTTAATTTTTGTTTTATCCAATAAAGCGGTTGTTCATGATTGCTATCTTGATAAAAACAGATAGTTGTCATAAACCTCCAGCCCTGCTTGGTATCACTGCGTTTTTTGACTTGTAGCATTAAACTGCCATCTCCATCTAAAAATCCAGAGATATATGCAAAATTAAGATCTTTTTTTGTGATACTTGATTGACTTCCCACGGTATTAACTTCTAATATTTACGGTCCTTAAGTAAATTATACCATAAAACCATAAATCCTACAAAGCCTTCACCGTTATTAGCCGTATTGTCATGCGGGATTACTCCCGCAAGTAGCAATAGCCCATTAGGGCCTACTAGGGAACGGACTTCTCAAGTTTCCACGACCATAGTGGATAGGAGACCGACCTGTCTTACGCATATTATTCTCGTATTACTACGGGTATGGACTATACCACCATCTCGCCTATCAAGCGAGAGATCGACGTATTGACTATCTTTCATAATTTTCGCTATTGCGAATTCTGACAGCCCTCTTCCTTTTAAGGAATCAGTCTCTACGGGGATAATAAATCCTTTATTGTCTATTTCTGATTATTTTGTGATATAATTCTTGATTTATTATCTTCCCTCGGTATTGTCCTAACATAAACAGGTCAATGTCTGTTAGGATTTCACCGATATGAGTCGATTTTATTAACCCTGACCGATTGCTCATGTCAGGGCCGCCTATTTGACGGTCTGAACCCAGCTCGCGTGCCACTTTAATCGGCGAACAGCCGAACCCTTGGGAGCTTCTCCACCCCCAGGATGTGACGAGCCGACATCGAGGTGCCGAACCGCGCCGTCGCTATGGACGCTTGGGCGCGACTAG
>Ga0066639_10002511_pt1 | contig 16037 bp, 23 predicted proteins | sample CryGeyCG2114_010_2_FD_59504 | JGI IMG/M metagenome (GOLD analysis project Ga0066639, IMG submission 59504) | Groundwater microbial communities from aquifer - Crystal Geyser CG10_big_fil_rev_8/21/14_0.10 | ecosystem: Environmental > Aquatic > Deep subsurface > Groundwater | place: USA: Utah...
ACCCGATTATGGATATCTACTCAAATTCAGAGAGCAAAATCTCGGTTGCAATAAAAGTTCTAAAGGGCTACGAGCCTGTGGAGCTTGAAAAAGTGCTTCTTGACACCATGAGATAAACCCTCAATTTCTTTTTAAATTCCTTTTTCTATATATTAGTTCTCAATCTTGGAGGGGTAGCAAAGCCTGGTCAAATGCGCAGGACTCAGAATCCTGTCTCTAGCGGTTCGTGGGTTCAAATCCCTCCCCCTCCAAAAATACTCCTCGCTTTGCTCGTCGTATTTTTCAACAAGTTCCACACCTTCTGAGACTGTGGTCGGAGTTTAAAATTTTCAATTAGCAGTTAACCGTTTGTAGTAAGTTTTAGAAAAAAAATCTAATCTATTTCTTATCAAGCTTTTTGCAAAAACTAGTGAGTTTTTTCATCGTATTGTCCGACAAATGATGCTCGATTGCGCAGGCTTCAATCATCGCCCGGTCACGCTCTATTTCAAGTCGGTCTTGCAAAAAGTCACGGATAGCCCGATGTTTCGTGGAAATTTTTCGCGCAACAGTTTTCCCTTTTTCGGTAAGGTGCACTTTCCCATACCTCCTCATTTCAACGTAATTCTCCTCGCGCAATTTGTGCAAAGTAATCGAAACTGAAATTTTTGAAATGCCAAGCTCACGGGCAATATCCACGGATTTAACGCTGTCTCCCTTGTCAAGAAAAAGAATAGTCTTGCAATAATTTTCAATTGTTTCTTTTTGCATGCTATCTGCTTAAATCTTCCAGTTTATAAATGTTGTTCTATGCTCCAAACAAAATTAAAAATCAAGTTTGGTGTATAATACTTTTTTTCCTCTAAGAATATCCGCAATTCTTTGCGGGTAATTTGCGTTCACAACAAAATATCTTCCGCCAACTTCTTTCATCTCATTTATTTTTCCAAGCATTCCACCGGTAACGTCCGGAGAGCCGGATCGCCCAAGATGATTTTTTATTTTTTCAAACTCAGTCGAATCTATTTTCTCAACAACTTTTCCCTCAATCAAAATTCCGTCTACGTCTGTTCCAAGTACTGTAAAGTCCGCATCTTCTGACAAATTTGCAATAATCTGGTCTCCGGAGCACACGCTAAATCCAAGCCCAAAATCGTCCACCATATCCCCGTACAAAACAGGCATTTTCTCATTTTCCAGAAGCTCGTGAATCGCGCTCTTGTCTATATTGAAAATCCGCCCATTCTTCGAATCAATTATTTCATGAGCCGCAACTCTCTGCGCGGCAATTCCGTTCTTTCTCAAATTAGAAACAACAATTTCCGACAAATTCGCGCATTCTCTTTGCACTTCCCGCACGTCCGCCAGTCTCTCTTTCCCGAGTTTTCCCTGCAGATTCTTCTCAATTACAAGTGCGTGCCCGAAGCTTCCCGCTCCATGAACCAAAACAATATCTCTCTCGCCCAGAGCCCAAAGTTCTCCCAGCATTTTAGCCAATTTCTCAATATTTTGCAAATTAGCCTCGCATCTTCCCTTCTTGTTTGTAATTACGCTTCCGCCTAATTTGAGTAATTTCATGAAAAAGACACTCAATTGCAATTTAAAATGACTATCGACTTAATATATTTATGAATCTAGTCCTCGCCATAACCGGCGCATCCGGAATTCAATATTCAAACCGGCTTCTCCACCACTTTAAAGCCCACAATCAGGACGTAAAAACAATAATCTCAAACGGGGCAAGAAAAGTGGCTCAAGCCGAAAATCAATCCCTTCCAATCTCCGACTACGATGAAAACGATTTGTCTGCTCCCTGCGCTTCCGGTTCAAACGCCCCAGACGCCCTAATTATCTGCCCCTGTTCCCTCAAAACTTTAGGGGAAATCGCAAACGGAGTAGGCTCAAACCTAATCTCAAGAACCGCAGAAGTCTGCCTCAAAGAGAGAAAAAAATTAATTCTTGTAGTAAGAGAAACCCCGTATTCACTAATCACTATAAAAAATATGGAAAAAGTCACTTTAGCCGGCGCAATTATTCTGCCCGCATGCCCCGGCTTTTATTCCAATCCTCAAAAAATAGACGATTTATTAGATTTCATAGTCGGCAAAATATTCGACCAATTAAATATCAAAAACAATATTTTCAGGCGCTGGGGCGATTAAGCTTAAATTGAAGCTCCCCCTACTCTATTTCATGCAAAGATATCTGCTTGTAGGTTTTGGCGGTTTTCTAGGCGCAATTCTGCGTTACTATTTTGCAGGTGTAATTCAGTCTCTCTCCTTCTCATTTCCAATCGGTACCCTTGCAATAAATGTAATCGGTTCATTCTTCTTGGGTCTAATTATGTATTCTTCCGAGCATCTTGGAATAGTTGACCCAAACGTAAGATTATTTCTAACAATCGGTCTTATCGGGGCGTTTACAACTATGTCCACTTTCGGTTATGAATCATTCAAGCTTCTTGAGCAGAATCAAATTCTTCTATTTTCATTAAATATTTTTCTAAGCGTTTTTGCAGTAATATTTTCGATATATTTGGCAAAAGTAATCTCAGTGTATGTTTGGGGTGGTTAAACGGGGGCAGATTCAATATTAAGAATTTACGTTGGAGAATCGGACACTCACGAGGACGAACTTCTATATAAAAAATTAGTCCAATTCTTCAAAAAAGAAGGTTTCGCTGGAGCAACCGCGATAAAAGCAAGTGCGGGTTTTGGAAAAAGTTCAATACTTCACAGCAATTCAATTCTAAGACTCTCTCAAGACCTGCCAATAATAATCGAAGTTATAGATAAAACCGCCAAATTGAAAAAAGCGCTTCCAAATCTAAAGAAAATGGTGTCTGAAGGACTAATCACAATCGAACCCGTAACCGTAGTTTTCTATCAAGGCAGGGCAAAAAAGAATTAATCTGGTGTTTAAATGAAAACTTTTCGCGATTTTATAGAACAGCTAAAAAAAGACGGGGATTTAATTGAGCTAAAAAAACCCATCTCAAAAAACTTAGACCTCACAGGAGCCCTAAAAGATTTGGATGGAAAACCCGTTCTAATCCACCAGATAAAAGAAAATAAAGGCTCAATTGTAGCCGGAAATATTTTCTGTACAAAAGATTTAATCTGCAAATACTACGGAATAAAAAAAGAGCAGTTGATTCCAAATTTAATTCACGCGATTGAAAATCCCACAAAGCCAAAAGAAATTTCAAAGGAAAAAGCCCCCGCACTTGAACAAATGATGAAACCCCCAGACCTCGACTCTCTTCCAATTCTTTTCCACGCCCAAAAAGACGGTGGTCCGTATTTCTCCTCTGCAGTAGTAATCGCAAAAGACAAAGAATTAGGGCAAAACTGCGCCTTCCATCGCATGATGCAAATCTCAAAAGACAAATTAGTCGCAAGAATTCTTGAGCGCCACACGGATGAATTCATAAAAAGAAACGGCGGTACTCTTGAAGTCGCAATTGTAATCGGCGCCCCAATTAATTTCCTCCTAGCTTCCGCAATTTCCACAAAAATAGGTCTGGATGAAACCCATATTGCAAATTCTCTTTCTCCTCTTGAAGTTGTAAAACTAGACAACGGAATTTTAGTTCCAGCTCACGCCGAATATGTTCTGGAGGCGACAATTACATCTGAATTGCACTCAGAAGGTCCCTTCATAGACCTCACCGAAACCTACGACGTAATCCGCCAGCAGAGAATCGTGAAAATAAATAAAATTCACCACAGAAAAAATCCAATTTACCACGCTCTTCTGCCCGGAGCCTTAGAGCACAAAATCCTAATGGGTATGCCAAAAGAGCCCACCATTTTCATAGAAGTAAATAAAGTCACAACATGCACCGGCGTAAATATAACTCCCGGCGGCTGTTCATGGCTTCATGCGGTAATTTCAATAGATAAAACAGATGAAGGCCAACCAAAAAAAGCAATAGATGCTGCCTTTGCGGGGCACAAATCGCTTAAGCACGCAGTAATTGTGGACTCGGACATAGATATTTACGACTCAAACGAAGTGGGGTGGGCAATAGCTACAAGGGTTCAGGCGGACAAAGATGTAATAATAAAATCAAATGAAAAAGGCTCATCTCTTGACCCGTCAGCCGACCCAAACACAAGAAAAACCGCCAAAATGGGAATAGACGCAACCAAGCCATTAATCGCCCACGGCAAAAATTTTGAGAAAGCCGGATGGAAAAAAATAAATTCTGGAGATTATATTTAATTGTTTTAGAACTATTCCAACCAAAATTTAATCCTGCATTTCAGACTTGAGGTTTTATTGCCTCAATCTTCAGGCTCTCAAGTGCAATCCCACCGTACTGTCGCCGGCTAATTTCCCTATCTTCTCCAAGAATCCTCACTGCAAACCCGGCTCTTTCTATCTTCTTAATATATTCATCCAACAAAAGCGCTCCGGCTACACATCCAACCAGAAGCCCCTTATCTCTTTTCTGCTCACTGCTGAGTTCTCTTAGCAGTACGATATCTGAAATATATGCCTTCCCGCCTTTTTTCAGCACTCTAAACGCTTCTGAAAATACTTTTTCTTTATCCGGAGACAGATTGATGACACAATTGCTTATTATCACATCTACAGTTTCATTCCCCAGCGGCAAGTCTTCAATATCTCCAAGTCTGAATTCTGTATTATAATAGCCGTATTTTTTTGCATTGGTTTGCGCTTTTTCAATCATCGCCTCTGTTATATCCACTCCGATTACTTTTCCGCTTCTGCCTACTTTTTTCGCTGCAAGAAACGCATCAAATCCCGCTCCGCTTCCCAAGTCCAAAACAGTATCTCCGTCCTTCATTTCGGATTGCGCAGCCGGATTCCCGCACCCAAGTCCAAGATTAGCTTCGACAACATTGTTTATTTCTGCATCAGAGTATCCTATACTCTTGGATATTTCTTGCGAGTTTGTACTCGCACAGCAGGATGAACTACAACCGCACCCTCCGCCATTGCGGGCTATTTGTGAATATTTTTCTTTTATTGTTTCTTTAATATGTTTCAAACTAATCATCTCTCATGTATATTCGCAAACACCTGCCTCGCAATTGTTCAACAACCTCCCCCGCACCCGCACTTAGGTTTATTTATCTTGTTTTTAAGTGTGCAATCAATGGAGCAAGTATCTCCTCCAGAGCAACACAACTCTGCTTCATTTTCTTTGATATTTTTTTCTTTATATCCATTTTTCACCCTAATTTTTAATTCCAAAAACCCTTTCTCTAAGAAAAAGCGAAACTTTTACCAGTCCTATAAGCACCGGAACTTCCACAAGTGGTCCCATTACTGCCACGAATGCCTGTCCGGAGCCTATTCCAAAAACCGCTATCGCAACCGCAATCGCAAGCTCAAAATTATTGCCTGCTGCGGTAAATGCGAGTGTAGCGGTTCTTGGATAATCCTCTCCCATCTTAAACGAGAGCGCGAAGCTTACAAAAAACATTATCACAAAATACAATAAAAGCGGTATAGCTATGCGTAACGCATCAAATGGCAATTGCATTATCAGCTCTCCTTTGAGGCTAAACATCACGATAATTGTAAATAAAAGCGCAATCAACGTAATTGGAGATATTCTGGGTATGAATTTAGAATGATACCACTCCTCCCCATTTCGTCTGACTAGAAACCAATGAGTTAACATCCCGGCAAAGAACGGTATTCCCAAATAAATCAAAACACTCTGGGCGATTTCCCAAATACTTATGTCCACGATGCTTCCGTTCAATCCAAATACGGGGGGCAAAAACGTAACAAAAAACCAGACATAAACGCTGTAAAAAATTATTTGAAAGATACTATTCAACGCAACAAGACCTGCGGCATAATCTGTATGTCCTTTTGCCAGCTCATTCCAAACAAGCACCATCGCGATGCATCTTGCAAGCCCTATCATAATCAGTCCTATCATGTATTCCGGCTTATCTGAGAGGAACAAAATCGCTATTGTAAACATTAACGCCGGACCAGCAATCCAGTTCTGAAAAAGGGAAAGTGCAACCACCTTGGGCTGATTCTTAAAAACTTCGCCTAATTTTTCATACCTCACCTTCGCAAGTGGCGGATACATCATAACTATGAGTCCTACCGCAAGCGGAATGCTAACCGACTCAATTTGCATTTCACTAATGTAAACTCCGAACTGAGGAAAAAAATTTCCAATGGCAAGTCCTATGCCCATTGCAAGAAATATCCACATTGTAAGATGTCTGTCCAAAAAGGATAGTTTGTCTAAGGTTCTTTCTCTCATTCTAGTAATCCTCATGTATGCAAGAAGTTTTGCGGTTTCCTGTTTCCAGCCTCAATTTCTTTATGCCAAGAATCCCTAGAATCTCAATCACATCCGGATTCTTGATTTTGTACCAGATATTCACCCCATCTCTTCTGGACTCAAGCACTCCTGCTTGCAATAAGGTCTTCAAATGTTGCGAAACTGTAGGTTGGGCTTTTCCCACCAGAGGTACTATTTCACACGAGCATATTTCCCGTCCAATAAGAACCCGCACTATTCTCAGTCTGGTTATATCCCCAAGCGCTTTTAGAATCTCGGCATTTTTTTCAATCATAATATCTATTGTAATATGTGAATATATAAATACCTTCCAGTATGCCAGTCAATTTAAAAACTCGGTTCTCTTACCGACCGTCTTTCACTTCGAATTCCCCTCCCACAAATCGTTCCATAAGTACTCCTATAAGTATGGCCAGAGGAAGGGTTACTAAAGTTCTAAACACCGTGAATTCTATTCCCAGATAACCTATTTCTATCCCAAGCATGGGTAATTTCATCGAAGAGAACGCCCCCAAATATATGAATATGTTTCGCACACTTGCGCCTTTTTTGTAGAGTATATATGCAACCGGAAAAGCGCCGTAAAGAGGTCCCGCTTGCAGCATTGCCAGAATAATTACCAACAATATGCCTGTAATTCCAGATTTTTTTCCAATATGTTTTTCAATCTCTTTTTTTGGGAACCAAACGTCAAACAGACCGACTAAAACAAATAAGAACGGTATAAATGTAATCATCTCAATGAAAAAAGCCTCAAAACTCGTATAAATTGTAATTCCGGGTGCAAATCCAAAAAAATAAGATGCGATTGAAACTGCTATGAAGGTAATCGCCCAAATGTACGGCTTAGTCTGTTTCTTTATTAGTTCAATGTGCCGCTTTACCATATTCGCATCAACCAGCCGACACAAATTCCAATTATCAACGCCGCAACAAAATTCATAGCATTGCGCAAAATAGCCGCCTTTCTTCCAAAGTACTTTATTTCAAGCGGAAGCGTTACCACTCCAACCATCACAAGCGTCGTAATAAACACTGCGACGACTGAATATGATATCCCATTTGCAATCAAGGACGCCGCAATCGGATAAGAAATAAATCCAGGTATAAGTGTAATCGAACCAAACACTGCGGCAATAAAGAATCCGAGCATGCCGCTCTCATCTCCCATATATTCAGCTATAATCTCCTGCGGAACAAAAAAAAGCAGTACGCTAACCAATACTAACACGTTCATGAAGGATGGGGCTATGCCCGTGAACATACTCGCGCCTTTTCTAATCGCATCCCGTGTCTTTTGCTTATCCAAGGCAAATGATACCAGAAGCGAAAAGCCAGCAACCGATGCGAAAATAATTGTATTGTTTATCATGTTCATGCCTTCTGGGTAGTTTTATCGTTCTTGTATCCCTCGCCCTTTTTACAAGCGTCCCGCTCCAGTTGAATAACTGTGTGCGTGATTCTGAATTTTTTCTCAAGCATTTCATTAATCCTCTCCATGACTGCTTCGGAGTTTGCTTGGATTTTGGGCGAAAGTACAACATGGCTTGATAAAAATGTCTCCTTCGAGTTCACTGACCAGATATATAAATTATGTATCGTTTCGATTCCCTTTATTGCAAGAATCTCTTTGCGGACGTCCCCAATATCTATATCCTCTGGCACCCCCTGCATAAAGATGTGCATCGCTTTTTTCACAATATCTATTCCGCTGGCGAAAATGAGGACGGATATGAATACTGAAACGATCAAATCCAGGTAATAGAGTTGCGTGAAGTAAATTACCACTCCTGTGAAAATCACTGCTACTGAAGAGATGGTGTCATAAAAAAGGTGGAGATACGCCGCTTTCATATTCAGGCTGGCATCTTTTTCATCCTTTAATACTAAGACTGAAAACAAATTGCCCACTAGTCCAACAAATCCAATCCCAATCATAAGCCAAATAGATATGTCTTGCGGTTTTCCCACCCGTTCAAACGCCTCATAGACGATATATATGCTCACTGCCCACAGCAAAATGGCATTTATCAGTGCAGTGAGCACCTCTATTCTCTTGAACCCGAATGAATGTTTTCTTGAAGGTTTTGCCTCGGAGAGCCATTCTCCTGCGTATCCTAATATGAGTGAGGTGACATCTGTCAAGTTATGGCTCGCGTCTGCAATGAGAGCAAGGCTGCCGGACATCACACCTCCCGCATATTCTGCTATCGTCACTGCGAGATTTAGTAAAACTACCCAACCTATCTTTTTTCCATCAGCATGTCCCATTATATCTCCTCCGTTGTTCCTCACATCATTCCAAAAATAAACCCTGCCAGAGCGGAGAAAACCACCACCAAAACCAGATACGCAAAAGTTTTCTTATTTCCCAAAACTTGCCTTATCACAAGTAAGCTTGGCAAAGAAAGACTCGGTCCTGCAAGCAAAAGAGTCAAAGCCGGACCCTTATGCATCCCGCTTGCAATTAATGCCTGCAATATGGGAATCTCGGTCAAAGTAGAAAAATACATTAGTGCCCCAAATATCGAAGCAAATGCATTTGCAAACAGAGTATTCTCGCCCACAATATCTCTTACTAATCCATCCGGTATAATATCAATTGCAAATCCTGCGATAAATACTCCCACAAACAAAACAGGCATAAGCACTTTTGCAAAATCCCATGTCTGCAAAAACCACAATTCTCTCTCCTTAATATCAACCCACAAGAAGCCCACTCCCGCAGTCACAAGTGCAATCAAAATCATCGCAGAAATCTTCAAAACCGGTTCAATTGCAAGCCCATTCACAATCAATATCCCGACCATCAAAACCATAAGCGCCCCAACGGAGGTCTTAGATGTTTTTATTTTCTCCTCTTTTCCAAGAATCAATTTTCCAGAATCCTGTTTTTCCTTAAATATCAAATCCATGCCAATTCCAACAAGAATCGCCAGAACTACCGCAGCAACTGCACGTGCAATTCCAATCTCAAAACCAAGTACACTAAAGGTTAGAAATATAGCCGCAACATTTATCGCAGGTCCTGAAAACAAAAACGTAGTCGCCGGACCAAGTCCCGCTCCTCTTTTATATATCCCTGCAAAAAGTGGCAGGATAGTGCAGGAGCAAACAGCCAAAACCGCCCCGCCGACAGAAGCAATTGCATAAGCTCTAAACTTATTTGCCCTAGAACTCAAATTCTCAAGTATAGTATTCTTACTTACAAATGTATTTAGCGCCCCAGCTATGAAAAATGCAGGAACAAGACAGGTCAATATATGCAAAACCGCATATTCGTGGAGCATGAGTGCTCCAGAGAGAATCGCGCCGTCAAACCATTCTTCTCCTGAGGGCATGAAATAAAATATTAAAAAAAGCCCAATTATTCCAATAAGCAAATTCCTGTCATTTGTTCCCATTTCATTTCACTTCCAAATATCTGCCTTATTCAAATTCCCAAATTTTCCAACTCTAATTTCTATTTCTTTTTGGCTTTCTCAAATATAATCTCCTTTAATTCACTGTCAGAGACGTGCCCGCTAAAAGCCACTTCTCCGTCTATAACCAGTGCGGGGCTTGACATGACCCCCAAATTAATCAGCTCGCTTATATCTTTCACATACTCCACTTTAGCCTCAATCTTATTCTCACTCACAATCTTCTTCACTTTCTCATGCAACATGGAACAAGTGGCACAACCGGAACCGACAACTCGTATTTTCATCTCAAATCACCTCTAAATTACTAACTGAACCAGATAATAAATTCCGGTTAAAATAAACATCATGCCTGCGAATTTTCTCACTCCCCGTTCAATCATTTGTATCTGCCCGATATATTCTCCAATCATACTTGCTCCCTGAGACAGTGCAAGTGCCGCAATCAATACTGGTAAACCCGTAGCTATGGAAAAAGCCGCAGGGATAAAAATTGCATCAGATGCCGCAAGTGCAAGCGGTATCATCATTCCAAAATACAAAACCGCGCTAAAAGGACAAAACGCCAGTGCAAACAAAACTCCAAGCGCAAAGGTCCCATAATATCCCTTTCTAGCAAGTGTTTCTTTCACTCTCTCAAACCCACTTCCTCCGATTTTCAAACTTCCAAGCTTGATATACTCAAGCATAACAAGTCCTATTATCAAAAGCAGGGGTCCCAAAAGAAGTTCCGCATTTGCCTGCAAAAGCAGAGATATGTCCATCACACTCACGCCAACGTATACTATGAGCGCAGCAATCAAAACATAAGCGGTCATTCTTCCAAAAGTATAAGCAATTCCGGACATAATCGTCTTTGTTCCACTCTCAAGGTTCTTGGAAATATAAGCTATCGCCGTAATATTAGTGGCAAGCGGACACGGACTTATGGCCGCCATAATTCCTATAAAGAACGCCGCAAGCAAAGAAATATCGCTTGATGCCATGCTCTGCATAAAATCCATCTAATTCAACTCTCCATTAAGCCTCTTCTCCAAAATAGGTTTAAGGTAATTCTCAAAACCCGCCTCATCCTCAAGATAATACCAGACATTCAAAAGATTCTCTCTCTTCTTAACTCCGTTTATCGTGGTTCCAATTTGCAAAGATATTGCACTTATCTGATATTCTCTTGTAACCAACGCATTTTCAGAATCTTGGGCGTTTATCTCCTTATACACTAATTTTCCGGAGGCAACTTCATCTTTGAAATGTTTCTCCACTACCATATCTGAAAGCTCTCCAAGCCTAACACATGAATAGCATTTCGTATTTCCGCGAAATTTGAACATTTCCACAAAAACCTCTTTTTCTGCGCCTCCAACTGCTCCGGGCGCAGCAGAATAAAGCAACTCTTCTTTCTGTCCCAAGACGCTCTGCTTCCCACTCTCATTATCCACTGATACGCATCCGGATGAAAATAACGCAACTGCGATCACAAAAATTAAAACTGCAAAATTAATCTGTCTCATCTATTTCACCATTTTTTTCTTACAGCTCCCGGGCTTCATCTTCATCGCCTTTTTGCTCCCGGCCGCTCTAAGAATATTGCAAATCTTCTCATCCTTTATTCTGTATTTGACTCTTTTCCCGTCTCTTCTTGAGCAGACTATTCCCGCTCTCTCAAGCTTTGCCAAATGTATAGAAACTGTAGATTGGGTTCTCTTGACTCTTGGAAATATCTCGCAAACGCATTTTTCCCCGTCAAGTAAAAATTCAACTATCTCAAATCTGGTCTCATCTGCCAAATTCTTGAATAGTTCTATTTCTTTTCGCATAAACATATTGATGTGTATCAATATTTAAATCCATAATCTCCAACCCCGCCACAAGTCCATTTATTAATTTCCCCAATTCACTTACTATTTATGCCAAAACTCCTAAACAAAACGAATTTATTTTCACTAATTCTGGCATCATTACTAATTTTTTTACTGGTCTCAAATTCAATCAATGAGCAAATTCCGCCCGCTTCAAATATAATTCAAACTTTCTCCAACTCCGGCTCAACTTCTCAAAATCCAAATTCAGACCAAACTTATTCCTCCCAACCAAAAATAGTTCTTGGCTACTGCCCGACAATGTCTGCACATGCAAAGACCCTGGCTCAAAATAATCCTCAGATAGTCCTTCTGGAACATGAAGACAGCGCTCAAGTTCTTCTAAATCTAAAAAATTCAAAAATAAACGTCGCCCTCATTGGCAGAGTCGCGAAATCCTGGGAAGTTGAAAACGTATCCTCTCTAAAACTATCCAACGGTTCAACTCTTATCTACCCTCAAAAATCATTCATTCCATACTCGCAGTTGGAGCAATTAACTATTCACACTTATCTCCCCTCAAGCGCAGCAAGAGAACTTTTCTCCCCCTCTCAGAAATTAGTCTTTCATTCCTCTTTACAATCCGCCCTCTCCTCAGCATCTCAAGCAGAGCCAATTCTAATCAACTGGGACGACTATCAAGACGAATTTGAACTTATGGTCCCGTACGATTCTCAAGGAAAAATAAAGAGTTTTAGAATTCCAATTCTTTATTCATCCACTTACAATCTCACTCATTTAGTTTTATCAGGTATCTAAAATCTCAACCATATCTCATGCCCCCATCTGGGGCTTTTTTAATCTATTTTTGCATATACTCAACTATGGAACTCACCGCAGAGCAGCAAAAAATGTTTGATGGAGAATCCGGTCAAGCCCAGGCGCAGGCAATGCAAATTCTCGTGGCTTTGGGAAAAATTTACAAAGCCCAAAATTTAATTCCGGTCTCCTCCGTTCAGGTCTCCGGAGTCTCATACGAAACAATAGGCGATGCCGGTCTTGAATATTTGCAGGACTACGCAAGAAAGAACGCCAAAGTAAAAACTCTCACTTTCCTGAATCCCGCAGGAATGGACGTCCAGCAATGGGAAAAAATGGGAGTTCCAAAAGAATTTGCGCACAAACAACTGGCTATTCTATACGCATTTAAGCAAATGGGGATTTCAATGACCTGCACCTGCGCCCCATATCATATAGGAATAAGACCAAAAGTAGGTGAACACATAGCCTGGGCGGAAAGCTCAGCAGTCGCATTCTCAAACTCAGTCTTGGGCGCAAGAACAAACCGAGAAGGGGGTCCTTCTGCTCTTGCAGCCGCAATTACGGGGTTAACTCCAAATTATGGGCTCCACTTGGAAGAAAATAGATTTGCAGATTTAATCATCGAAGTAAAAGCAAATCCAAAAACCACTGCTGACTTTGGGGCAATGGGCTCATATTTAGGCAAAAAAATAAAATCCAAAATTCCAGCCTTCAAAAACATAAAATACGCTCCTGAAATAAGACTCAAAACTCTTGGAGCCTCCATGGCCGCAACTGGTTCAACCGCCCTCTTCTATATAGAAAATATAACTCCCGAATTCAAAGTGTCTGATTCGGCTGAAAAAATAACCTTCACTCAAGCGGAATTAGACTCTCACAAAAAAGAATTAAATTCAAATCAAAAGCCAGGCTTAGTCACAATCGGTTGTCCTCACGCCTCAATTGACGAAATAAAAGACGTAGTAAATCTAGTCAAGGGCAAAAAATTAGCCCACAATCTCTGGGTTTGCACTGCAAGAAAAACAAAAGAATTAGCAGATGAGCTTGGCTACACAAAAACAATAGAAGAAGCAGGCGGAAATATAGTTGCCGACACCTGCATGGTAGTCTCTCCTCTCAACCAAATGGGATACAAATGCACGGCCTGCAATTCTGGCAAAGCAGCAAAATATCTCTCCTCACTGCAGAAGCAAAATGTCGTATTCGGGGACATAAGTGACATAATAATTACAAATTAGGTGTAAAAATGCAAAAAATAAAAGGGCGAATAATTTCAAAAGGCAAGGCAGAAGGCGAAGTTCTAATCTCAAAAGACTCAATTTCTTTTCTTGGGGGAATAAATCCCAAAACCGGAATCTGCGAAGAAAAGAATCATTCTCTTTTTGGAAAATGCGTCTCAAACAAAATCCTGGTCTTCCCGTCCGGAAAAGGCTCAACCGTGGGCTCGTATGTAATGCTCCAGCTAAAGAAAAATAACAAAGCCCCCGCGGCCATAATTAATCTGCAAGCCGAGCCCATAATTGCAGTTGGCGCGATAATTTCTCAAATCCCCATGCTTGACGGTCTTGAAAAAGACCTGTTTTCAATTCTAAAAGACGGAATGAAAATCAAACTGGACGCAAATAAAGGGGAAATAATCATTCAATAGTCTTCTTAGTCTATTTCACTACCTTGGAGCCGTTTCCGACTCCGGAAACAATCAATCTCGAAACTCCTTTTATTCCAAGAAGCATGCCTTTCACTTTCTCCAGATTCTTCTTCTGGCAAATTACGTGCGCATTTGGACCAGCATCAAAAGTATAACCTGCCACAATTCCGTTCAAATTCGTCTCATGAACTGAATAAACAATTTCTCTTGAAACATCATTCATGTAAAAAATGGGGGGCCATGAGTCAAGCATTGTGGCGTGCATCTGATTAGAATCTCTCATCATCTCAATGGCAAGGGAATCAAAATCCCTCTTCCCAATTGCCCTTAGCATCCTAACTCTTCTCTTCTTTATTTCCGCAAGTCTGCAATGCATCAATCTGGAACTTCTGACCGTTTTTTCCATCCCGTCCTTTGAACTCACTTTTTTTATTCCCTCATCCACAACCGCAATTACGTCGTAAATATCGTCCCAGTGCTCTTTTGGCTTAATTTGTACTGCAAATGAATTTTCCGTATTTGTTCCAGCTTTCCACTGCACAAACCCTCCATAGACCGAGCGGGAAGCCGAACCGCTTCCAAGTCTTGCAATTCTGCTCATCTCCTCTCTTTTCTCGATTCCAAGGCAGGCACACAATGCCGTAGCCAGAGCGCAAAAGCCCGAAGCGGAAGACGCAATCCCAGTCGAAGTAGGGAAATTATTCTCAGACTCAATCTTAATTTTATTCTTCAAAACTGGATATTTCTTCAAAAGTCTCTTTCTAACAAGCATAAGCCACTCATTAATTTTCTCATCATTCACTTTTTTCCCGTTAAGCCCAATCTCATCCGCTCCAAAAGAATCCAAAATCTCAATAGTAGTCTTAGACCTCAAAACATTCTCATCCAGAGTAATCGAAATAGAATCATTTAGCGCAATCTTGAGTAAATCATCCTTTTTCCCCCAATATTTCAAAAGAGCAATATTTGGAGCTGAAATTGCAGTACTTTTTCGTGTCATATAATCCCTTAAATAAAAAAGGGGCAAGAAGTTTTATAATCCAAACTAAGTGGCTCAATTAGCCATCTTAGAAAGTTTTTTCGTACTGAATTTTTTAGTAAACATATGTGTGGATTTATTTGCGTGAACTCTAAATATCGCATACTTCTCCATCTCGTGATTCAATCTGAGCGGGTCAAATACCAAAAGTTTATCCAAAAGCTCCTTTCTCTGCTTAAGTTGAGCTACCTCTACCGAAATTCTCTGAGCATTTCCATTCAAATTTTTCTTACCCTCAAGTTTCCAAATATCTTCTTCAATCTGGCGAGTCTTCGGAATCAACCTAATTTCTTTCTGCAAGGCATTATCAAGTCTCACAAGCGCATCTGAGGTATACTCGTGTGCATTTGAGAATTTCTCAACAAGATACTCCCCAGTTGCATCAAATATTTTTCCACTACTTTTCAATCTCCATCCTATTTTGTGCATAAAATGTGAAAATGCATGCAAAATCGGATTCTCCTATTTATCTGATTTGTAAGTAATTATCTGCTTAACTGAAGGATTTCCCGCAACCATTATAGATAATCCTCCTCCACTCACATGTATATTTCGCTCAAGAATTTTCCCATCATTTTCTCTAAATAAATATTGTTTATACTTATTCGCCTTGGGTTTTCTAGGCTCTCTCACAAATGCAATTACCATGATTCCAAGTGCTGCGGCTCTCTCAAGTTCAGAATTAATTTCAAACGCCAATACTGCGCTCTCAGACGCATTTTCAGATATCTCCTCAGAACTCAAATCCGAAGTACTGCAACGTTTTTCCCAGCTTCTAACTCCTTAATTCCTCCCTCGTTCAGACCCGCCCATTTAAAACGTTTCTTGCCGTTTATTTAATCTGGGTTCTTATTTCTTAAGTGCCCCCCAAAAGCTCAGTATATTGGGTGGCAAAAAATGACGGATAAAAAAGCAGTCTTGGTCTTATCGGATGGCTCAATTCATTTTGCCAAAGGCTTAGGTGCCCTCACCACAAAAACAGGCGAATTAGTCTTCAACACATCCATGACTGGCTATCAGG
>Ga0066639_10002515_pt1 | contig 16018 bp, 14 predicted proteins | sample CryGeyCG2114_010_2_FD_59504 | JGI IMG/M metagenome (GOLD analysis project Ga0066639, IMG submission 59504) | Groundwater microbial communities from aquifer - Crystal Geyser CG10_big_fil_rev_8/21/14_0.10 | ecosystem: Environmental > Aquatic > Deep subsurface > Groundwater | place: USA: Utah...
TAACGTAGTATTTGCGAACTTCTTGACGCTTTGGCTAATTTCAGGCAAGATTGGGACGACTTATTATTAATCAGAAAAGCGTATGAAAAGCGTTAATTTTAGTGGTTTAAAACCGCAAATACTACCTTCAAATTATAAACCTTTCTTGTCAAAAGTCCACACTTTAGCCAAATTAGCCCAGGAGCTGATCATTAGAGGATTTTCCAAAAGAACAATCAAGTCATATTTGGCAATTAATCAAAGATTTTTATACTTTACCGGCAAGTCGGCCAAAGAAGTGACGGCGCAGGATATCAAGAATTACCTTCTTTATTTGAAAGTCAGGGGCTTAAGCAACACTTCATTGAATCTGATAATTTCCGCCTTACGATTCTATTATCAGCAGGTTCTTAAACGGAAGCTGTTTTTTAATATCAGGAGGCCGAAGAAAGATCATCACCTGCCGGTAGTTTTATCAAGGGTTGAGATTGAAAAAATTATCAATTCAATTGCCAATCCCAAACATAAATTAATAATCTCCTTGGCTTACGGCTCGGGTCTAAGGGTCAGTGAAGTCATGAGTTTAAAAGTCAAAGATGTAAACCTTGATGAATTAACCGTTCATATTAAACATTCCAAGGGGCGCAAGGATCGGCTGACCATTTTGCCGGAAAAACTAATACCGGCGCTAAAGCAATTTATCGTCAACAAAAATTCGGAAGATTTTGTCTTTGCCAGTATTCAAGGGAGCAGGTTAACCGCCAGAACCGCCCAGAAGATATTTAAAAATGGTTTAATAAAATCAGGATTAAAAAAGGCAGCGACTTTTCATTCCTTGCGTCACAGCTTTGCCACCCATCTTTTGGAAAATGGCGTAAGCATCAGATACGTTCAGGAGCTCTTAGGCCATCAAAACATTAAAACAACGCAGATTTACACTCAAGTCAGTTCCGGATTTTTGCGCCAAGTCAGAAGTCCGTATTAAGATATTTTTTAAATAAATCCAGCACCGCCGCTAGCGAGCGGCGGTGCTGGACAAAAAAGCCCTCCGACAGTCAAGGCGGAGGGCGAGAGTGGTCTAGCCGATGATTTCTTTCAGCCGATGAATCAAGTAGTCCCAGTAATTTTCCGGCGAATTTGCCGACATAGTCAATACCACTTCTTCCAATGTGGTATCGGGCCCAAATACCGGGAATCCTTTGGGAGATTCCAGATTTATCAAAAGCGAGTTATTGGTCGGTTGGTGGAAGCGCTGTCGGAGCGACTTATCCGAATTAGGGTCAGCCATCACGACCCAGATTAAATGGGTCTGTGGCAGCCGGTTCTTTAATTTTTCCCAAAGTGGTTTGGTCCAGGCCGGCGCTTCATCATCTGGCAGAAAAATAAGACACGCGTACGGCAATGTGGGCGGGTCGCCCGGCGTATGGTCAATGGGTTCTTCCAATTCTTTGCGCCAGATATCATCTGTATCTTTTTGGATATATTCCGGCGCCACAATAATACCGCGCCATTCAATATGAGGTAGCTGGGTTTTTAAAGCATCGCGTAAAAGCAATATGGCGGCGTCCATTTGTTGGGCAATTATGGCAATGATCATCTGTTCCTCCTTTGTGGTTTAATCCATTAGTTTACCAGATAATTTCTATCAGTCAAGCCCTTGATTAATTGTAAGATTTTTTATAGTATCATAATCATCAGCCGCACGAATTTGATAAAATGTTCGTGATTGTCCGCGGATGTTCGTGCCTGCCTTGAGCGGTAGTGAAAGGTCGTCAGCGATTAGTTCGTGATTTATTATTATGCAAAAAGTATCCAATTCAGTCAGCCAAACCATGACTCTGGCTCAAGAGCTGGCCAAAGATTTAATTGGCGGCGAGGTTTTGGGTTTGGTCGGGGATTTGGGCAGCGGCAAAACAGTATTTGTTCAGGGGCTGGCCAAAGCGCTGGGCGTCAAAGAGGCGGTAAGCAGCCCCACCTTTGTTTTAATGAAGAGCTATGCCACCAAAAAAGGAAAATATCTGATTCATGTTGACGCTTACCGTTTAACTGCCAGCGACCAATTGGCAGACATCGGTTTGGCGGAATATTTTGGCCGGCCAGATTCAATTGTGGTGATTGAGTGGGCCGATCAAGTAGCAGATTTTTTGCCCCCGGGTTCAATGATAATAAAATTCAAAGAGGGTAAAGATGAAAGTGATAGAATTATTGAGATAAACCCCGCACCACTTTTGTATTCAAAAGACAATGAGCGGAATCCAACTTCAAAACGTTAAGAAATTCTAAAAATGTTGCTATATAAAAATAAGTGGTGCGTGGGTAAATCCAGCACCACTTTCTTAATCCCTCGGCTTGAAGTCCTCGGGACGAAGGTTTTAAAGAATGACTATTATTTTTGAATCGTTATCAATAAATAAAAAGTGGTGCTGGATAAATCCCGCCTCGCCAGTTTTTTTAAGACCCTGTAAATTATTATGACATTTTGGTATTGACAAGAATACCATTTTTTTGTTAAGGTGAATTTTCTTTAATATGATTAAAAACATCAGTATTAAAACTATTAATAAGGCAATATTTAAATATCGCCACTGGTTGCTGATTGCCGGCGCCGTCCTGGTGATACTATTAGGCTGGTTGGCCACGGGCTCGGTCCGGGTCTATCGGTCGGCTAAAGAGCTGCAGCAAGAGTGTTATTTGGCCGGTCAACATTTTTTAAATCAGGATTTCGTTCTGGCCTCACAGGGCCTGACTGACTGTCAGGCAAAAACATTAACCACCCGCCAGGAGTTAAATAAATTACGTTTAGCCAGTTTGGGCCTGCTTAATGATTTAATCGGATCTTTGGACAAATCGTTGATTGCCCTGGCCAATTTGGCCGAAGACGGCAAAAGCATCGCCAAGCTGGCCGAAGAATGGACCGGTCTGGCGCCGACTGACCAAAATATTTTTAAGTTTACCTTAATTAAATTTCCGGAAATCACCCAGCTGAATCAACGGGTTCAAAGTCATCAGGAAGAATTAGTCAGAGCGCTTGATGGAAATTTAGTTACCCGATACTTTTTAAAGAAAAAACTGGCCGAACCGTTGGCTTTAGCGAGTCAGGTCACCAGTTTAGTCAGCCGGCTGCAGTCTTACGCCGAGGTGCTGGCTTGGGCCATGGCCTATGACCAGCCCAAAACCTTTTTAGTATTTTTTCAAAACAGTTCCGAACTGCGGCCGACCGGCGGCTTTTGGGGCAGTTACGGCATATTAAAAATTGATCAAGGAAAGATCGTCTCGTTAGTCACCGACGATATTTATCATCTGGATGTGAACTTGATCGGCCAGGCAACGCCGGCGGCGCCTTCAGCCATTGCTAAATATTTAAAAACACCGCAGTGGTTTTTGCGCGATGCCAACTGGTCGCCCCATTTTCCCGAGGCGGCCGAGCTGGGCCAGTCAATGTACCAGCTGGCCGGCGGTCCAGAAAAAATTGACGGCGTTATCGCCATCACCCCCCAATTGATTGAAGACTTGCTGGCCTATCTCGGCCCCATTGATTTAGCCGGCCAGCAGTTTACCCGGGAAAATTTTTTGGAGCAACTGCAATACGAAGTGGAACTGGGCTATCAGCAGAAAAACATTTCTTCCTGGAACCGCAAAGATATTGTGCAGTCTTTGGCCGATAAATTCTTAGAAAAATTACCGCAATCGCTCGCCAACTTGCAGGATTTTGAAAATCTTATTGGTCTGGTGGATGCTAATTTACAGGATAAAAATATTATTTTATTCGCTAATAATCCGGCGGTGCAGGCCAAAATCATCAGCCATAATTGGGGCGGCGCCATTAATCCCAGCAGTGGCGACTATTTGGCCGTCATTGACGCCAATTTGGCCAGTTTTAAAACAGATTTATTCATAGAAAGAGATATATCTTATTCAATCGGTCTGGAAGAAATAAACCGGCAGCAATCAGGGCTGGTGGCTACGGTAAAAATCCACTATGCCCATCACGGCGACTTTGATTGGAAAACCACGCGCTATCGCACTTATACGCGAGTCTATGCGCCGGCCGGCAGCAAATTGCTTAAGGCGGAAGGAGTGATGGAAGACGATCGTAGCTCCAATCCCGGCCCGGTGGAGGTAACCACCGAATATGGCAAAACGGTCTTTGGCGGTTTTATTGCCATTGAACCGCAGACCGGCGCCAGTTTGACTTTTAAATATCAATTGCCGGACCGGGTGGCTGACCAGCTTAAGGCCGGCCAATATCATTTGTTGTTGCAAAAGCAGCCCGGCGTTCGCAACCAAACAATCCAGCTGGAAATCAATCACAGTCAGCCGGCCAAAAAAGTTTATTGGCTGAATAATGATTATCTGGATTTAGACGACAAGTTAATAATCAACGCCACACCCCTTATAAAAGACAGTGATTTGCTGATTAAATATTAGTCGGTAATTGGCCTGCCTGCCGGCAGGCAGGTAATCGGTAACTGGTAACTGGTAATCGGTAACTGGCCTGCTTCCCTTCGGGCTTGAGCCCTCAGGACGAAAGCCGGCAGGTAGGCAATCTGTAACAAGGAAATTTTACGGTTATAAAAGAAGCCCAGTCAGACTGGGCTTCTTGGTTATGTTAAAAAGTTATTGGGTCACTCGTCCCAGTTCACCATTATTGCCAAAATCATTTAAAGCCGTGGTGACATCGTCAGCCGTTTTTTCAATAGTTTTTCCGGTATAAGCATCATCGGCCGTGGCCTTGATTTTGGTCAGCAAGGGCGGGCTGGTGTTTAATTGATTTGACAGCGGGGTGATGGCCACTTCCAGGCCGGCCTGCGCCGCTGCCTGCTTGGGCAGTTGGTTGATTTTCCAAGACACCGTTCTGGTCTCGGGGTTATATTCTATGCCTTGACCGCTGTTAACGCTGGATTTGCCGGTAAAAGTCACCTGCTCGGGCAAAATGCCACTGACGCTGACATTGGTTAAATCGTTGCTGCCGTTTTGCAGCTGCCAGATCAGCCAGTAGCTGGTCGTTTGATTGACTCTGGGCGGTAGCAGCCCAAAACCCAGTTGATCGCCTTCGGCCGTATAATATTTTGCCTGGGCCGTTAAATCAAGCGTAGAACTGACTTTAACAATCAATGGCGGTGAAACAACGGTGTAGCTTTTATCAGCGGCCACAAAAGTTAATTGACTGGTTATGGATAGTTCCGCAGAATCAATTTGGATATTATTTATGGTCAATTCATTTGCCAGAGTTTGTTTGGTTGGCAGAACATCTTGCTTAATAGTTAAATTGCCTTGGCCGATTTGAAATTTTAAATTCTGTCCGGCTAATTGGGACGTTAGTTCCACCGCCTGCCAATCAAGTTCGGTGGTGTTATCAACCATTATTTTTATGGTAATGGCTTCGCCCTGGTTGATGATCCCGGTTCGGGGTAGAATCAACTCTTGTTTGATAGCCGGCTTAATCTCTTTTACCTGGCCGGTCTGCCAGCTGATAATCGGGTAACGGCCAATCGTCAAAATTAAATAGGCGTCTTGATGGGTTACCAGATGGCTGGTAATAATAATTGACTCTATGATAATAAATAACAGCAAAATATCACTAATCAAATGCCAGCGCCGTTTCTGGTAAAACTTGCCATACCGTTCTCTGAGCGGTTCTTTAATAAACGGCGGCAGCTTTTCAAAACCATAGACGTTAATATTGCCGATTTTAACAAAATAATTGACGGGCTTGAGTTTGTCTTGAACTCCGTCTTTTGCTTTGGTTTCCACTATTTCCACTGGCGTTGGTTTGTCTAAAGAATTATCGGGTAACATAGCTCTTGATTAAATTAAAGAATTTCATTAGTCAGAGTTATTATTTCATATCTGCCATTGCCGTCAATATCCAAAGCCCCTACCTCAATTCCCGAACTGTTTTTAAAAGGCAGCCAGCTTTTAATCAGCGTGCCGTTAATTTTAAAGAGTTTGATTTCCGAAGTCCCGGCTTGGCGGCTGACAATGATTTCCGTTGTCCCGTCTCCATTAATATCGCCCGCGGCAACATTGACCCCGCCCTGATATTCTTTGTCAAAAGCGGAAAAAGCCAGCGTCAGCGGCTTGCCGTCTTTGGTAAAAGTTCTGACGGCGTATCTGTTATTTCTGCCCGGCGCGGTGATTATTTCTTTAACGCCGTCTTGATTAATGTCAGCGATGGCTAAACTGGCTCCGTAATTAGCCAAAGCTGGATAGGCAAAAAATCCCGGGTTCAGCCAACGGCCGTTTAAAGAAAAAGTTTTGACATGAGCCGGCGCTCCGTTTTTTGGCACGGTAATTATTTCCAAAGTGCCGTTGTTATCCAGATCAGCCAGCGCCAGTCTAAAGCCATAAGCGAATTTATCGCCATAAGGAGCAAATTGGCTAATCAGCCGGCCGACAGCGTCGTAAATTTTTATTAAGTTGTTATTGCCGACGATGGCTTCCAGCTTGGCATCATGGTTAATGTCTTGCCAAATAACGGTCAGGCCGCCGCCATAATTTTTATTATAGGCAAAAAAACCGTTACGGATGGTCTGGCCTTGTTCATTAAAAATTCGGGCAAAGCTGCCGTTATTAAAACTGGCGCCGATTAATTTATCAAGCGGCTTTAATAATACTATCCCGTCGTTGGCCCGAATCTTTAAAGAATTAACCAGCTGACCGCTATTGATTAAGGTGTCTTGCTCGCCTTTTATTTTTTCGTATTTATTGTCCAGATCAATGGCCACCGTTTGATTGGTAGCGTTGACCAAAACCAAGCCGTTTTCAAAGTGGCGTTGCCAGACCTCGGGGTAGAACGATGGCGCATTGCCATTTTTAAAAATTCGGGCCGGCCCGAGGGCTTTGCCCAAATAAGCGTCATATTCGTCGTACCACCATTTCTGGCCATGGGTTAAGTCGCCGGAGTCAAAAGAATAATAGCCATCCCCCAACAAAGCGCTGGTTAAACCAAAGCGCATTTTTTGGTAATCGGTCTGATTGCCCAAATTAGCCGTATTGGCATTAATGATGGAATACTGTCCGGTTATAAGGTAGTCGGACAGATTCTTGGCCCAGCCCCCTTCGCTGATGACCGGGAAGCTTTCAAACATCCGGCCCTGATAATTTTGGCGGTAATCGGTGCCGCCGTTGCAAACGATGATTTTTTCCGGCGCAATTATTTGCTTGGTATAACGCAACAGTTCAGTCATGCCGGCGGCCCATAGAGAGTTCTGGACCGTCTGGCTATCCGCCCGGCCGTCATTGTTTAAATCCAACGAAAAGTTTAACCAGTCAATGGTCGGCCAGCAATTATCATAGAAAATGCCGTCCCATAATAAATTCTTTTTTAAATAGTTTTCATTGATAAACTCGGGCAGCCAATGGTTCCAGTTCAGGCCTTCATCAGGCGGCGTCTGATCGGTGATGTTGATTAATCGGGTATTGGGCCAATGGTTTAAATATTTTTGAGCCGTATCTTTCAGCCACCAATCGGCCGAGTCTACCTGCTGATAAATTTTCCCCCAAGCGCCGGTTGGATCAATCTGTCGGCCTTGAGCGTGAATTTCTTGGCTGGGAACATAGGCCAATATCTTGATTTTCGGATTATGTTGTTTAATAATTTCAAGCAGCCCGGGATTGCGGTCAATGGCTTGAGTATGGACAATAATAATGTCCCACTTGGCCAAATCTTTGGCTTCATTATCTTCAATGTCCCAGGGTAAATAATAATTGGCCAGCTTGGGGTAGGTTTCTTGGTAATAGGCCGCAGCCGATCCGGTCAGGGCAAAGAATAAAACCAGCCCACCAGCTAAAAGCTTCAGAGGAGTCCATTTTTTTCTTGGTTTAATCATCGGTGATTGATTGGTTGTCAGGTAATAAAAAATGTCTAAACTTGGTTTTAGACATAAAAATCACAATAGTATTATTAATTAATGTTATTATAACTTATTTTATAGGAAATGTCAATCTTTGGCTTAGCTGTTTATAGAGAGCAATGAGTTTGTTGTAATATTGCTCCACATCATATTGCCTGATTGTTAAACGGGCGTTTTGATTTAGCTTTTGTTGAAGTTTTTCATCCGTTTCCAGCCTGGGCAGAATTTCATTTAATTGATTAAGATTGTTGATCAGAAAACCGTTGCTTTGGTGTTGAATAAGTTCAGCGATGCCGCCGACGGGCGTGGCAATGACCGGCGTGCCCAAAGCTAAGGCCTCCAGGATTATGTAAGGGCAGTTTTCCGGCCACTTTGAAGGTAAAATCAGCGCCTGGGCTTCAGCAATCATCTGCTTAGTCAATTGGCTGGATAAATGGCCGTAATATTTTATGTTGGCGCCGGCGGCCTTGGTTACCTCTGCCTGCTTTTCGCCTTGGCCAATGATTTTCAAAGTCCAGCCAGGGTGCCGCTGGAAAAAATCCAGCAGTTCCATAATGCCTTTTTCTTCAGTCAGCCGGCCGGCAAAAAGAATATATTTTTCTTTAGCTGATTTGGCTGGATTGATGTCAACGAAATTCTTTAAATCCAAAAAGTTAGGCCAGGCCAGAATTTTGCTTTCCGGGAAGCCGAACTCTGCCATCTTTTGTTTTAAAAACTGGCTGGGGCTGATGAAAACGTCAATTTTATCGTAAACTTTGCGGCCATGATTAAAATAACTTTCCATCGTAGCCAGCAAACTTTTTAGATACGATTTTTGATAGCAGCGGGAAACAAAACAATGATAAAACTTTTTAGACGAGCAGGTCTGGCAATAGCGGCCATCGTGGTAGAGCAGGTGGTTAGGGCAAATCAGCTGATAGTCGTGCAAAGTCATCACCAGCGGAATTTTCTCTTTTTTTAAATAATCAATAATGCTGGTGGTTATCTGAAAATTAATGTTGTTTAAATGAACAACGTCCGGGCGAAAAGTCTGTAATAATTTTTTCAGCTGTTTAACGGACTCGGGCCGGTAAAATAACTGCCAGCTTTCTTTTAACAAACTGATTAAGGATAATTTTTGAAAATTATGATATTTAATGAAATACTTCTCATCGCTGGTGGCCAAATTGTCCGGATGCTTCATGGAAAAAATGCGCACCTGATGGCCTTTGCTTTTCAGCATTTTTTCCACTGCCAAAAGATAGGTTTCACTGCCGCCCCGATTGTAATAATATTTATTGACCAGGAGAATTTTCATAAAGATCCAGGTAAATTTTTTGGTAAGCCGCGGCCGTTTTCTCAATGTTAAAAATTGATTCTGCCCGGCTGCGGCCTCGCGGCCTTAAATTATTTATAATTTGCGGCCGGTCAATTAATTCCATCACGCGGTTGGCCAGTAACTCATGGTTAGCGGCCGGCACCAGCAGTCCGGTCTGGTTATCAATAATAACTTCCTGCAAACCGGGCAGTCGGCTGCCGATGACGGGCAGACCCGTGGCCAAAGCTTCTATGGCGATGATGCCCAGCCCTTCCCATAAAGACGGAATAAGCAAGATATCCAGCTGGTCAAGCAAAGCGCCGACATTTTCTTGCGGCCGCTGCCAGCTGACGTTTTTTTCAATATTTAACTTTTCCGCCATTTTTTTCAGGGCCGGCTGCTGACTGCCGTTGCCAACGATTAATAATTTGGTTTGAGGATAGTTTTGCAGAATCCGGGGTAATGATTTTAAAGCCACCATTTGCCCCTTTTGTTTTTCTAAGCGGCCAATCACCCCAAGCGTTATTGGTTGGGTCAGCCGGTAGCTGCCGCGGTAGGGGAATCTGGTTAAATCAATGCCGTTATAAATCACCTGAATTTTTTTGGCCGGGATTTTTTCTGTGTTGATCTGGTAATCTTTTACCGCGCCGGAAACGGCAATGATTTTGTGGGTGAATTGCGCCAGCCAGCGTTTGATCATTTTTTTGAGCCAGCCCTCATCCAGGTTGATATTATGTTCGGTGGAAATAAGATAAGGCACTTTGGCCATTATGGCGGCAATTCTGCCCCAGGTATCGCCGGCAAACAGATGAGTGTGGACAATCTGGATCCGCTCTTTTTGAAAATATTTTTTAAGACGCCACAGGGTCAACAGCCCTAATTTGCTTTTTTTATTCAACAGGTAAATATTGCTGCCGGTTTTTTGAAATTCTTCAAGCAGCCCTCCGCCGCCTTTAACGGTGATTAAATAAACGGAAAACAGATCGCGGTTCAATTTTTTTATCAAATCCAAGACCAGCCGTTCCGCTCCGCCATAAGCCAGGCCGCACAGCACCAAAGCCAGTTTAATCCGCTTTCGCCCTTCGCTGGCGCTGGGGGCTTCGGCGGATAAATGGTCAACCGGGTGGCTAAAACCGTCACCCACTGGATTTTTTTTCGTAGATTTTTCGTTCATATAGGTAAGCGGCGGCCGTAAAAATTCCCAGGGGCAGCCACATTTTGGCCGTTAAATAAGAAGTGTTGAAAAGCTGAAAGACCAGGGCGCTGACGCAAGTAAGTAGCAGGCAGCTAAGGATTAAATATTCATTCTGGCGGTCTTTTAATTTTAACAAGATTTTCACTCCCCGCCGGAGCAAAATAAATAAGAACAGAATAAAGAACAGCGTCCCTAAGATGCCGACTTCGCTCAAAAGTTTTAGCGCCAGTCCGTGAGCGTCTAAGTTGCTGCCAAATTCGTACTGGAAATAGGGATCGCGGTTCAAGACTTCCATAAAGCTGCCGGGTCCGGTGCCGAATAAATAATTGGAGCGGAGCATCTCCAAGCCGATTTTCCATTGCAATATCCGGTTGCTGTCGGAGCTGGAAACAACGGGGCTGGAGAACAGTTGCAGCATTAAAAACCCGGCCATTAAAGTAAAAAGCAGAAACAGCGCTAAATAATTCTGAAAAAACTGCTTAAATTTTTTGCGCCACAAATCCCGGTTGGGAAGATTGGGCCAGATCCACAGCCAAAAGAAAATAATCTGCAAGCCCAACACCAGCCAGCCGGCCCGCGATAACGTTAACAGCAGTACCGCCACCAAAAAGAATATGCTGACCATTATTAATCGGCCAAATAATTTATGCCGCTGGTAAGTGATAAAACCTAAGCACGCGGCCAAAGGTACGGCCAGAACCATCAGTTCGGCCAATAGATTTTGGTTGCTGCCCAAGGGCTGGAAATTGCCCAGAGAGAAAGGCACCATTCTAAAAATTTCGTTTTGCTCCGGAGCAAAGAAAATTGAATAGAGCAAGCTTAACAAAGCAACGAGCAAACTGACCAAGTAAATCAGCTTAATCATTTGCCAGAGACGTTGTTCGCTTTTTATCAAATTGGCCGGCAGGACCAAATAGACCAGGTAGCAAAATAAATATGGCCGTAAAATATATTTTAATCCGATTTCCCAAAAATAACTTTGCCCGACGGAAATCAGCGCCACCATGAAAAAAATCAAAAAATAGAGCAGCAGGGGCAGTTTAAATTGCCGGTAGCTATTGGTTCGTAAGGTAAGTACCAGCGTGGCAAAAAGCAGGATCAGCCCGATCCAATCTACCGGCGGAGCGTTGAGATTCTGGCTTAAATAAATTTGCCAGTTAATAAACGGAAAAGTCAGGCCGATCAGCCATAAGCCCCAGCTGGGCTTTAAGTTTAGCCAGAAGATTATGCCCGCGGTAAGGATTAGCCCGGCCAGCAGTTGGTAGTTAGCCGGAGTAATAAACATCAGGACGATAATCAATAGCAAAAATAATAAGATTTCCCAGCGATATTCCATAAACAAATCAACGGCCTTTGAAAAGGGGTTACGATTATTTTGTTGCAAAATAATGCGGGATTTATTCAAAAAAGACATATATTTGACCTTTCCAGTGTCAATTAAAAAGGATTGTTTATTATAATAAAAAAAAGCAGGCCAGTCAAGTATTGGTATTTACCTGTACTTGGGTCTGACCTGCAAAGTTACCTTCCAGGTCATTGTCCAGCTATAATCCATTGGTTTGGATCACGCGCTGCAAGCAGACCTGAAAGTTGTTAATTCCTCCTATTTTTAAGGGCCGTTAATGACTATCCAGTCCCATAAGTCGCCCGAGTTTGGGACCTGGACTATGTGTCCGTATTGGTCGACCCTGAAATCGATATAGTACGTATCGGTTCCAGGTTTATACCCTCCCCAGACCAGCTGTTGTGAATCAACCGCTACCGACGGGGAAGCGTAAGTGAATGTGACCGCAACACCCAGAGTGTCCCAGATCTGCTGACCGTCCGGACCAAACAAGTGGAGATAGACATTACTGCCTGCCTCCAGGGGAACTTTCGCTTCGTTTGTTGCGTTAAACAAAGCGAAATTTGAGACGGTACTTTTCCAGTCAGCGGAATCCGGATAGGTAATGGCCAGATAAAAGGGCGTTGCGCCCTGGTAGGGGGCATATATGTATTGACCGTCATTCTTAGTTAGGATCCACCGTAGATAATTTCCATTATCATCAGTGGCCCAGCTACTGGCCATAAAGGTGTCGCCGTCCATGGTGTGGAAGCCGATAGAGTCAAACATGGTAAAATTTGGCTCATCAATTCTAATGGATAGATTAAATATGGCTCCCAATAGGATAGGCAACTGGGGCGATTCCAGCGTGTCCCATCCAACGTAATTGTTGGGGGTTCCCGTGTAGTAATATGCAACGGGCCGGTCTCCCTCGTAAGGCACATTGCCCTTATAGCCGGTCCAGCCTCCGAGATTATCAGAGACCAGAGTTTGTCCATCCGGGCCAGGCGGCATCAAGCTGTTGCAGCCGTTCCATACCAGCGGCACTATCAATAGCAGGGCCAGAAAGATAAATTTATTTTTTTTCAAGTTTCCTCCTTATAAAGGTGTTTTTTTTTGTTTAAGATAAGGTGGGCGGAAAAAGACAAAGAATTGGTCCGCCCACCTTTGGTTGGTGTGCGGAATCGGCTACTTGACCACAATAACATTATTACGAATTGTGGTTCCATCACCGAGCGGCACTTCGCCACTTACCGTAAGTTCTGGTATACATGTCCAGCTCGGCCGTCCTTCAAATGGAGTAACCAGCGCCTTAACCATATATTTGCCAGGCTTGCCCGGTGACATACATTGCCAGACACCTCCGTCAAGGGCTTGCATTTTAATCCCGTATTGCGGTGCCCAGCCGATGGTGCCGGGGTCGTCGCTGGTCCGACCAACCTCACGTCCGTATAGCGTTACCTCCTTTATATTAGGGATATCGCCTATTTGTTCTCTGAAATCACCGTCTTGGAATTTACCGTCTTGTTTGACTTGAGTGTCAGTCAAGACTAGTTTCATATCAAGGGTGATTAGCTTTGGCTCGGCGTTGGCCGTGCCTGCGAGGCATATTAACGTCAGCGTCAATATTGCCATCAGAATACGTTTCATGATTTCTTCTCCTTTGAGAAATGGGTTTATTATTTTCGCAGTTTATAGCCGAAACTGAATTCCAAGGCCGCATAACTGTGGCCAAGGTCTCCGGTAAACGGGCCATATCCTGCACTTAACGTTACGGAATACCACGCATTATTATTCAGCGGCTTGTAGAATTCCAGCAAACCGCCGTATCTGATGAAGTACCATTGGGAACGGTCATTACCTTCCCTAAAGTACTCTGCCCCCGCATTTAATCTTGCGCCATCATCCCAGTTTTTTATGGCGTATTTGCCACGCCCGCGGCTCCATAGATAATCCGCGTTGGGGTAATGGACTATAATCCCTTCACCTTTAAAACGGGCAAGGGTCAAATGGACTTCCGCTTCCCAGTCGGAATTATGCCATTTACTCCAGCGGTAGCGGTCAAAGCCAATATAGCCGTAACCAACAAAGTGTTGGTTTGGGCCCTCGCTGATTCGCAGGCCGAATTTCGCGCTGGTTGCATTGACCGTACCTTTCCATGACATCGCCTCTTTCCCGTCCATCAGATTTTCATATGGCGCCTGCCAGCTGGTGAATGCCTTGGCGGAAATTGCCAAGTACGGGTACAAAGGGCAGGTCGGCCAGATATTAAAGCGAAGGCCTAAAGGCAAGCCCCATGGGTAATTGCCGTTGTAGCCGATGCCGGTGTAGACCTCAATTTCGGCCCATTGGCAAGTTTTCCTTTCCTTGAGTTTATAGTTGTTGCCAAAGTCCTTTCCGCTGACGCTTTGGCCGGCGGCAAGTTCAATAGAATAGGTGCCATCGCCTTTTGGCGAGGTTTGCGTCCAGTTCGGTTGCGGCACTTCGCTAAGAACATATGAGCCGCTGGGCAAATCGTTGAATTGATAGCTGCCGTCTGGGGCAGTTATGCAAGTCTGCTCAAACTGCTCAATCTGTTCAATCTGCTCCATTGGGCCGATCAGTTCTATGGTAAAACCGGCCAGGCCAGTTTCACCCGCGTCTCTGATGCCGTTTTGGTTTAAGTCATTGAACTTAAAACCAGCAATAGTTCCCAGTGGCGCTGGCGGCGCTCGTAACAGTACCGTGTCGGTCCAGGCTGTGTCGGTCCAGGCCAGATTATTGCAGATTTCTTTGTAATGGTCTAACCTCCACTGTTGGGTGGTAATCACCATTAAAGTATCGGCTAAGAATGCCGAATCAACTTTTTCTGCAATATACCTTATGGCCTCCAGCGAATCTCCGGACATTTTTTCGTAGATAGGTTTATTCTTTTTCCAATGGCCAATTTTTTGCCATTGGCAGATTACGGAATCCATAATTCCGTACTGGGTCCATTTAATCCCACCACCGTAATTCATTTGGTGGTAAAAAAAACCGCTGTGTACCCAGACGGGAACACCTAAGGAATCGGTTATCTGATAAAGCCATTCGCTTTTCACGAATGAATCCAGCGCTGAATCATCCGGCACAATGCTGAAGTCAAACAGCGCTTCTTTTGCTTCTTTGCCGCTGGGATTGCCACCCATCTTCTTCCAGTGATGCACCTCGGCATTAATTGCGGAAGCAGTCATGGCTATCATTAATACGGCAAACATCAATCTCATTGTCTTCATTATCGTCTCACCTTTATTTTATTGTTGAATTTTCAATGTTCAAGATTATAAGATATAACATTTTAAGACTCCGCTGTCTTAAAATGTTATATCTTATAATCAGATTCATTCCGCCCGCCAAGTCTGACTTGGCGGGGCAAGATTATCAAGATTATTGTGATGCTGATTTCCTCCGGCAGTTTATATAAAGAGCCATTTTAACAGCAGGGAAATGTTGTTACCGTTCTCTAAATAGTTGCTAGTGATGTTGGAATAGTTGGTAATATTCTTTGAGGATAATAAGGTAGGCAAAAATCAGTCCTAAAATTAAGGCGCCGGCCAGGTTTAAAAAAATATTGGGCCTGGTAGGGAAGCCGGAAGTCAAAGGTTTGTCTAACAATTTTATCACCACGTCTGGCCCGCCGCCATGGTATTCTTGACCTTGGGTAATTAAAGTATTGGCTACTAAATAGTCTAACTTTTTGGCATCCTCGGGGTTTTTATCATAAGCGGTTATTTGTAGAATGGATGTTCCGGGCTGGACTTTAACGGTAATTTTTTCTTTCCAGGCTTGCCGGCGGCGGCTTTCATCTGGCGGCAGATTGACGTTATAAGAAGTTTCCAATGTTTCTAAAAATGAAGAAGAGTAAATAATGGTGGCGAGATTTTGAGTAAGTTTTTCGGCCGCCCTGGCCGCCGTATAGGCATCTAAATTAGGGTTGATTTTATGAATAATCAGAACGCGGCTGGTGGAACTGTATTCAAAGGGACGGACAATGGTGAATAGGATGCCAATAAACAAAAATATCCCTAAAATAATCAGGATCATCCCTCTTTTTTCAAAAAGGTAGTTAATAAAGAAACGAGAGCTGGTCATAATTTAATGAGATAAGAATTGGTCATATTTGTGGACGCAGAATCAACGTAGCGTCGGCTTAAGAACAAATTAGCATAGCATAAGCATACTATTTGTCAATGTAGTATACAGTAGGCTTAGACTAATGGAATTTGTCATATTTATAGGGATTATTAGTCGTTTTGGTCTTAAAACCGTTGGTAACTCCTATCTTAACTAACATTTAACAAAAAAGTCAAGGGCAAATGAAGGCATGAAGGAGGTTTAAAAAGTAACCA
>Ga0066639_10002517_pt1 | contig 16011 bp, 13 predicted proteins | sample CryGeyCG2114_010_2_FD_59504 | JGI IMG/M metagenome (GOLD analysis project Ga0066639, IMG submission 59504) | Groundwater microbial communities from aquifer - Crystal Geyser CG10_big_fil_rev_8/21/14_0.10 | ecosystem: Environmental > Aquatic > Deep subsurface > Groundwater | place: USA: Utah...
CCTGTATTTTCCCTTTGAGATGATTCCCGCCATAGATGCAACTATCAACAAGATTTCGGAAGCCGCATCCGCCGCCAATCGGCACAGGTTGACCCTCCCCGCCGCCCGATGAGCAATTGCCGTATAAATCAGGTTCATTTACTCCCAATTGTCTACCGCTGACACAGGATTTTGTACTTCCGCAGTTACCTTCCATATAGTGAATTCCGGCAATAATTTTCCAGGAAACTCCTGTTCTTTGCTCCGCAATTTTGTATGCCTGCAAGTTTTGCATACAATTTTGGACACTCGCAATTGTGGCTGCTGAGTAAGTGACTTCACTTCCCTGAAGAATATTATCGATTGGACTGGTGGTGTCAATTGGCGTTGTGTTTGCGTTTGGTGTGACTCCGGGAGTTACACCGACGCCCTGAGAAGGTATGGGAGTTGTTCCCGTACCGGTTGATGATCCGAGACTGCTAAAAAAATCAAATAACGATTTCGGAATTTCTTTCACTTTCTTTGATGTTGATTTTTTTTGTGTCGGATAAACCGCGTATCCGTCTCCCCGATCAATCATAGGCATTTCAGCAGATATTGAAAAGGTCGCGATCAAAAAAACAATACCGATACTGATACTGGTCAATATTTTATTCATCATGTTCATGATAGCAGAAACTGAGTGGCAAAATCTCGCCGCTATGTTCATTATTCACGGTGTTAGGTACATATTCATTTACAAAGAGTCGGCATGCATTTGCGCGATCAATGCCGAGACTCACAAGGAAGGCATTTTCAGCAGCAAGTTGTGATTTTTCAAAGTCTGTACCGGTAATACTGATGGTGAATTCCTGAGATTTCTCATAAAAAACAATTTGGTAGCTGCTGCTTTCTGCAAGGACGGTATCGCCGTCTTCTGTGATGCGGGAAGCATTTTGCTTGAAATCGTTCACAGCAATACCGTCAAGTATGATATCACCTTCCTGTGGGATAGGTGTGGGAGGAGCGGTCGGGACATTCTCATCAGGAAGTGGCGTAGGTAGAATATAGTAATTTGCTGGAATTTCGGTGGGTGAAATCTGTATCGTTTGATCCTTTTGTTGAACGGTCGGGGTTCCTTTTATGGGCTCCGTTGGTTTACGTCGATTTTCAATGAGAAGTCCTGATATGACCAAAATAAGGAGCAATACCACCGACGATGCGATGATAATAATCGTATATTTTTTCCCCTGTAAATCAATAAAGTTCAGCATTTTTGGTTAACTCTTTGTTTGAAAAATTGTAAATAAGATACGCCTGGGTCTGACTTACCGGACTGTAATTGATAATGTCCGTAAATCGCTGTTTTTGGGATGTTGTACATCTGAATAAATTTACAGGTGAGATCGACTGCCTTATCTGTCATAACCATAAGTTTTTGATTTTTTGCAGAACCTGATTGAAGTAACACATCATCAAACCAGGCTCCTGTGATCTCAAAGTTAATTGATCCGTGGTTGGCATCTCCGCCGGCACACCAGCCCCGTTCGACAGAGTCGGGATAAAAATTAAGCATCTGAATTACTTCATGATCATCGATGGCAAACTGACAAGATCGGTCACGGTTATTCAGTACGTCAAATGTAGCTTGTGCTGATGACCAGCCGGCTGACCAATGAACGACAATCATTCGTGGTTTGTCACAAGGAAGATACCTGTTCAGATGATTGTACCTGGTGCCGGGTATACCTATTCGTGTACTTGCGTCAGGACAGCCTGCCGTGGTTTGTGCAGGCGGAAGCGTGGGATTGGGTTGTGTTGTTGTTGGCACGGGTGAGGGAATCGGAGTACCTGATACTGAAACCGGTTGTTGTGTAGGTTGAGCTGGGTTGTTATTTACAGCATCTTGTTGTGAATTAAAGAAATCAAACAACGAGCGCGGCACCTCTTTAATCTTCTCAATATTGTTCTTATTTTGTGCCGAGTTCGGATACACGGCATATCCGTCACCGCGGTCAATCATAGGAAGTTCTGCACGAACAGACTGAACGATAAAGAGCGTGGCTACAATAAGAAAAATATATTTTTTCATATTACTGATAGCGGATATCAAGTTGGGTAATTTGCTCCTCGGTCAGACCTTGAAGCTGCAGCCATGCATCGACTGCTTGGGCTGTTGATGCAGCATTATTCGTTTTGGAGACAACTGTAAAATAGTAGTGAGCCGGTGTCTTTGGTTCAAAATCGGATGTAATTGAAAAGCTATCATTTTCGTAGGGTGTCTTATTAGTAATATATATATCGGGGTGATTTATACGTTCCTGTTCTTCGGCTTCTGCAATAAAATCTTCGGATCGGGTATCAGGCAGGGTTTCCGTAAGTTTACCTTTAGTGACAAAACGGTAAAGTCTGATTTTCTGGTTATCATCAGTAAAGGTAACACTATATGTATAAAGTGTACCTTCAGCAAGAGGTTGCCACGGTTTAATTGTTAATACATTATCATTTATTTCCTGGGAATAAATTGAATCCGGACCCATGGAAAAATCAATTTCATTTTCATTTGGTATCCTTGAGAATGTAATACGAATAGTTGTATCAAGGCTTACTTCTTCAGCTCCGTCTTTGGGTGAAACCGAAACTATATCCAACTCGTTCGTTTTGACTTTATCAGTTGGGACTACAATACCCGTCGGTAGCGTTTGTATTTCTTTTGCGATATCTGCTTTATTCGATGTATTTTTTAACCTCAAAATGAGAGTAGTAATAATAATGAGAATTACGACAACGGCAAGAATGATTATTACTCTTTTTTGTTTCATATTAGTTGGGAACTTGGAATCCGGCTACCTGATCGAATGACCTGGTTTTTTCATGACTGACATAGCCATTTGCTTGATAATTACATTCAAATCCTCTGAATGAGTGCGGTTTGTTATTTTCGTCATAAATAATCTCAGAAACCATCCCAATGTGTCCATAGGTACCGCCGGTCATAACAAATAGAGATCCAGGTTTCACTGAATATGCTGAAGATGGCGATGTATAGGGCACATAGGTATAGCCAAAAACAAATTGTCCGGCATGCTGTTTGGCATTACCCCAACCCAGATACGGTTTACCGTTAGCTTGTGCCATCGCGACAGCACAGCCCACGCATTGTAGGTAATAGTAATTATCAGCTGAGTATTTGAGTTGATTAACAGTGGATTGTCCGTTCTGAATACCAGGTATGGTATCGATGGGATCTACACAGTAGCTATTGAGTACGGAAACAATACCTTTTCCTAGCATAGTGCAATTACTGTGAGCTTTTTGTTTGATAGCTTCCATAAGATTAGCTAGATCAGAGTTATAAATAGGTGCAGGGGCAGGACCATACGTCGGACCTGAAATATAAGGAGAAGGTTGGTTCGGTAACGGGGTTGGTGTGTCTGCCGGAACATAGCTTCCGATATCGTTTAAAAACTGAAAAAGATTTCTTGCAGGCTCTTTTACCTTCTCTACGGAGCTTTCATTATTTGAGGCTCTCGAATAAGTCGCTGAAGCAGTAAATGCTAATAAAAGTAAGAATAATGTGATTGTTATTTTCTTCATATATCTGTTGTTGACATTTGGAAATTGCTTGCTCATAATGAATATATGGCTGGCATATTTGATTTTATAAAGAAACAAACCCCAAATGCAAATACAAGTGACGCAACGTCTTCTTCTGACGGGAATTCTTCGACTGCAACCGATTCGAATCAAACTCAGCCGAAGGTAGTCGCACAACAGTCGGATGCGCCTATGTCTACAGGACAGCAGTCGTACAACGGTATAGGTAACCCTTCAAGCGGACAATCATATAATGGGGTTGGAAATCCGGCTAGCGGTCAATCCTACAACGGTATAGGGAATCCGGCGCACGGGCAGTCGTACAACGGTATAGGTAACCCTTCAAGCGGACAATCTTTTAACGGAATCGGTACTCCTCCACAAAAAACAGCTGACATTCAGCAGGCTGAACCGGTCAAGATGCCTGCGTCTCCGGAGATAAAGAAAAGTGACACTGTTGATGCTAAATCAATGGATGTACAACCGGCGAAAATGAATGAGAATGGTGACAAACAAGCAATGACTCCCGACGAGAAAAAAATGGATGCGGATATGAAAAATGATCAGGCAACTGCACAGCAAAAAGCTGATGATTTGTCTCAAAAAAATGATACGTCGACAGGATCGGTTAGTCCTGCAGACGAATCAAAGATTATGGCTTCTGCAAATACACCCAGTGAGCAGAACAACCAAAATATGCAAAAAACTAGTGACGCAACAGTGCAACCATCAGCTGCAAAGAAAGTTTTGGACTCACAAATAACCGGTAAAAAAAGAAACGATCTTGATATTATGACTCATTTGACACAACGATCGAATGCTGTATTCGTTGAAGCCAACAAGAAGGCAAAAGAGCTTAAGAATATATATATGGATAGTGAGCATTTGCTTCATGGACTTTTGACTGACGGTGAGATCTACAAAATACTTATTGATTTGAAAGTTCAGCCTCAGATTGTTGAGCAGGAACTAGCAAAAATATATAAAAAAGAAGAAAGTCTGAATCCTCCGCAAATCTCTCCGCGCGTCAAGCAGATTGTAGAAAAATCTTTGGTAATTGCCAGAAAGCTCGGATATGAATTTATCTCACCTGAGCATCTTCTTCTTGCTCTTTATGATGAAGGAGAAGGGGTCGGAGCACGAATTCTGGTCAAACTCGGTGTCACTAAAGAAGATATTAATAAAAGAATAACCGGCAAAAAAGGCGGAGTATTCTCAACTGAAGCATCAAAAGAAAATGCTAAGCAAAAACAGAAGTCTGCCTTACAGATGTACTGTATTGATTTGACACAGAAAGCTGCAGACGGCGAACTTGATCCTGTTGTGGAACGGGCACCGGTCATCGAACGGGTAGTTCATATCCTTTCACGGAGAATCAAAAATAACCCTGCTCTTATCGGAGAACCGGGTGTAGGAAAAACAGCTGTTGTTGAAGGCCTTGCTCAGCGAATCGTCGAGAAACAGGTACCGGAGAGTCTTTTGAATAAAAAGATTATGCAGCTTGATCTTGCCAGTGTTGTAGCGGGAGCTTCTCACAGAGGAGAGTTCGAGGAACGTATGAAGAGTGTTGTTGATGAGCTCAAAGCAAGTAAAGGTGAAGTGATTATGTTTATAGATGAAATGCACACCATGATGGGTGCAGGAAGCGGAGAAGGTGCAATTGATGCCTCTAATTTCATCAAACCGGCACTTGCACGCGGAGAAGTACAGTTTATCGGAGCAACGACAATTACCGAATATAGAAAATATATTGAGAAAGATCCGGCACTCGAAAGAAGATTCCAAACAATTCTTGTTCCGGAACCGACAGAAGAAGCTGCCATCAAGATGTTAAAAGCCGCAAAAAGTAAATATGAATCTTTCCATAAGGTAAAGATCTCGGATGAAGTAATTGAAATGGCTGTAAAACTGTCCAAAAGATATATCGGAGATCGCTTCCTTCCTGACAAGGCATTTGATTTGATGGATGAAGCGTCAGCTGCAGTTCGTTTGCCGCTCATTTCATTACCTGAAGAAATCCATTCGATTGAAACCCGCATATCTCAACTTAATCAGGAACTTGCTGAAGATGAAAAAAGAGGCGAAAAAGTGCGAGCCCGTATTCTTCGCTCAAAAATTGACGATATTCAATCAAAGCTGAAGGTCAAACAGGATGAATACAATATGAAAAAGGCTCAGACGACAACAGCTGTCTCTCCTGAGATTATTAAAGACATTGTCGCTACCCGTACCGGTATCCCGATTACAAAAATCGGAACTTCTGAAAAGGACAAGTTAGGTAATCTTGAAGATATTATTCACAAGAGAATGATAGATCAGGAACGAGCCGTAGCCTCAGTCGCGCAAGCCGTTCGTCGGGGTCGTGCAGGTCTTAAATCCAATAACCGACCGATAGGTAGTTTCGTATTCCTGGGACCGACCGGAGTAGGAAAGACGGAGCTGGCAAAGACATTAGCAGAAGTGTTATTTGATGAGGAAGAGGCCGTGACCCGTTTTGATATGACGGAGTACATGGAGCGTCATGAAGTCGCCAAGCTTTTGGGACCGCCTCCGGGATATGTCGGATTTGAAGATGGCGGAAAACTCACAGAGGCAGTACGCCGTAAGCCGTATTCACTTGTTCTATTTGATGAAATCGAAAAAGCTCATCCTGATATTTTCAATATTTTGCTGCAGATTCTTGATGATGCCCGTTTGACTGATAACAAAGGTCGAACAATTTCATTCAAGAATACAGTCGTGATCTGTACCTCTAATATAGGTACACCTCTCATTCAGAAAGAGCTTCTGAAGAGCGGTAAGTCAGAAGTCGCCGAACCGACCTTAATATCTACATACGCATTTACTCCAAGAGGTCGTGAGCTGATGACGATCGGAAACAAGTATTTTGAAAGAGATAATAGTACAACTGCAAACAGTCTTGATATGACCAACGGTCAGCCGCAGAAGCAGGAACCCAAGCAAGACGGTCAAAAAGCAGAGCTTTCATGGGTTAATCATAAACTGACTGAGTATTTTGCAGGACAAAAGATTGACGGTAAAATGCCGATGCAAAAGCCAGAGTCTATTGAACAACCTGATGCTGAAAAGCCTGAAGATCAGAAAGATGACGAAGGAAAAGAACAACAAGAAGCAAAACTGGGCACAAAACCCCAAGAAGAGAAACCGAAAATTACTTCATTCCCGACATTCGGATATGACACACATGCCATCTCACCCAAGGGTGTTGAAATGATTTCGACAGGTGACATCATATATTCGCGAACAGCAACAACTTCAAAAGTATGGAATGTCACGAATCTTATTGATTATTTTAATGATAATGTCGTTATTAATGCTTTACCTGATGCACCGGATGAGCAACTTCCGACTATCCGTCTGAAAACACACGCATTCAGTCCTGATGAGATGGAAGTTGTGACATATAAAGATCGTTTCTGGAAAAGAAAATCCGGAAGCACTGACTGGCAGACAGGACTTTTGAAAGAATTCTTTGAAGGTCAAACGGTACAAAATGATAATTTCCCCGTAACACACTGGGATATCCATACCTATACTCCGACCGGTAAGGAAATTATTATCGTAGGGAATGATATCTGGCATCGTGATCAGAAAGCAACTCAGTGGACAATGCAGCCTTTGGAAGAGTACTTCGGTAAGAATTTCCCGCTTGAAAAGGAAGCTCAGGAAAAAGAGAAAGTCGAAGAACAGACAGATGTTAAGAAATACCAGGTTATTAAAGACAAGGTAATGAATGAGCTCTTGAAGTTCTTCAGACCTGAGCTTGTGAACCGTTTTGACGAGGTAATCGTCTTTGAACCCCTGAAATATAAGCATATGTTGTTGATCGTCAACCTTCAGCTTAAAGCGCTTGCAAAACTTCTGGAAGAGCAAGAGATCGGTTTCTCAGTCACGGACGCAGCAAAGAAAGCAATTGTTCGTGAAGGATTTGACCCTGTATACGGTGCCCGACCTTTGAGACGTGCTATACAAAAGCTGGTAGAAAATCCGATTTCAGAGCTTATTATCGCACAAAAAGTCAAAGCAGGAGACACATTGATAGTTGATTTTGATGGAGAAGAGTTTATCTTTAACGTAGAAAAGATTGAGCTGAAAGAAGTCAGCGAAGATGAAAAGAAGGCCGATCAGAAGATGAGACATTCTAAGTTCTTCTGTGAAAAATGTGCAAATAAATTTGATACGGATGTTATACCGACTGCGACGACCGTCTGTTCAAAGTGTGCATCAAAAGAAGTGCAGGAAGTCAAGGAGCCGGAACCGGAAATGAAGGCTGCTGAAAAGACAACCGAAGTGAAGGCTGAAGCTGAAAAAAAAGCAGAGCAGGTTGAGGATCAAGAAAAAAAGGAACAGACCAACGGAAAACCAAACGGATTAGAACCGATCAAACCACAAATTGTTGATAGTGCCCCTGGCGCTGAGGTTCCACCGCAGCAGAACTCTCCTTCAGATCAGACAGCTGTCGGTTCCGGACAACAGCAGCAACCGGCATAAAGCATATACTTACCGTATGACTGCAAACTACACACCTTTTAACGTTGATGAGTTTGAGCATCGTTATGAATCAAAAGGCCTGAGTAATTTGTTATTTATTATTATTGGGGTGCTGACGGTCGTTGTGTTGGGATTAATTGCATACTTACTTGCAAGGCAGATTCTTTAACTCATGGAACTCATATTTGTCGGGCTCTTTTTCTTTCAACTTATTCTTCTCTTTTTTGTTTCAAGAGTGACAATTACACATTTGTTTCAGGTGCTGCGTCTGGTCTTCCGTCACGACAAAATAGTATATAGTTTCATTGCTTTTGTTTTTTTCCCGGGCACTGTCATTCATGAACTTTCTCATTTTGTTATGGCGATATTTTTATTTCTGAAAGTGCGCGATATCCATGTTTTTCCCCAGTGGGAAGGGCAGTACCTCAAGCTGGGAAGAGTATATTATGAAAAAAAAGACGTAGTTCGAAGTATTATTGTGGGAATTGCTCCCATTATTGTAGGCTTACTTCTCTTTTGGTGGCTGTTTAGCCTTCATATATTTCAGTCACCCAATATAATCCTCAAGGTTATTGTCAGTTGGTTTATTTTTATTCTTTCAACGACAATGTTTTCATCGAAACAGGATCTTATTGATATTATTTATCTTATTCCGGTAGCTGTCATCATTGCAGGAATAATTTATATCTTTCAAATAGACCTTTCAAAACTGATTCCGTGGCATCTCCTCCTTGAAGCGACCGCTGGTTTTGTGTATGCTATAAATATCTATTTAGTGATATCATTGGGTATTCATGTTGTGATGATCGCGATTATGAAGATGGCATTAATGATTTCAAAAAGAATATGACGAACACACTTGCACAAGGTCTGGTTATTGATCCGGCAAATGGAGATCCCGTTACGATAAAAGGTCCTCTGGAGGGAATCACTTCACTTACAGATCTCGTAACCGTGATTACGAACTTTTTGTATCCTTTTGCGGCTGTTATTCTTCTTCTGGTTCTGATCTGGGGTGGATATGATTTCCTGATGTCTCGCGGTGATGCGGATAAAGTAAACAGCGGCAAAGCTAAAATGACTGCCGGTATTATCGGCTTTGTACTATTGATGCTATCCTACCTCATAGCACGGGTACTCGGCTTTATTTTCGATGTGGGAAACGGTATTTTATAAAGGAATATCTATTTCTGTTTGTAATCTTTGATTGCTTTTTCGTAGTTTTCAGGGTTGCCTACGTCATACCAGCTTCCTTCAAATACAAATCCGCTTACTTCCTGCTGATCTATAAGGCTTTTTATGACGTCCTCAAGAGCAAATTTATCTTTTTTCGGAAATTCATTGAAAATGGAAGGTTCAAATGCGTAAATCCCTGTGTGTATGAGGTGACTTTTCATTCCAGGCTGGTCAGTATGCGAGTAAAAATTCGTTAAGTGTGTACCATGTAATTTGATCTGGCCAAACTCTGTCGGCTCTGAACTGGTAGTCAAAGCAACGGTTGCAATGGTACTTTGGTTTTTATGAAACTGAATAAAGTCTGAAAAAGAAAAGTCAGTCAGAATATCCCCATGGATAACTAAGAAAGTATCCTGTCCGACGAGTTCCTTTATTTTGCTCAATGCACCTCCTGTAAGAAGATTCTCTTCCTCTTCTGAGTAGGAAATGGAAACACCGAATTTTTCTCCTGTCCCGAAGTATTTTTTTATCTGGTCACCGAGATATGAGATCGCAATAATAATATCAGTGATCCCATTCTCTCGGAGTTGATCTATCAGATGCTCGAGGATTGGTTTACCGGCGACAGGGAGCATGGGCTTAGGGATTTCGTAGGTATAAGGGCGAAGTTGAGTACCTCGTCCACCTGCCAAAATGATTGCTTTATGTACCGTGGATTGAGTATACTGGGTAATAATGTACTCGATAGCGTGTGATCGATTTCGGATTTGTTGTTTATCTATCAGGCGATCGATTTTTTTAAGGAGGTTTGTATCGAGGGTTATAGTTATTCGGGAGCGTCTCATGTGACTTCATTGTAGTCAACAGGTTGATTTTTGTCAAAGCTAATTTATAATAGGTATTACATATCATATGAATATTCACCAAATTACAATTACCATTCACTAAGTTTTTATATACCATCCGCTTACAATAAGCGGTTTTTTTTAGCCCTAATATGCTTTTTGACACACAAGAACCGCCAATAGTTATCTCAATCGGAGGATCACTTCTTGTCACGGGGGATGGTATTGATACCAAATTCCTATCCCAACTTAATGCTTTTATACGAAAATATATTAAACGCGGTAAGCGTTTTTTTTTGGTCGCGGGAGGGGGACGTACAGCAAGGCATTACCGTGATGCCGGTAAAACCGTGATAGGTACCATGTCTGATGAAGATTTAGACTGGTTGGGTATTCATGCCACAAGGTTGAATGCTCATCTTCTTCGTACGATTTTTGAAGATATTGCCCATCCGCGTATTATTGAGAACTATGACAAGAAACTCCACAATTGGGAAGAGCCGGTCGTTGTCGGAGCAGGTTGGAAGCCCGGATGGTCTACTGACTATGATGCTGTGGTACTTGCGAAAGATTACGGAGCGAATCTTATTATTAACTTATCCAACATTGACTGGGTTTATGATAAGGATCCGCGTACGAACAAAGACGCTGTAGCAATTGAAAAACTGACCTGGGGAGACTTGGAAAAGATAGTCGGCACAGAATGGTCTCCGGGTATCAATGCTCCTTTCGATCCGATAGCTGCACAGCTTGCCAGAAAATTACGTTTGACAGTCATTGTCGCCAACGGCGAAAATTTCAGGAATCTGGAACGTATTATCGAAGGCGATTCTTTCAAAGGAACCGTAATAATGCCGTACAAAATTAATGCCAGTTTCTATGATCGTGAATATTACATGGGTGATAAAGCGGGGTATAGGTTTGCTCAAAAATCTTCTTCAATCGGAAGGTTTTTGACATGGATTGCCAATTACTATCGGGCATTCCTTATCCGAATGTTCCTTAAACCGAAAAATTGCCTTGATGTGGGGTGCGGAACAGGCCAACTTGTAAAAACCCTTCGCACCTTCGGCATCGATGCATACGGTGTCGAAATATCTGAGCATGCGCTCGCCCTGGCGGACAAATCAGTCCGCCCTTTTTTAAAGGAAGGGGATATCGTCAAACTGCCGTTTGAGCGCGATGAATTTGATCTTGTTCTGACTTTTGATGTACTTGAGCATGTAGAGCGGGGTAAAATCAAAAAAGCCATTGATGAAACGATTCGTGTTTCTACCAAATATGTGATGCATAAAATCTACACAAAGGAAAATCTGTGGATCAAATGGCTCTACAGTAAAGATTATTCGCACCTGTCAATATTTACGGCAAAGTTCTGGCGTCGAAAGTTTTTAGAACATCCTGATGCCATTCTGCAGCGCAACTCCATATTCCATTTACCGTCATTCATGGAGTCAATCTTTCTTTTGAAGAAGAAATAAGATATTTGGTACAATGTCATGCTGAACCTTGGTTCAGCATCCAGATTGCTTCCTGGATTCCGGATCGAGTCCGGAATGACAGACAAGATAAGGGTTGTTGCTTGTACTATGATATTGAAACAAATACATCTGACTAATTTCCGTAACTTTGAGAAAAACGATTTTCGGTTTAGCCCCTATTTGACATTGATTGTGGGAGAAAATGCCCGTGGTAAAACCAGCCTTTTGGAAGCCGTTTTTACTTCCGTCTATGGTACAGGTTTTCGGGAAACAAGAGAAATTGAGCTTATTCGATGGGATGTTGGTGATAATCTCGTAGAATCACATTATGAAGAACATGATCAGGAATCTTTTTTTCAAGTGCGTATGCAAAAATCATCGGAAACGACAGTGCGTAAAACCTATTATGTCAATAAAACAGGCAAATCATCTCATCAATATCGCGGTATGCAGACACAGGCAGTTCTTTTTGCACCGGAGCAAATTCAGATTATCACCGGTTCGCCAAGTCGCCGCAGAAGATATTTTGATGAAGTTATCTCAGCTGTTGATCGTGATTACAAAAAGAAAATCAGATACTATGAAAATGCTCTCAGAAAAAGAAATAAGATCCTTGAGCATTATGAGGACGAACTAAAGTTGTTTGAGGAACTGAAATTCTGGGACAGTTATCTGATAGAGCATGGAGCGTATATTTCAAATAAGCGTGCGTCATATATCAAATACTTAAATACGCATCCTTCTGTAAACGGAAAGAATTTTTCGATTACCTACGAGCAGAACCTCTTTTCGCATGAACGGCTGAATGAAGTGAAAAAGCGGGAATATCGTCTGAGAAGAACATTAATTGGTCCTCAAAAGGACGATTTTGTCTTCAGGTTGCATTTTCCACAGGAAAAAAATGTCGGTTTGTACGGATCACGTAGTGAGCAGCGAATGGCTATTTTCTGGTTGAAACTTAATGAGCTTTCCTACTTTGAACTACATTCGAAGATCAAACCTCTTCTTCTTCTCGATGATATTTTTTCAGAACTTGATGAGCATAATCGAGAACTTGTGATGGGAATGATTAAGGAACATCAAACGATAGCAACTACGACTGAAGAAGAAATAAAAGATATTGCGGAGATGCCGGAAGAACTTATTCGCTTATGATTTTACTGCGGATTCTAAGACATATGGAAACAGTAAAGCCAGGTCGTGTAGTACACTGAATTTCCCGCTCATTTTTGCCCACTCTGCACGAAGCATCCACGTGTGGAGTGTTGAAGTTAGTTCAATATCCGGAATTTTCGCATCCATAAATGTTTTCAGTTGCTGACCATAGGAAGGCAGCGGCTCTTCAGTATTGTGATAGACATACCGATCCATCAGGCGTGCTGCAACCGCAAGCTCGACATTCTGATAAGGATGTGAACCATTGAATTTATCTGAGCCTCCATCAAGCCCTCCGCCACCTATGATCCAAAGATCCTGAACAGTTCGTGTTGTGCTTACTTTCGTACGGTGAAGTCTTGCTTGAGCGCCATCCAGTTTGCCGACTTTACTTAAGGGTGCATAAAGTTCAAAAGTTGTTTCGGAAAAAGTCTGTTCAATTATTTCTCCGGTTCCGCCGTCATCGATAATATCCTCGACTATAAAAGCAAATGCACCGGGATCACCGTTAGTCAGCCTTAAACATTCAGCAACATCTCCGATTTTACGGGTACTGACAAGGTGTATCTGGTGTGTGAGGTCTTGTACGCAGCCACCTGATTCTTGCCATTCACGGCATACAGAGTAGAGCGGCATAACGGATCCGTTGAGGGGTGCAATAATTGGAGGAATGCCGCCGGTAGTTTGTGCAATATCCTGAATTCTCTGTGCGACCTGTTGTCCGTATTCTTTTAAAACGACAGGCACAGGTTCTACCCCAGGTACTTCATATATTCCTTTGGGATACAGCCTTTCATCATTTTTGACAGCTTCGGTCATACGATATTATAAGATATGAACTGGATATGTCTACTGCAAATGAAGGTTAAGGGGATTATTGTTATAATACATATCACAATAGGAGAGGTGACAGAGTGGCCGAATGTACCGGTTTCGAAAACCGGCGTGGGGCAACCCACCGGGGGTTCGAATCCCCCCCTCTCCGCCGTCGGTCGCCGTAGCCTTTAGGCGAAGGAGACCTCAATAAAGTCAACAAGCCGTTACTGGAAGTGATTCCTTTAAGGGCGACCTTCGGCGGACACAGTCCGCATGTAGTTCATGAAGGATAGGTCTAGATGATGGTGCAGATTTCCTGACATTTCTGTCATTTCAAAAATTGAGACGTGTCATTACAATTTCCTCATGTACTATGTCTATATCCTGTGGTGCGCTGATAACAAGACCTATATCGGCTGCACTGAAGATCTAAGAGAGAGACTTCAGCGTCATAAGAATGGACATGTTCCAGCTACTAAAAACCGTCTTCCTGTAAAACTTTTCGTGTATTTTGCTTTTAGGGACAAATATATAGCTTTCAATTTTGAAAAATATCTCAAATCCGGCTCGGGAAGGGCGTTTTTGAAGAGGCATGTGTTTAAATAACTAGAAGTTATTTGCGTGTTATAATCTAATTACTTTGTTCCCTTAGCCATTCGGCTAGTATGCAAGAGTTCAACTCTCTGCTTGTTTTTTGTGCTTTTGTCATTCGGTCACAATGTCATACCAGCAACTGATACAACGATTCAATCAATGTTGTCAGTTAAAGTATTCATTATGATAGATGCATGCTGTTCAAAAATAGTCCACGGGTTTGGCTTACTAGCTAAGGGAATAACAGAAAAAACTCCACATCTTCCCATATTTTACTCTTGATATACTTACCCTATGGAACAGGTTGATATTGTTGATGAGAACCTTCAGATTATCGGGACGACATCAAAAGAAAATGCTCATAAAAAAGGACTTCTTCATAAAACAGTTGTCGCGGAGGTCGTAAACTCAAAAGGAGAGATGCTGCTTGTTCGACAATCACCTCACAAACAGGATCCCGGTCAGTATGTCTCACCGGTAGGCGGACATGTCAGCGTGGGAGAAACGAATGAAGAAGCACTGCTTCGTGAAGCGGAAGAAGAGATCGGTATTGAAAACTTTCAGTATAGCCATCTCGGCAGCCTGATCTTCGACCGAACCACCCGCGGAAAACGGGAAAATCACTACTTCATCATCTATGAAATCCAAGCCGATATCACTCCTGTTCTCAATGACGAATCAGACGCATATCAATGGTTTACAAAAGAACAAATTGAGCAGACACTACTTGATAATCCGGATATACTCGGCAAAGCGTTTGTGCCGATCTGGGAAAAATACTATTCTAAGTCTGCTTAAACATCCTTAGCGCTTTAAGAAAGAAAGTACTGGTTTCTGATCCGATTCGGGAAATGACTTTATTCATGGTTCCTCCGCTTGCCGCTGATTGAAAATATTCTTCAGTAAAAACTTTCGGATCAACGTATCGTACATTCTTATGATCATCAATCATAATATTTCTTGAATATAAAAGAGGTAACAATCGGGCGATTGCTTTTGAAGAATGCGAACCTTTTTCATCGGTACCTCCGACAATGTCCAAAGCCTGACCCTTTTGCAAAAGGTTGTTGTTCAATTCGAATATATGTATCAGCTCGTCCAGTGAATGCCTCGGAAGCTGCCAGACAGCACCGCTACTATCCTGAAGTGTTTTTCCGGGCACTTTTGCCTGAGACTCTGAGAATGTCAGTCCTCCCTGAGAGGACTCATGTATGGCAAAACCGCTTTCCGGTACCGTTTCCGCATGTCCTCCCAGCTGAACAAGCTCATTTCGGACAAACTCAATTTGTGCCTTATCAGCACCAACCTGGTGAATAAGCCCATTCAATGCTACCTCGGTATAGTTTTGAGGCGTTGTATCTTTTTCTTTATATATTTTTGTTACAACAGAACCTTCAGAGTGATCATATACATCTCTTGTTTCTCCGCTTCCGATTTTGTTACCCTTTGTGAAGGGCAAATTAGGATTATCTGCTTCACTCATACTATCAATCATTGTATCAGGTCGGGAAATGCCCGTCATGGCTTCTCATTTACTTCCTTTCGCAGCAGGTATACAATGAATTATTAGCATTTCTTACATTCTATGAGTATTGAAGGGAAAATAATAGTTATTACCGGTGCAAGTGATGGACTGGGAAAATCCATTGCCCTTAAGTGTGCAGAAGAGCATGCAAGAGTTGCACTTCTTGCACGATCTGAAGATAAATTAAAAGAAGTAAAGGCAGAATGTGAATCTAAGGGTGCGGAAGTTGAGTACTTTGTCTGTGACGTCAGCGATGCGGCACAGGTTGCGACTACAGTCAGTGCTGTAAAACAGCATTTCGGGGGAATTGACATCCTGATCAATAATGCCGGCATCTGGGCAGCAGGACCGA
>Ga0066639_10002518_pt1 | contig 16003 bp, 16 predicted proteins | sample CryGeyCG2114_010_2_FD_59504 | JGI IMG/M metagenome (GOLD analysis project Ga0066639, IMG submission 59504) | Groundwater microbial communities from aquifer - Crystal Geyser CG10_big_fil_rev_8/21/14_0.10 | ecosystem: Environmental > Aquatic > Deep subsurface > Groundwater | place: USA: Utah...
GAAATGGACCCGAGCAGAATCGAACTGCCGAACTTCTCCGTGTAAGGGAGACGTCATAAACCACTAGACCACGGGTCCATTGTTATTAAGATTATAACAATATTTTTAAAGATTAGTATTTTTAAAAGCCCATACTCGCAACCTCAACTCGCACATTCATCCTGTTCGTTGGATGTGCTCGCCTGCCAGGTTGAGATTGCTCAAACAATTTGCACTTCCAAAATAAAAAATATATAAATACTGAAGTGCAAATTGTTTTCGGCGCTGGTAGTATAGTAGTTAGTATCTCTCGTTGCCAAGGTAAGGAACCCAGGTTCCTTGACCATCAACTTCCTAAACATGACAGGGAAAGCAAACACGAGGAGACCCGGGTGCGAATCCCGGCCTGCGCATATATATTAAAACCACAAAAATCAAATGAAAACTTCAATATCAATGCATCTGCAAACAGAAAATAGAATGAAATATCGAGAATTAATTAGTCAGATTCATGAATTACTTTTAGGAGATAGCAAGGTTGTAAAATTAATGTTGAGAAGAGAAGAAGGTCCTTTCACAGACCCAAAAATAAGCAATTATATTCTTGGTTATTTCGGAAATTCTTTAGTAGATTATTCATCTCATCTAAGAAAACCAGAAAAATTTGAAAGAGGAGATCTCTGGTTTTATGTAATTTCAGAAAATCCAAAAAATGTAGCTAGTTATATTTCTCAAGAACTTGGATATGCTTTTGATATAGAAACAGAAGAAGAAAGCTTTGAAAAATCAGAAAATAACTGGAGACATACTGTATTTAATTATGCAAGAATGCCAGAAATGTTAAAAGAGATTTATACTCCTCAGGAAATGGCGAGAATATTAAGAATAACAAATAATGAAACAAATCCAGAAACAGATTTTCCTAGTTTCCTTACTGATTTTCTCAAAGACGAACTGGTTAAAAATTTAGAAAGTATACTTATGGGAAAAAAATAATAGAAATGAAAAATCAAGAATAAAAAATTTAGAATCTTTTCTCGAGGCAACGAAAGATGTTTCTAGATTTCTCTATCAAATTTCAGTTCCGGTTGCAGGAGATATTAGTATGTATAGAGAAAGAAAAGAACAAGGCATGAAAATAAAAAATTGTTTAATTGAAATTTTACCAATCATGATTTTCAGATATATTTGTTATGGTAAAATTATTTATGAAACTTCAAAATTTTTAAAATTTTGATAGCTTCAGGAATCAAATTTCTGATACAACTAAAATAAAAAAAATTCAAAAAATAAAAAATAAATAAAAAACTAACTACAATTAAAAAAGCCTAAAATCTATTAAACCTAGGCTTTCTTTTTGCATAGCATTCTTTACAAAAAACTGGCTTGCCTTCTGTTGGTTTGAAAGGAACTTCACATTCTTTCTTACATTCAGAACAAATAGCTTTATGCATTTCTCTAGGTGCAAAATCTCTTTGAGACCCAAAATCTCTTCTAGGCCCTCTATTAAATCCAAATCCCATCTTATATCCTCCATATTTCATATTTAATTAAACAGTCTAGAAATCAACTCATCATCTATTCTATATGTCTAAAATTTAGACATTTTCTGCCTTTATAAATCTATTTCTTACTCTTTGGGGAGTTAATTGCTCTTGGCTATTTTTTTGATTAGGGTGAATTTATTTTCCAGCATTTTATTTTTCTAACAGCCATTTCCAAAACGGAATAAATTTTATCTTTTTAGCATCTATATTCTCTTCTCCTTCAAAATCCCATGTAATAAAAAGCAAATTATTGCAGTTCAGCTCACTACTAGCTTTAAGCAAAGATTTTATCCTCTTCTCTTTTAAGTCCTGCTTGCTGCTTATGAAAGTTGCTTGAATAAGCTGGGTAACCTTTACCTTCTCTTTTATAACAAAATCAACTTCATTTTGCATGACATCTTTCCAATAGTAGACTTCTAAATGAATATTTTTCTCTTTTCTTCTTTGCAATTCTATGGCTATGGCATTTTCTAATATTTTCCCTGAATTTTCAGAAAATTTAAACCCAATTAAGTCTACAATTCCAGTATCATAACAATAAACTTTTTTTGGAGCAATAAATTGCTGCTTCAACTTAAAATAAAATCTCTCAAGTTTAAAAATTAAAAAGGCGTTCTCCATATATGAAACCCAATTTGATATAGTCGACACATGCTTAATTCCTAAAATTCTAGATAATCTGCTATAAGTTATTTCTTCTGAGGAGTTGGATATAAGATATTTGGCTAAATCTTTGAATTCCTTTATTTTATTTAAATTATACCTCAAAATCAAATCCTTGTTCAAAATTGTTTCATATATTCCTAAAAGAATAGCTTTATTGAACTTGTAAACTTCTGGAAGCCCTCCAAAACTAAGATATTCTTGAAGAAATTTTAATATTTGTGCTTTTTCTTGAGTTGTATAAACTTTATGTGTCTCAAAACCCCTTAAGCTTAAGAACTCTCTAAATGAAAAAGGGAAGAGCTTAATATCTATATATCTCCCTGTTAAGTGTGTTGCCAATTCCCCAGATAATAATTGCGAGTTGCTTCCAGTAATTATTAGTTTTTTAGTTCTTCTTAGCCTATTAGCAAATAATTCCCATCCATTTATATTTTGAGGTTCGTCTAGAATAATATATTCTATCTCGCCATATAACTCATAAAAAGCCTGTAAAACTTTATCTAAATCTTCTGTTTTTAATCCTGCCAATCTTTCATCATCAAAATTAATATATGCAAACTTTCTGTTTCTATCCATCAGATAAGAAAATATGGATTTTCCACATCTTCTAATACCAGTAATCACAACTATATTTGGATGAGATAGATAAGATTTTGCTTCTTTTAGCCCTTCCCTTTCTACAATCCTCTCTTCTCTTTCTATTTTTTCTAATTCTAGTCTTTGCTCTTTTATTATGCTTGGTAAGTCCATTTTATCCTATATTGCTAATAGAAAGCTTATTTATAAAGCTTTCTATTGCATTAGAAAGCTTTTTTGGGGAGATTATACATATTCAAGAACTTTAGGAATTATAATCATGGCTTGGTTAGGGTGAAGGTTTGGTTTGGCATTTTCTTATCTTCTCCATTAAATTTAGGTAGTTCTGCAATTGAATAGCCTGCATAACCTCTATTTCCAATTGCTCTTCTTGTTGCATCTGTAAAAAATTGGATAGCAACTTCTTCTGAAAATAAGGAGCCCAGATTAGTTAACTCTATTCTTCTAAGTTCATCAACTATTTCATGCTCATCAGTTGTATCAATAATTAAACCTAGGTCTTTTAATCGCTGGATTGTATGTGGATAAATGCTTTCTGGATGCGAGTTAAATTTAGAAAAAAAGGTAGCTACATCAACAAAACCATTTTTCATTCCCAAAACCATAAATCTTGTCATTTGCTCTTCCTTTTCTAACTTTTTTCCAACCCATATCGGCAGTTCTCCTCCAAGAACTCTGGCCCGATATTCTTGCATATCAAACAAGTTGTGATATTGCGTATTATTCATAAATTGGTAAGTGGAAACACCAAGCCCAAGAACTTCTTCTCCTTTTCCCCATTTACCCATGTTTAACTTATTTGAAGTAGTTCCTTGAGGAGCAAAAAAATGAATAGGGTCTTCTTTCCAGCCTCTCTCTTTAAAAAATTCTTTTGCCATTATTTGCATTAACAAAGAGTCTTTTTGGTTAGGAAATACTAAGTCGTCAAATTCAGCCATTTTGCAACCGGGTCTTATATACATAGGATAAATAGTTACACAACTAACACCACAATCAAAAGCTGCATTTAAGTCCTCTTCAAATCTTTCTAAAGTTTGATAAGGCAAGCCAGACATTAAATCTATATTAAACTTTCTAAACCCTACTTCTCTAACTAATCTAGCAGATTTTCTAGCCCTTTCTGCATTATGTCGTCTTCCACACATCTCTAAAGTATCATTATGAAAAGACTGAACACCCATACTAAATCTATTTACGCCATTTTGCAATAAGACTTCTAATTTTTCTTTTGTTATTGTTTCAGGACTTCCCTCAACTGTGAATTCTGCGACTTTTTTAGCATCTAAAGAGGCAGTTAAGAATTTAGTCAGTCTGCCTAGTTGTCCTGTACTAAGATATGTAGGAGTTCCACCACCAATATATAAAGTAGAAACTCGCATTCTTTGCAATTCCGGGAGTGTATCCATAATATCTCTTTCTTTCTCAAGATATGTGAGATATTCATCAGTTGTTTGACGATTTTGTCTAGGAAACCTCTCAAATCTACCACAATAAGTACATTCTCCTGTGCAAAAAGGAATATGAACATAAAAATTAACATCTCTTTCTCTTGTAGTCCCGAAAAATATATCTCTTTGGGACATTGGTTTCATGGCTGAGATAGGAGGATAAGTCACAATAAATTCATACTCCCTTCTATCTCGTTTATACCCTTCTTGCTCTAATCTTTCTACAGGTAAGCTTGCTTCAATTTGTTTTGTGGTTTCAATTAATTTGCTCATCTTGTTTTCGCCTCGATAAAGTGGTGGCACAGCCTTATTTAAGGTTTTGTTGTATGTTTTGTATACGAAAAAGAAAGGTTTTTAAAGGTTCTAAGCTAAGAAGAATTATGGATGAAAAAATATTGAAAGAGATAGGATTGACTGATGCAGAGATAAGGGTTTTTATAGAACTGTCAAAAGTAGATTCTTCTATGGCCTCTGAAATAGCAGAAAAAGTCGGAATTTATAGAACAAATGTATACGATATTCTTGAATCGCTAATAGAAAAAGGGCTAGTCTCATATATAATTAAAGCTAATAGAAAGCATTTTATTGCTTCTAAACCGCAAAAATTATTAGATTATTTAAATGAAAAAGAGCAGAAGATTAAAGAACAAGAAGAGCAGGTTCAAGCTTTAATCCCTCTTTTATTAAAATTAAAGCAACCTAAAAAAGAAGAGCTTAAGGCAGAGATTTATAGAGGGAAAGAGGGGCTTAAAGCATTGTTGAATGATATGCTAAATAGTAAAGAAATATTTTACCTTAACTATTCGGCAGTTTCATCCCATTTAATTCCTTATTATCATCATCACTGGAATAAAAAAAGAATAAAAAAGAAAATTGTAAGAAAGATGCTAACTAAAGAGCAAATGAGGAATAGTGAGTTTGTAAAATCTCCCTTTACAAAAGTAAGATTTATGTCTGACGAGTATGATAATCCTATTTCTACTATGATTTATGGAAATAAAATATGGATATTAATTCTTTTAGATAATGATCAGATTTCTCTGGTAGTAGAATCTGAAAAAGTTGCTAAATCCTTCTTAAATAATTTTAATGAGTTATGGAAACTAGCTAAGAAGTAGCTAATTTATCAAATCCAACCACTTATTTATTCCATCTCTGGCATGCCTTCAGGCATTCCCCTAGAACCACCACCACCAGATTTTCCACCAGCAGCAATAACATCATCTATTCTTAAAATCATTACTGCAACTTCTGTTGCAGAATCAATAGCTTGAGTTTTGATTCTAATTGGTTCTATTATGCCAGCTGTAATAGAATCTTCTATTTTTCCATTTAACAAATTAATTCCTGCATTTGTCTCTCCTTTTTGATGTCTTGCTCTTAATTCAGTTAATATATCAATAGGATCTAAACCTGCATTTTCAGCTAAAGTAACAGGAATAAATTCTAAAGCATTTGCAAATTCCTCTACTGCTAACTGCTCTCTTCCTCCTAAACTAGTAGCAAAATCTCTTAATCTTTTTGCCAATTCTGTTTCTATTGCACCTGCACCAGGAACGATTTTTTTATCTTTGAGAACAGAAGAAACTACACCCATGCCATCTTTCAAAGCTCTTTCTATTTCAGAAATAATATGCTCTGTTCCTCCTCTAATTAATATTGTTAAAGCCTTAGGATTTTTGCATCCTCTCACATAAGTAAAAGCTTCTTCATTATTCTTAACTTCTTCTACAACATCAGCATTTCCTAGTTGTTCTAAAGTTAATTCATTTAAGTTGCTAACAATTTTGCCTCCTGTTGCTCTTGCAAGTTTCTCCATATCTGATTTTGCTATTCTCCTGCAAGCATAAATTTTTTCCTTGGCAAGATAATACTGAGCAACATCATCTATTCCTTTTTGGCAGAAAATTACATTTGCTTGAGAATTTTTAATTTTAGAAACCATATTTTTCAGAATTTTTTCTTCTTGTTCAATAAAAGATTGCAGTTGTTCTGGTGAAGAAACTGAAATTTTAGTTTCTGTTTCAGGTCCTTTAATTTCCAAAGCAATATCAATCAAGGCAATTTTTGCTTTTTCAACTTTAGAAGGCATATCTACACTAACTCTCTCTTTATCTAGAACAATACCCTCAATTAATTCAGTATCTTCTATGCCTTCACCTTTTACTTTCTCAATTTTTATATTTCCTAAATCTACTTTTCCATTTTCTTCTATTTGTTTAACTGCCTTAACTATAATTTCTGCAAACCTCTCTTTTTTAGAAGAAGCATTTTTTGATGCAAGAGCAGTGTAAACTAATTCTTTTAACAAAGAATCTGAATTGTCAGAAATTCTCTTGCTATCAAATTTCTGAGCACTGTCAAAATCCGAGGATTTTGAAGTTTCTATGTTTAAGGCAAGACTTTGTAAATATTCCTGGGCTTTTTCTGCTGCTAATCTATAACCTCTAGTAATTACAGTAGGATGAATTTTCTGGTCTAGCAATTTCTCTGCATTTTCAAGCAACTTTCCTGCTAACATTACAGCTGTAGTGGTTCCATCGCCTACTTCTTTGTCTTGTGTTTTTGCTATCTCTACTATCATTTTTGCAGCAGGATGCTCTATTTCCATTTCTTCCAAAATAGTTACTCCATCATTAGTTACAGTTATATTTCCTACAGAATCCACCATCATCTTATCCATACCTTTAGGTCCTAAAGTTGTTTTTACTGTATCTGCTACTATTCTTGCTGCCATAATATTATTTCTCTGTGCATCTCTGCCTATTGTTCTGTTTGCATTTTCAGGCATAATTATAATTGGTTGTCTGTCTTGTGTCATTTTAAGTTCCACATAATTTTAACAAACCAGTAATTTCAGTTGGTTTTTGTCTCATTAAATATTTACATACAGCATTTATTTCTTTTTCTGTCGGTATTATTTTATATCTTTTTGTAATTTTCTGAAAATAATGTAAACACTCCTCTGCCATTATTACCCATTCTTCTCTTTGTGTCATTTTTCCCTTATCTTATTTTTATTTTTTTATATTTTTAAGTATTATTGTCTCAGAGAATATAATTCTCTGATGAGCCAGAAAATTCTAAAGAATTTTCTGGATGATTGAGAATAATTAAGCTGGATTGGCTACTTTTGTGGTGCCTTCTGTTTTTCTTGGTGGAATTCTTGTTAGTGCTGTTGCTTTCATAATTCCCCACAAGGTTTTTTTTGTATTGTGATTTGCGTTGTTAGGATTAGAAATTGTATATTTTTCAGGTTCACCTAATCCTTCTCTAACTAATCCTAGTATTTCTCTTACTTGGCTTTTTGTTTTTCCTCCAATTTCATCTCCAAAAGCATTGTGGAATGAAAAATAATTAATAAGATAATTTCTTATTTCCTCTTCTATTTTTTCTTTATCAAAACCATCTCCTCTTTCAAACTTATAATTTTCAGTAGATGCAGCTGCTCTAAAACTGCCATTTGCAACACTTAATAATAAACTTAATCCTTTAAGCTCTTCTGGTGGTTTTTCTTTCTCGCTTTTATATCCTAACTCTTCAGCAAGCATATTAAAAACATCTGTATAAAAAGGAATTGTGGTTTTGACTAATTCTGCAGGTCTTTCTTTTCCGTCACTAGTCCACAAACTCTTAAAAAAAGGGTCTCCATAAACTGCAACATCTCTTGTAAAGGCTCCGACTTCTGCACCAGCATCTAAAATTCTATTATATGCAACATTATCAGGAACAACGTCTAAGTCTCCGTTTATCAAAACTTGTAATCGTTTATCTCCTGAATATTGCGCAAATACAGGCCTTAATAATTCTCTAATTCTTGTTTTTCTGCCTTCCTCCATGCTTCTTCCTGCTCCTCTTAAAAGTCTTTCTAATCTATTCATATATTTTCTTTCTTCAGTAATTGCAATGTCTAAAGGATCTACTTCTCCAGGCATTTTATCTAACAAACCCTGCCTCATAAGATATTTTGCAAGAACTTCTGAACTTATATGTTGCATTGCAAGAGCATATACAAAATCACTTATTAACTTGCTTCTGCCTGTTGCAGCCCATATAATTTTTCCTTCTTCTTTTAATTGCTTTCCTGCAATAGATACAAGCTTGTCCTCTTCAGGTACAAATTCCCTAATAATCACCATTCTGTCTCTACATTCAGGAACATATTTATGATAAGGTTCAGGATAAGGTCTTATATGTCTTGTAGGATGTTCTATTCCAAACTCAAGAATTGCTGCCTCTCTTCCGTATTCTCTTCTAACATCTTCTGCTGGCAATCCTTGATGGTCAGAAGCCCTTTGGCTATCTGGATCGTATTTCTTGAAAACACATGAAGGTCTATAATCCTTATCTGTACCTCCTTCAACTGAAACATTAACTCCTATTATAAAAGATTTAGTAGGATGACTAGTTATCCCAAAATATCCTGTTCTAATTTTTTCTATTGGTATCCCAAATCTTGAAGCATATGATTTTGCAACTAACTCATGAACTTCAGCTTCCTGTTCTTTGCTTATTTCGTATGTATTTGTCATTTTTATAAATTTTTTAACTCATAAAATATCATTTTTGAATTGTTGTGGATATTAGCATTTATCTGATGGAGTTTTTCAGTTATCACTTCAAAACCTTTTATATTAGCTAATTTCTCACACATTTTAGCTGTTTCATCCTTTTTAAATATAACTTCTTTAGCATAATTTTTATTTTTTTCAAAAAAAGCTTTCATAGAATTGTCGTAATTTTCTTTAATTGAATTCAAAACCTGCTTAAAATAATCCTTGTTTCCCTTAATTGTAGCTAATCTTCTGCCTATTCTTTTAAGTTCATCTCCTGTCTGCTCAATATTGTAAGAAAGCCAAAAGAAAGTAACAAAAGATTTTGAATTTATTTTTAAGTTTGTTTGGATGCTTGGATTATCTATTCCCATATTCATTAATCTCCAAATTAAAAAATAAAATTTTGTAATATCCTTGTCTATCTCATTTAATTCTTCTATTCTTTTTTTTAATTGCCTGTCGTCTATATTTATGCTATTTAAAACAGAAAACATATCTTTTATATTATTGTCCATTCTTCTAATAAAATTAGCTATATTGACACTTTGCACATCTAATAAGTCCTTAAATATTGCTTTTTTTTCGCTTTCGTCTATTAGCTCAAGATTCAAAAACTGCTTGGCTATTTTTTTTGCTATTTTTAATTTATCTTTATTTCCATTTACATTAATATTTCCATAACCTCCTACATAAGCAGAAATAATATCTCTTGCAATTTCCTTTTCTTCTTTTCCTTCCAAATTTATAGTCTCCCCTTTTCCTTCATTAATCTTCTTAAACTCAGGACTAATAATTATCTCACCATTAGAATTTCTCTCAACAAAAATATCATCACCTTTTTTCAATCCAGATTTGTCAACCCAATCTTTTGGTAGGGCTATGGCAAAACTAGAATTCCCTAATCTTATTAGCTTACGTTGTTCCATATTGCTGAATCCTTTGTTTTATTTTAATATATTTAATATATATTTCCATAGGAAATAAAGGTTAACACTTTTAAAAGCTATATTATAATATAAGATATATATTCTATTATATATATTAGTATATACTTTTGTTAAGCCTATTAACTTTAAGATAAATGTTGATATATATTTTATATATTATATTGCCATTAAAAATATAAGAAAAATTTTCTTTATTAAATTACAGCGAGGCTCGGCTGGATCCCTCGCTGATTTTTTTTTCACCAGTCAGACTAAGGAAAATTATTTGGAAGTTTTTGAATATTAATTAATATCAAAAATCGAAAAGGGGAAAATGGAACTTGGAATTAAAGCTTGCGAGATAATGAGAAAAGATTTTCTTATTTTAGATTCAACACTAACTCTAGAAACTTGCATAAAAAATTTAAACAAAAAACAAGAAGCTTGTATTGTTCTTGAAAATGGATTTTTTCATTCAATATTAAGTTGTGATGATTTATTAAAAATTTTCTTCTTGAGAAAATCAAGAAATATAACATTAAAAGAAATTAAAGCTAGCAAGAATTTTATTATTGTAAGTCCAGAAACAGATATATTTGATATAATAAAATTGATGAAAGAAAAGGCAGCAGATTTCATTCTCGTAAGAGATAAAAATTTTCTTGGATTGATAACAAAAAAAGAAATTGTAGAGATAAATCAATTATTATTCGATATTGTATTGGAAAAAGAGAGAACTACAGTTACGTAACGACTTACAGATAAAACAATGATTATACTACAATATTGCATATTATAATATATATATTATTTTGATATAATTATTTAAATAAACTTTTCTTGTTTAAAGAAGTATGGAATATATAGAACCAATAATTGAAAAGTTTGCTTTGAATAGTGGAAATAGTTGTGGCGGATTTTTTTCATTTAAAATATGTCCTTCAGAAATTAATTTGACCAGTAAGCTTTCAAGGAAAAAAAATTTAATAATTAGAGAAGAGTTTTTTGGTTTATTAATTTATGATAAAGATTCAAAAGAGGTTTATTGGACAAATGACTCTGCAAGCAGATTAATTAGACTTTTAGATGGTAGAACAGCCAGAGAAATTTCAAAAAAAGCTGGTTTGAACCTAAAAATAACTAACTATTTTTTAGATAAATTAAATAATCTTGGATTATTAGGAAAAAATCCTGCACCAATACTCCAATTAAACCCAAGAATTAAGGCAAAAAATTTTCTTAGAACGCCCGCTAAAGCTTATTGGATTATTAATAAAAAATGTAATTTAAGATGCAAACATTGTTTTACAAACTCTGGCCCAAGTGATAAAAATGAACTTAGTTTTAATGAAATGAAATCTGTTTTAAGGCAACTGAAAGAAATGGGTGTTTTTCAAATTTCATTAAGTGGAGGAGAACCATTTTTATATGAAAATATCTTTAAATTAGGAGAGTATGCTAATAAGTTAGGTCTAGATATTTACACTCCTTCTAATGGAACAACTATTGACGAAGAAACCGTAAAAAAAATAAAAAAAGCCAAATTTATTTACATAGAAATTAGCTTAGATTTTATTAGTCCAGAAAAGCATGATAAAAATAGAGGATTAGTCGGCACTTTCAACAAAGCAGTTAATGCTGTAAAATTATTGAAAGAAAATAATATTCCTGTTGTAATAGTTGCAATAGCTTTTAAAGAAAATTATAATGAAATCCCAAAGCTTATTAAATTAGCAGAAAAAATAGGTGTTAAGGGGGTTAGGCTATTAAGGTTCAGAACAAGTGGAAGGGCAAATCTTTATAAAGAACAATTCGAAATTCCTTATGATAAATACAAAAAACTTTTCAATATAAAATCAAAGATACCTGTAGTTAAAGATACTTTTTTTAATTTCAACACAAAAAGTAAACTAAATTATGATTTTTTTGGATGCCCTGCAGGTAGGCAAATTATATCTATACATTATGATGGAACTATCCAACCATGTGGTTTTTTTCCTAAAAAAGAAATTAATGGAGGAAATGTAAGAACAAATTCCTTGCTAGATGTTTGGAATAATTCTAAAGTATTTAAAGATTTTAGAAATCTTAATCCAAGATTCTGCAAAAATTGTAAAAATTTTGAAAGATGTCATGGAGGATGTAGGGTAGAGGCATATTCTAAATTCAAATCACTTTCGGCTCCAGACCCCCTATGTCCAAAATTAAAGAGTGAATAAAATGGTTGTTAAAATTAGTTGTGTAATCCCAACATATAATAGATGTCCTTATAATACAAAAAAGAAAAAATTTAATCCCTTATGGTGGTGCATAACTTCATTGAATATGCAATCTAAACAAAGTAGTTTAAATGAAATAATAATAATAGACGATAACTCCCAAGACTTCACAAAAGAAATAGTCAAAGAATTAAGTAAGATTTCTAAAATAAAAATTTTCTACAGAAAGAATAAAAAAAGAGTTGGTTCTGGCAAAAGCAGAAATATAGGTGTGAAATTTACTAAAAATGATTTAATTTTTTTCCTAGATGATGATTGTATTCTGCTTAAAAAAGATATTTTAGAAAAAGCAAATTACGCATTTAATGCATTAAGGAATAAAGGAATAAAAATTGGGGCCTTGTCCTTGCCAGTTACATCTAATAAACTAAAATCAGACATTGTAAATTCAAACAGAATAGGTATTATAAATAAAGAAAAAGGAAGTATTATGCGTTATCATATAGAATTTCCTAAGGAATATATCTCAAATTTAGAAAAATATTATTTAAACAAAAATAAAAAGGTATTTTGGCCATTAAAAGTGAAAGTTGTAGGGGGAGTTTTTCTTTGCGATAAAAAGGCATTTTTAGATGCTGGAGGATTTCCGACTTTTTCGTGGGGGAATATTTTTGGCGAAGAACCAGAATTTATACTCAATATGCAAAAAAAAGGTTGGAAAGTTTTTTATTTGCCTTCAATAGATAAAAAATTCAGGGTTTTTCATTGTAAGTTTGGTTATAAAAATTTTGATAGAGAAATTGGAGATTATAACTTTAAAATTAAGAATATACATTTTAGAAACATACTAAAAGAGAGCTCAAAGCCTAGAACAGATACTGGAAATAGAGTTTGTAAAGAAAAAATGCTTTATTCTATGATAATAAGTGATTTATTTATTATGTTCAAACACTTTGGTATTAAGGTTGGACTAAATTATATAAATTCCAAATATAAAGAGATTATAAATCCTGTGTATAGCAAAACTTATAAAGATTTAGATAATATTCAATTTAATAAAAAAATAAATATTTTTAAAAAAGCAATCAGTGATGGCTTAAAAATATTAAGGAGAAAAAACTTTATAACAAAAAGATCAATAGCCATATTAACACAAAATTATAATTTATATAACCGCGACACACCAAAATAAAGTACATATTTCTACTACTGGGGTTAGAATCTGTTTTATTAAAACGATGGTAGCTTAAAGACTAATTTTTTACTAATCAAACGCTCGATAATCGGCTTGAATATAGAGGTTGATTCAGACATATCGTGGACAAGTATAATCTCTTCTGAATCAGGATAATTAAGTCCTCGACCCCCTTCTGGAATATCTTCATCCATCCTCCCAAAAACTTTCTCCAAACTATCAATTATCAATACCAAATATATTTTCTTTTTCAAATATATAATACTCTAGAACATCATAAGTCCAATACCAATCTACATCATCTAATAAACCTGCCTTTTTGTAGTATTTGTATGTTATACCTTCAAATTTAGGCTGGACATAACCTAATTTTTTTAGAAAATCCTGTATTTTTTCTTTTCTTATTTTACCCTTTTCTTCATGAGGCTCAAAAATCTCATCATATTTTAAACTACTCTTATCTCCATGAGGAAATCTAAAGAATTTTGCGGGTCTTATAACATTTGCTTTTTGATAAATTTTATCAATAATCTCGTCTGTCTTTTTTATCTGCTCATAACATTCTTCTAATGTTAAATTTGAAAAATGGGGGTGATTATAAGAATGATTACCAATAATATATCCTTTTTTGATAGCATATAATGCATAATTTGTTCTTTTTTCTAAATTTATTCCTGTGCAAAACCAAACAGCAGGGATGTTTTTAGATAATAAGTAATCCACCTTCACCTTCATATCCTTTGATGGACCATCATCAATTGTTAGATAAACAGTTTTGCCCATATTTTATTATAGTGATTAGTGCAATTCCGCACTAAACTGCCTTCCTTAAAATATATATGTCAATTAATAACTTATAAACATTTTCATTTTGTTAAGTTCTGAACTTGACTTAATAATACATAAAAATTTATAAACTCTTTTAGCCCTTTATTTGTATGAAGACCGGAGTAAAAGTAGGTGATGTAATGACTAGAGATTTCATAGCAGTAAAGCCAGATACAAATATAAAAGAATGTGCAAAACTAATGATTAAAAAAAGAGTTGGTTCTTTAATACTAAGAGAAAATAATACTTTAAAGGGTATATTGACAGAAAGAGACATAATCTGGGCAATGACAAAAAAATCTTCTAAAGAGCTGGAAAGAATAAAAGCTAAAGATTTGGCAAATAAAAAAATTTCTACAATTAAACCTTCTTCTGATTTGTATGAAGCCTTGCAAAAGATGAGGAAAAGCAACTGTAGATGGTTGCCTGTAACTGTAAATAAAAATGTTATAGGTTTTTTAACATTAAAAGATATACTTGCAATAGAGCCAAGCTTATTTGAAATAGCAAAATCACAAGATATTTTTCAGATAAGAGAGGAAAAAGAAAAATTGAAAAGAAGAGCATTTAGGACAGAAAGAAGAGGCTGGTTGAGAGAGGGGATGTGTGAAGAATGCGGGGAATTTGATTTATTATACAAAATTGATGGTAGATTGATTTGTGAAGGCTGCAGAGATGTAATGTAACTAAACAAAAATATTTAAATACACTTTTTCTTTATATTTTAGATAAAAAGAGAAATTTAACATGGTAGAAAAGGATCAGGTTTTTGTAGGAAAAATAAGACATGTAGGAATTTTTGGTTTCAAAGAATTCTACAGATTTTGTTATATGTGGCTTGTCGACAAAGAATATTGGGTTACAGAGAAAAAATATACAGAGAAAATTAAAGCCGATGGAAAAGAAGTGGAAATAGAATGGCTGGCTTTAAGAAAAATTTCTGACTATTTTAGGTTTAATTTAAAAGTTGTTTGGAGAATTGTTGGAATGAAAGATGTTGAAGTTACAAAAAATGGGGATAAACTTACAATGAATAAAGGTGATGCAGAAATTAAAGTTACTGCAATTCTAGAAAAAGATTATGAGCATAGATGGGAAAATAATGCTTTTTTCAAATTTTTAAGAACAGCCTATGACAGGTACTTAATCAGAGGAAGAATTGAGGATTATGAAAATAAAATTTATGAAGAGACAGATGAATTTCTTGCCCAAGCCAAGGCTTTTGTTGCCTTAGAAGGCAAACACTAAAAATTTTCTGAACTAAATTTTTAAGAGGATTCTAAGGAAGCTTATTATAAAAATATATATTTTTAATAACAAATATGATAATTAATAAAATAAATCAGTGAACTTGTAAATTAGGGGTTATTATTTAATGATAAAATTGTATATCTCAAGAAATTTTTTTAAGAGAAAAGTTTAAATATTCTAATCATTTTGACAGAATATGACAAAAAAGGTTTTATTTATTTTATTTTTAGTATTTCTATTGCCTTTAGTTTCTGCTAATTTAAAAATAGAAAAGACAGCAAATGTGGATACAGTAATTCCTGAATTGAACCAGGTAGCTATATTTGATTTTAAAATTACTAATTTAGATAATAGCGACATTTTTAATATTTACAGTTTGGTTGGAGTAAATTTTTATCCAAATGAATCTTTCTCTATTAATTCAGAAGAAACGAAAGAGTTGAAAGTAAGTTTATGGCCTGAAAAAAAGATTCTTGAAACTCCTGGCACTCTAAATTTTATATACAAAATTTCAGGAGCAAGCTCAGGAATACAAGAAGACGTCTTAACTATAAAAATCACAAATTTAAAAGATGTTCTCGATATAAGCTCTTATAATATACATTTAGATTCAGATAAAGCAATAATTTATGTAAAAAATTTAGCAGGATTAGAATTTCCAGAAGTTAAAGCAAATTTCCAATCAGCTTTTTTCGATTTCAGCAGAACATTTTCTCTAGACAAGTATGAAAAAAAAGAATTTGAAGTTGAACTGAACAAAGCAGAAATGAAAAAATTAATTGCAGGAGATT
>Ga0066639_10002520_pt1 | contig 16002 bp, 14 predicted proteins | sample CryGeyCG2114_010_2_FD_59504 | JGI IMG/M metagenome (GOLD analysis project Ga0066639, IMG submission 59504) | Groundwater microbial communities from aquifer - Crystal Geyser CG10_big_fil_rev_8/21/14_0.10 | ecosystem: Environmental > Aquatic > Deep subsurface > Groundwater | place: USA: Utah...
ACTAGTAGTAACAGCGAAGTCCGTACCATAAATTTTAGCGATGGATTTTTTATGATCATCTGGATTTCTAATGGCAGTGGTCCAAAGTTCACCTTTGGGTTTCTTGCCCCAAAAATAAGTATCGCCACTGCCATCGGCATAACCTGATTTGTATTGGAGCTTAAGTTTTTTTACGACAGCATCAACAGCGTAACCTTGACCAATTCCTCCCAATCCAAGTTTCATGCCCTTGTTCTTTAAAAAAACAGTTCGTTTTACTTTGTTTAAAATAACATTTTTGTAATTAATTAAAGGGAGTACTTTTTTTAATTCCAGAGGTGTCGGCGTTCGCTCGTGGCCATGTTTGAAATTATAAAGTCCCCAAAGCGCATTAAAGGTAGGGTCAAATGCGCCTTTAGACTGCGTTGCTACATTTAAAGAATACTCTAAAAATTCAAATAGATCTTTCCCTACCTCAACAGGTTTAATACCAGCATTTTGATTAATTTTAGAAAGTTCAGTGTCATCTTTCCAATCACTCATCCAGTCATTGATTTTAGAGATATCTTGAAAGGCCGCTTTTGCATTTATATTGAATTTTTTTTTACTATTTGTATAAACACAAATTTTAAAAGGTGTTCCCATTTCGACGGACTCAGCGCAATGCAAGCGATCTAATTCTTTGGCAAAAATAAAGTGCGGCAATAGCAGAAAGAAGAGATACATTTAGAAAAGATAGTCAACAGATACCCCTGTTGACAATTCTATCTGCGTTAAACTTTCTGCTGGGAGTTGGATAGTTTGCATTTTGTAGCGCATATCTCCTTCTAGAATCCATGAGCTGCTTAAATAGGCTCTACCACCTGCTTTAAACCCTAGGGAGTAATTAGAAGCACTTTGAGATGCTCCATTATCTATGTCTTGAGAACTAATTGGTAACCCCAGTTGAACAGAGGTAAAGAGGCGAGTGTTTGGTGTTGTTCTATAGCTTAAGCCAGAATCTACATAAGGATAGTAGGTAGTGGAGCTATTCCATTCTGGAGATCCTGTTTGAAGAATCTGTATTTGCTGATAATGAAGGCCAACCCCTGTATCCCAAGAGATTTTATTTGCTATTTTTTTAGTATAAAAATCCCATTGAGTTCTTAACTCCATATAGTTGAGTTGATTTGATGAGGCCGTGGTCTTGTTATAAAGTATTTCAAATAAAAAATTATTATATCCAAGACCTAAACTATAAAGAGGAGCCAGAGGTATTTTATATTTTCTTTTGGCAGCAGGTTGTGCTTCTGAAGTTTGTGAGTCCATAATTAAGTATCTAACTCCTGGACTCACCCAAAAACCGTTAAAGTGTCTTTGCTCAATATTTTGGAACTGCGTTGGCGCCGATATGTAACGAGAGACTTTAGCCAATATATGTAGAGGTTTGGTTTTTTTTGTGAGTTCTATAAGAGCTTGATCTTCAGTTGTTTTAAGAACTTTTGCAATGCCCAACTCTGTTTGAGAGGAATAAAAAGTTGGTCGTTTATCCTCAAAATCAAAAATTCTTAAAAAATCACCGGCCTGCAAACCCTGTTGTTTTCCGGCATTAATGATGGCCCGCCTTCCTTTAAACTTTTTAATAAGTGCAAGATAGGGAATCGTACGTAATATCTCATTGCCAATGAGAGATGGAAGTTGTTGTAGCAGTTGATTTGTCGTAGGGGATGGAAAACTCCATTCGGCCAATGTATGTCCTAAAAAACAAGATCTTAGACGGACATTCACAGTGTTCATGTCTATTTTCCATACGAGAGCTCCATCAAGGCCTCGGGTTTTACAAAACTGCACATATTGTTTCTCTTTGGCCTCAAAAGGAGCTTGATACACTTCAAAATCCGCATGAAGAGTTCCCTTTTCTGAAAGTATTTTTAAAATATCCTCACGGATAGTCGGAATTTGTCCGGCTAAAGCAGAACCCCTCAGTTTAGGACTCATTTGAGGTAAGGCCATTCCTACCCTCTGTAGGGCCGTAGACTTAACTTGTAAATCAGATAGATGATTTTGAGCTTTTAAAGGCTCAACTGACAAAAATAATAGTGAGAGGGCAAGGAAATGTTCTTTTCTCATTTTGAGATATAACTTTGAAAAGTATGTTAAATGGCTAAAAGGAATTCTATAGGCTACTAAGCTCTTAGGTGTTTTTCTCACAGTAGTTCTATTTTATTTCAAAAAGTGCTGTCTATACAAAGGTTTATGAATTTCTTTTTCCACTATTTTTTTTCTGCATTTTTCTAGACTTTTGTCCGATAAGTTTGAGGGTGAAAAGTAGCTATTTAATATGCATTTTATCAGTGATATCTCATTTTGCATGGGCGCAGGATTATGTGCCTGGTGAGGTCATTGTCAAATTTAAGCGTGGAGCCAGCGTTTCATCCTTTAATCGTTCCAGAGCCAATAGTTTAGGATTGCAGCATCGAGGAGGCTGGGCCGGCTTAAACTTACATCAATATAAGGTTGGCGCAGTAGGAGTGCGGGCCGCAATTGAAGATATTCAAAATGATCCTGATGTCGAGTACGTTGAACCTAACTATATTTTGCGTAAGGGACAGGTCTTAACGCCTACGGGATTCTATTCTCAATCTGATCTTTCAAGTCAGTCTGTGAGTACATTGGCAGGTGTGTTTTCACAAACATCGGCTGCCATTAATGTAGAGGCTGCTTGGACGGCAGGGGCGGGCACTGCTGAGCCCATTGTAGCCATCATAGATTCAGGTATGGATATGGATCACACAGCTCTGGCTGATGCTCTTTGGGTGAATGCGGGTGAAGTAGCCGGAAATGGCATTGATGATGATAACAATGGCTATATTGATGATGTGAATGGCTGGGACTTTGTTCAAGGGGATAATAGCCCTGAGGACGGTGATGGCCATGGCACTCATGTGGCTGGTATTGTGCGTGGTACAACTCAAAATCTATTTGCCTCTCCCGTTGAAGCTCCAAAGTTAAAATTAATGATTCTCAGATTTTTAGATAATACAGGTGTTGGTACCACCTCTAATGCTATCCAGGCCATATATTATGCGGTCAATAATGGAGCACAAATTCTCAATAACTCTTGGGGAGGAAGCTCTTATAGTCGTGCTTTACACGATGCTATTAATTATTCCTATCAGCAGCACACTCTCTTCGTAGCAGCAGCAGGAAATAGCTCCGTGAATATTGATTCTTCTCCTCTTTATCCTGCCAGCTACGATGTGCCCAATGTCTTGGCTGTAGCCGCAACAAGTGATGCCGACACTCTTGCTTATTTTTCTAATTACGGGCCGAACACAGTTCAAATTGCTTCGCCAGGAGTTCTTATTTTAAGCAGTTATAAAAATAACGGATATAGTTATCTCTCAGGAACTAGTATGGCAGCTCCTTTTGTTGCAGGTATGGCAGCCCTCATGTTGCGAGAAAAACCTGGAATGTGGGGCTATCAATTAAAAAATCTGATTGTTGCTAGCGCTGACTCTAAAGCCGCCTTGTCTAATAAAGTTGGGAGTGGTTCTCGTGTGAATGCTCTTCAGGCGGTGAGTAATACTCAGATCACTTCATTAAGTTTATCTCAGCCAACTTATTCAGTTGCTACTAGTAATAGCGCTCGATCAGTGGCTTCCTCTAGCGGAGGAGGAGGTGGTGGCGGCGGAGGCTGTGGCCGAGTCACTAAATTATATAATAAATTTGATGGTGGTAAAAACAGTGGGGGTTTTGATTTCAGTTTTTTATTAATTGGTCTTTTGCCTGTACTTTATATGCTCTACCGACGTCAGAAACTAGGCTATAAGAGAAAATATGAAAGATACAGTATTCAGTCTACAATGAAAATGAAACTAGGAGACCAGGAAGTCGAGGGCCAGGTGAATACCATTTCTTTGGGTGGAGCTGGTATGAATGTACAAGCTTTATTGGAAGAAGGTAGTGTTATGACAATGATACTCTCCTCACCGGACGGTAAGGATAGTATCAGTGTACAGGGTAAGGTTGTATGGAAAGCAGATGCAAAAAAATATGGTGTGTCCTTTGAGGGCATAGATGAACTAACGCAAACAAAAATTTCAGCTTGGGTAAAATCTTAAGGGGCTCTCATCTCTTCATATATTAATAAATTAGGTTCTTTCAGGCTCACCTGTAGTGGTACCTGAGGTAAATTTAATAAATTTAGAACCTCTTTACGTGTGGGATTTGTTTTAAATATATTGGGTCTTAGGACAACAGCATAAACTTGGCCCTGATATTCCACTCGAAATCTGTATGAAACTTCCATCACTCTTTCCCAACACTCCTTAAAGAACCCCTTGTCAACAAGCTCTAGGGGCAACTCTTTGAGCCCCTCAGATATAAAAACTTTTTTTGTGGAATCGTAGAACATTTGTATAGGTATTGAGCGAGGAACTACGGCCCATTCTCCGTTATGCTCCACTCTCTTATACAAAGTGATATCACTGCTCACTTGAATGGTATCAAGGGCCTCTGGGGGGATATCCAAGGGATTCTGGTTAGCATCTGTAAGCACAAATTCATAGGAAGGTAAGAAAAACTCCTGGGGTTTAAGTTTTCCACAGTAGTCAAAATTACTATTGGCTTTAGCCAAACAGGGTTGAACACCTAAAGAAACAACAGCCAAGACCACAATTGCCAAGCTGTGGGCCCAACTATAGGTCAAATTGTGAGTCAGATTAAATTGGTGTACTTTTTTTAATACCATCATTTCCTATAACCCCATTCTCAGGCTTTCATAGAGCGAATCTGATGCCAGGGTAGGCTCAATATGGGTGGTTTTTGCTGGAAAAAAGTACAAAAGAGGTCCGAACAGGGGCTCTACCCATCACTGTCTCAATTGTAGACAAAACTTTAGACAGTGTCGTTTTTTTAGCCGCCGACGAGGCTGTTCCTTTTTTTTGAACTTGGTATGTCTTTGCAATCTTATATTTTCAAGAGGAAATCAAGATTCCAGGAGGCTAGGCCTAAGGCTTGCTGGACTTTGTGCCGAAAGGATAAATGAAAGCGGGGGAAGTGTGAAACGTTCTGTTTCCAGTGTACTACTCATTTTTATCATGCTCTTGTTTGTTGGGCAGTTTCAGAACTGCGGAAGTCCTGAGGGCGGTAGTAGTGCATTTAACAGCACTGGTTCGGGAGCACCTCCTGGAACAGGAACTACATTTTTTAGTTTCACAGCAGAAGAAATGGTTTTTCCTGCTTACGATCAAAATCTTGTTATTTTAGGTCTTTGTGGCTTTTCAGCTGGATATCTCATTGAATGGTCTATCAAAAATAACGGAGGAACACTTCTGGCAAATGGAATCTCCAATTGTGCCAATGGAGCCTTTCGTGTTGAAGGGCCATCGCTAAGTGGTTTTAGAAATCAAATCACACAAGATGAGGTGAGAGTTTTTGCCACCGTCAGAGACACTGGCACTGGTGCCCAAAGAGCCTCTGGGCAAATTAAAATAAACATCACTTCTAATAGTTCTATTTTAAATGCTCAAGCTGCGGTAAACGCAGTTAAAGGTGCATTGAGCGGATGGAATCATACTAACGTTGCTCAATGTGCTATGGGTAATGCAGCCGTACCAAGTGCTCTTTTAAATACTATTGTCCAAGCCAACTCTTCTCAAGGAGGACGTTGGGGTTATGTGCACTATACAGATTTTGCCAATAACTTATCTTATACAACGGGCGATCGCGTAGCGTATTACTATGGAACGGGCACTGCCAATGGAGCTACCGCTAACTTTTGGGTTTTTGATTTTGTAGCGAAGTGCGGATGCAGTGAACCCGATTGTAATGGTTTGGAACTAAACCCTGGTGCAATGAACCCAGTGCAGGTTGCAAATCCGGGGCTCAACGCCACCGAAGCTTGGTCTGCTGGCGGCAGTTAAGGTAGCAAGTGGTACAGTCACTCAGACAGTCCATCCTTTACGCTTAAACCATATATAAATAATGGCTGCGACGACAATCATGGCTATTAAAACAATAGGGTATCCGTAGTGCGACTGAAGCTCAGGCATGTGGACAAAATTCATTCCGTAAATTGAGGCTATGAAGTTTAAAGGTAAAAAGAAAACCGAAAAGACTGTTAGAAGTCGCATCACTTCGTTGGCTCGGTGGCTGGCCTCATTGGTTTTTTGTGAGGAAAGGGATATGTGAAGGTTTAATAAGGAGTTTGCATTTTCATGGAGCTCTTCTGCATAAAATAGCTGCCGCTCTAAGAGCTCTTTTAAATCCTGAAAGAGGGCTTGATCTCTGGATAAATTCTGAAGTCGATGAAGCACATCAGAAGAAAGTCGAAGAATTCGTTTGATCACAGAGGCTCGGCGTTTGAGGTAATAGCCAGTTTGAATTTCAAAGGGCTGAGCTCCCGGAGCTGCAAAAATATCCATCTCACATTTTTCTAATTTATTTTCAGCCTGATCAATGGGGGCCTCATAGCTTTGTAGAGCTGAATTGATAAGGTCTGCCACCAAAAGAAGAGATGCGTTATTTTCATCAGGAGGAGGGGTTGACCATTTTTGTCTCAGTCTTTGAATGTAGTTTTGATCTCTGCGGTGAACAGTGATGAGAAAGTCTTTTCCCCAGAAACAGGCAATTTTTCGGCTAAGTTCATGAACAGTGTCAGCCTCCGAGGTGCTTTCATCGTCGTAGGCTCTAAGTATAAAAAAATCCGCTTCTTGGGTGCGTTCATATTTAGGCAAATGCTCGGGATCCAAGCTATCATTAAGAAGGTATTGGCTAAGGTTAAACTGTTTGCCAATCTCTTTTAGCCGTGCCGCAGAAGGATTGATAAGGTCAATCCACAAAAAATCAGGCAATGAAATATCAAAACGAGCACCTTTCATGGGTCTATTCTTGATGAAAAACTAGATCTTGTCGAGTTTTCTGGTTACATTTCAGACATGGAGACAAAACAGGTGAAAAAGCTACTTCTCGTTGAGCTGAATGAGTTTAATAGTGAATTATTGGAAGCTGCTGCACGGCAATTGGGCCTCGCCAACCTTCAAAAAGTGGTGTCATGGCAAAAGTCTAAGACCAATACAGAGGATCGCTATGACAGCGGATTTTTAGAGCCCTGGTCTCAATGGGTGTCTATACATACGGGTACAAAAGCTAAAGAACATGGAATTAATCATTTAGGAGATGTTCCAAATCTTCAGAGTCTTCAACTTTGGGAAGAACTAGGAGAAAAGGGCGTAACTACTGGGATCTGGGGAGTGATGAATGGATCACGTCGGCAAGCAAAAAATAATCTTTATTTTGTAGCTGATCCTTGGACATTTTCTGAGGAGGCGTACCCAGAACATCTCAATGGCTTTATTGGGATTCTGAAGTATGCAGCTAAAAACTATACGTCGGTGTCTCTCTGGCAGGGATTTAAGCATGGACTTTCTTTTTTATGGATAGCGCTGACGGAGCTATCAACAGCTTCTTTGTTTCGAGGTTTGTGGCTCTTTACTAAAGCATTTTTTAAATTTGGTCCCAAAAGTTTTACGGTTTTTATGCTCTTTGAATATTGGTCTACGTGTTTGTTTATTAAATATAAAAAGCAATCCAATCCACAGTTTAATATTTTATTTTATAACACAGTAGCTCATCTCCAGCATCATTATTGGAAAGAGGGAACTTTAAAGCCTACTCCTGAGATTGCTTGTGGTTTTGAGTGGGTGGACGAAATGTTAGGAATGGTTTTTGATTCTTTAGATGAAGACGAAGCAGTTGCTTTATTCAATGGATTTTCTCAAAAAAATACCAATGATGAAAAACCTTGGATTTTATACCGTCAAAAAGATCCCCATCAATTTCTTGTAAAGTTGGGATTAAAATTTGAGAGAGTCGAGCAGCTAATGACTCATGATGCTCATATCTTTTTTAAAACTAGCGAAGATAGAGAAAAAGCGTTTCAGCAATTGCAGGCAGCTAAAGTGCAAGGTTTAGCACTTTTCTTTGTAGAGAAAGATAAAGAGTCTGACAAAAAGTTATTTTATCGTGTGGATTTTTTTGACGAGGTAACTCCTGAAACAATGTTTCAGTTTGGTGGTCGTGAGTTTAAGATGCTGGATCTTTTTGTGCCCGTCGTGCGTCGCACAGGTAAGCATATCCCTGAGGGTGCGATCTATTTTTCAGAGATAGATTTTCCAGAATCCTTGGCCAATCATGAAATTTACCAACAGGTGTTAAAGCATTTCTCGAACTAGGCCTTTGTCTGTATTTCTGTTGGCTAGATCCATATACTTGTTCTTTTAGAGCAATAGCCTAAAACTTTAAGTCTATGAAAAAAATAATGCTCGCTTTACTGGTTGGTATTTTTTCTCAAACATCCTTCTCCTCACCCTTTCTCACTCCTGAAAAACCGTACACACAAGCAGTGAATACCCTTATGGAGCTGCAAAAAACTTATCCGCAAAATGCAGAGATCTTTGATCTGGGAGTTTCAGATAGTGGTGAAGTGATCCGAGGTTTAAGAGTAGGAAGTGGAGCTTTGCAAAATATGGTGGTGGCCACTCATCATGGCAATGAGTATGGTTCTACTTATGTAGCTCTTAAATTTGCAGAGGATATGGCTAAAACTCCAATAGATGGTCAAACCTTGTGGATTATTCCTGTGCTTAATATTACGGGTTACAATCGTGGATCACGCTATGAAACAGATAGCAATAACAGAAGCCGTGATCCCAATCGGGATTACCCAGGTCCATGTGGTACCAGTGGCCCTCATGTTTTAAAGTCCACAAAGTTATTGGCTGACTTTGTGGCACAAAAAAACATTGTGTCGTCTGCCACTTTACATACCTACTCTCCTGCGGTGCTGTACCCATGGGGTGTGTCAACTCATGATGTGGAAACTCCCTACGAAAAAGAGTTCATTGATCTTTCTCGATTGGCGGCTCAATACAGTGGTTATCAGGTCGGTAACTCTACTTTACTTCTTTATCCGGCCGATGGAACTTTTGAAGACTATGCTTTTTGGAAACATGGAATGTGGTCACTCTTATTTGAAATGGGCCTCACTCATAACCCTACTCAGGGGCAGTTAGAAAATATGGCAAGAGGAAATGTTCCAGGCCTTCGACAATTTTTTGCCAACGGTCCTTCTGTGAGAGCAGATCATCACCAATTTGAAGGTAAGTGCGAAGCTCGCCTAAAAGTTTTAGATCTTCGTGATGAATAGAAAAAATCAAGTGGGCAGTTCCTAGTGTTTGTAGGCATAGCGTCCTACATCTAAAATAGTGATTGTGCCATTATCGGGATGAACTTTAAAAACAACCCTCTCGCCCAAACCAATGCGTACAGAGTAATGCTTATCAGTGGCCTTTAACTCTTCCAGACGCCAGCGGCTTTGGTTGGCTCTTAATTTGGCAAGACTCGATTTACCTCCTTCTTGAATTGTTTCGATAAAATCATCCAGTTTTTTTGCTGCCTGGGGGGGGTAGATGTTGGGCTGATTTTAAAGCGGAGGAGCTAATCTCATAATTTCTGGTGATTGCATGCGCAGTAGAGGCCACATTATTTATTTCAGAACTAGTGAGCGGGTGACCATAGCTGCTAGCAACTTCTTTTAACTTATCTTCAGTGAGTTGCCCCTTTTTTTGCAGGCCTTGAACTCGAGACCAAAATTGTGAATTAGAGACAAGACTCTCATCTAATTTTTCAAAGAGCTGGCAAACATTAGCATGAACCGTTAAAGAAGAGGCAAGAGTTAAAAAGAAAGTGAAAACTATATAGCGCATTTTAGGGCCTCAGCCGCAAGGGTTGGGTAGGTGCTTAGGTTCTCAAATAGTGTTATTTGTTTAGCACTAAAACCTTTTGTCAGATAATTTTGAATAAAGCGAGTGAGCTCCACTGTTTTTAGTCCTAAATTCTCTATCTCTTTATAGACCTTTAGAATTGAAGCTATATTTTTTAATTTTAAAATGTATTGAGAGATTTTAGATATCAGACTGGCGGTGCCAATGCCGCTAAGGTTTAAGGCAATGTCAGGAGCTAAGCTACCTGCCATGCCACAGGCAATTTGAGCTTTTATTTCTGTGCTGGCATTAGCAATGCCAGGACCTATATTTTTTATTTGAGCCTGTAGCTCACTGGCAATGCTTTTTAAAGTTTCAAAAGAAGTAACCACTGTTTTCCATGCCGCTTTTGGGTTTAAAAATAAATCTTTTCCAAAATTAAAACTGGCACCAATAAAGTGATAGGTGTCCTTAATGGAAGACTTTGCCGAGTTGTAAGCAATGTTTCCACAGGTGGCTGTGGCTTGCAAAAAGTAAGGAGCTTCAAGAGACTGTGTTAGTTGACGAAGTGTGCTGGATTGATTGAGGATGTTTGGTTCTGCTTCTGTGAGGCAATCTAGACAAAAGCTGGCTTCTGAAGCTGGAGCTCTGTTGCTTTTTGCTTTGAGCTTTTTTGTCAAAATATCAATTTCATTTTCTTTAAAACCAACAAAAAAGAAGGCGGCTGATTTTTGTTGAAAGATCTTGGTAGTGACTAAGGTGCCAAAATCATATTTTATTTTTTTGAGCGACCTCTTTATTTTGCTTTCATCAGAAAGCTTCAAATAGATAACTTTAGAAAGGTTTTGGCTCACCCAGACTTGGTCCACACCTAGTAATTTATTGTTACCACTCCCTTGAGTGTCTAGTTCTTGAAGGCCGTTTTTTAGAAAAAAGTTATTAAGGGAGTAAAGACTGAGGTTATGATCAGCCATGGTTGGGTTGGCACTCATCAGTAATATAAATAGGCTAGTCAACATATTCTAATTATGACAATATTCAGTTTTAGTTGTCCAGGAGGCTTTCATGCTAAACATATATATAGACGCTGACGGCTGTGCTGTGAAGGAAGAAATTTATAAGGTGGCAGAGCGATATCAGCTAAAGGTCTATGTTGTGGCCAATCATTGGCAAAAAATACCAATGAGCCCTTTGCTAGAAATGTCGGTGGTGGCTGGCAATTTTGATGCTGCTGACGATTGGATTATAGAAAAATCTGAGAGTGGCGATATTGTGATCACATCTGACATATTGCTCGCTGAACGATGTGTAAAAAAACAAGTGCGAGTGCTCGGTCCTAAAGGTGAAGAGTTCACTGAAGATAATATCGGTAGTGCTGTGGCTCAAAGAGAACTTATGCAAAATTTAAGGTATATGGGTGAGGGGGAGGGTGGTCCCTCACCTATGGAGAAAAAAGATCGATCCAAGTTTCTTGGAAAACTAGATCAAATTATTCAAAGTATTAAACGTCAATCTTAAGCCTTAAACATATTTATGTGAGCCTGTTTAAACATGTTAAGAAAAATACATATTTAAAAAGTAATGAGTATTGCTAGCTCAGTTCGTAGCCATTGTGTCTCAATCAAATCACCAGTATGAATCTGATTAATTCTCATCTTGGCTTCTTTGTTGCAAGTTGGATGCTCAGACATTTTTATTATTAACATTCTTTTTTAAAAAAGAGATATATTTAGAGGAGTTCACTTATGTTGCGAAAATTAAACATCACTTTCTTGGCCCTTGCATTGACAGCTTTCTATGTCCCAGTTCGAGCTGACAACTTGGATAAACTGCAAGAAAGAGCTAGAAAATCTGCAGAAGTTTTATACGACAATGCTGCAGTCCCTGAACGATCGATTCCTGCCAGTCTTATGAGAGAGTCTGTCTGTATTGCGACAGTTCCTCATGTGGTGCACATCGGATTTATTTTTGGTGGTCGCTATGGAAAAGGCTTGGTCTCTTGTAGAGTCGATGGAGGATGGAGTCTACCGGTCTTTATTAAAGTAAAGGGTGGAAGTTGGGGAGCTCAGTTTGGTGCTGAAGCAGTGGATTTAGTACTTGTCTTTGTTCGCGACTCTGCTGTTGAAAGCTTCACTAAAAATAACTTCACAATGGGTGCGGATGCCAGCGTTTCGGCAGGACCTGTTGGACGTAGTGCTCATTTGGGTACTGACTATCGCTTAAAAAACGAAATTTACAGTTACTCTCGTTCTCGTGGACTTTTTGCTGGTCTAACAGTTCAAGGCACTTCAATTGAGATCGCTAAAGATTATAACCAAAAGGTTTATGGAGATATGACTGCTGAAGAAATTCTAATGACCCGCGCCGGTACACACTTGATTGTAGACTCCTACACTCGTGCACTTGAAAGATTAGCTCCTTAATTGTAGTGATTTATCTTACTTCTCCTCTGTAAGGAGGAGAAGTAAGTCATTTATTAGAAATAAATTAAATAATATTCTTATTCTAGTTCGTAGATTCCAAATTCACCTTACAAATTATAATACACTTTTAATCTTGCCTTCAAAAATAATCATGTTATTTTTTTATTATGTCCAAAAAACAAAATGATTTTTTGATCATTGGCTCGGGGTCTGCTGGTTGTGTGTTGGCAAATCGGCTCAGTGCAGATCCCAATAATCAAGTGGTGATGCTAGAGGCGGGAAGAAAAGATTCCCTTTGGGATATTTTTATTCATATGCCAGCTGCGCTGACGATTCCCATTGGTAACCGTCGATATGACTGGATGTACCTATCTGAACCAGAGCCGCATATGAATCAACGTCGGATTTATCATGCACGTGGAAAGCTTCTTGGTGGATGTAGCAGTATCAATGGAATGATTTGGCAACGGGGCAATCCCATGGATTATGAAAGATGGGCTGCCCGTGAAGGGCTACAAACTTGGGACTATGCTCATTGTCTTCCATACTTCAAGAGAATGGAGAATAGTTTATCCACTGGTGAAACTCAATTTCGTGGTGGTCATGGACCATTGGAGCTAGAAAAGGGACCTGGTGTGAACCCTTTGTTTCAGTCTTTTCTTAAAGCGACAGAAGAAGCTGGATTTCCGCGCACTGATGACGTCAACGGATATCGTCAGGAAGGCTTTTCACTCTTCGATAGAAATATTCGCAGAGGTCGTCGGCTCAGTTCCGCCCGTGCCTATGTTCACCCTGTGCTTCATAGAAAAAATCTCACTGTTAAAACTAAAGCCTTTGTCTCAGAAATTCTTTTTGAAAAAAACAAAGCCATAGGAGTTGTTTGTAACGGAGAGAAAATATACTCCAATGAAGTGATTTTAAGTGCCGGAGCTTTTAACTCTCCTCAGTTATTACAATTATCTGGTATTGGGCCTGCTCATCATTTGGAGTCTTTGGGTATTCCTGTTCGACATAACCTACCTGCTGTGGGGGATCACCTAGAGGATCACCTTGAAGTTTATATTCAGCATTTGTGCAAAAAGCCTGTGTCTATGAATCCCCAACTCAAATGGTACAGAAAACCATGGCTTGGTTTCCAATGGTTATTTTTTCGTAGTGGGCCTGCGGCCACCAATCACTTTGAGGCTGGAGGCTTCATACGCGGAAATGAGCAAGTCAAATATCCTAATTTGATGTTTCACTTTTTACCTCTGGCCATTCGATATGATGGATCCTCTCCCGAGTCTGGGCATGGTTATCAGGTTCATGTGGGCCCCATGTATTCCGACGTCAGGGGATCGGTTTTGATACAGTCTCGAGATGCAAAAATTTATCCCAAAGTGCAATTCAATTATCTGTCTACAGAAAATGATCGAAAAGAATGGATTGAAGCTATCCATATGGCTCGTCATATTTTAAAACAACCTGCTCTTCAAGAATTCAATGGTGGTGAGATCTCTCCAGGTCCCGATGTGAAAACGGATCAGCAGATTCTTGATTGGGTGGCTCGTGATGCTGAAACAGCCCTGCATCCTTGTGCCACATGTAGAATGGGAAAAGAGACTGACTCAGTGATTGATCCTTTAACAATGAGGGCCTATGGAATAGAAGGTCTACGTGTGGTGGATGCCTCTAGCATGCCATCTATTACCAATGCCAATATTCATGCTCCTGTCACAATGCTTGCTGAAAAGGCCAGCGATCTCATTCTAGGGAATACGCCTTTAGCACCTGAGCCCTTTGATTTCTTCCGGCATCAACCATGAATATTATTTTAACAGCCGGCATTTTAGTTTTACTGATTTGCTTAGCGGCTATTTTAGTTTTTGCTGGAAATAAAAAATTGAACGGCCCTAATCCGGTGAGCCTTCCCGTCTTTATTGCCATATTATTTACCTCTGGTCTCGATATGGGCTTAGTGATTTTACCTTTGACCGAGTTTCCGCAATATTCTAGTGATGCCACTTTTCAATCTATCCACCCTCTGGCTCTTGAGTTTGGGTTTTGGGGATTCTATATGTGGAGCTTTTATTTTGTTTCTAGTTTTTATTTTTGTGTTATTGAGCCTAAGTTACAGTTTTTTAAAAAACCATTGGTCAAAGTCATACATAACTCTGTGGTTGTGGGGACCTGTGCTTTTACGGCCTATTTATTTTTATCCAATATGAAGTGGTACTTTCCTGAAGTGAATTTTTTCATTCTCCTTCTTGGGGTGGCTCTGATTCTACTTTTAGCCACTTACTCCAGCACGGACATTCGATATGTGAAGTACTTAAGTGTGGCTTCATCGTGGATCTTTTTTGGCCTCTGTATATTTCTTATGTCTCAGTTGAATTCTAAAGTAGGTCTGCTAAATACTTCTTCTCATATTTTGGAGTATTTTAAAAACTTTGATCAATTCATTTTTCCTATGAATGATTACCATGCTTTTTACCTGTTCTGGTGGTTTTCGTGGTGTTTGATGATAGGGCAGTTCACCGCACAGTTTTTGGGAGGGCTCAAGTCATGGCAAGTATTGTTGGCCTTACTCATACTCCCATCGCTGCCTCTGGCTCTATGGTTTTCCATTCTTTTTAGATTTTACAATCATAATATTGAGATAACATTCTTTACCAGGTTGGCTATGTTGTTTGTTGGAATTTTATTTGTCATTAACTCCGTAGATTCTTTAGTGCGTCTTTACAGTGATAACTTGAACCTAACAGTAAAAAGGTTAGGAAAACCCAATTATGTTATTATTCATTTTTCACTCTTGTTTGGATTGGTCATGGCCTTTATCTACACACCACTAAAGATTCAGTGGGTGGGCAATGGAGTGATTCTACTTATTTTTAGCGCCCTGATTCATATGTTCTTTAATAGGCGTGCACTGACTTCGTAAGGTTTGCTTATTTGGATAAATTTGAAAGTCGAAACAACACTCCGTGCCGACAGTTCGTATAGAGCAAAAAGAGACTCTTTAGAGCGCCTAACGACAATGCACTGCCTCATGTGACGTCAGTGGTGATTCCTACTGAGCCTTCACCTTTTCCAACAACTTTTGAAAAGCGCCGGCATAGTGACTTTGGATATTAGAAAGAACTTTTGCTGCAATGGCATCTCTGTATGTGTGAGTGGTTTGATTTCTCTCATCAATCATACTTAGCCATATTTGCTCTTGGTCCGTTGAAATAAGATTGGCGCTAAAGGCCCATTGAAAGGCCTTTTTTGGGCTTGCCACATTTACGCCCTCAATTTGGGCCATTTTCTGAAGATATTTCCAACACTGTTCAAAAGTAAATTCGAAAGCTTGAATGATGCCTGCTCGCTGAACTTCCGATTGATCAAAGTCTTTAAGAAAAAATTCTAGCTTTGTCAGAGCTTGCTCAAAATATTCATATTTGTTGTTACTCATATATAAGAACTCCCTCTCTTTTAATATTGTCGATATATTCTTTATTGAGCTCTTCATAAAATAATAAATCTATTTTATAAAGTGAGATAGCTTCATCTTCGATGCTCAGTCGAACTTCACTTCTTTTGTGAGCGTCGTTTAGGGCTTCCACAACGCAGAAATCAAAATCAGAATTTGGTCGATGATCTTTGCGAGCTCTAGATCCAAACAAAATAATTTTTTTAGGATTTAGCTCGTTGGCAATAAGTTGAAGTGCGTTTTTAATGGAATCAGGAAAAGTAAGGAAAATTTCGTTTTTAAATTGTGCCAAGCTGCGCTCCGAAGCCTTAATTTTGTGCTCAGAGAAATCTAAGTGGCGGGGTGGACGGGACTCGAACCCGCGACCTCCTGCGTGACAGGCAGGCATTCTAACCAGCTGAAC
>Ga0066639_10002523_pt1 | contig 15994 bp, 13 predicted proteins | sample CryGeyCG2114_010_2_FD_59504 | JGI IMG/M metagenome (GOLD analysis project Ga0066639, IMG submission 59504) | Groundwater microbial communities from aquifer - Crystal Geyser CG10_big_fil_rev_8/21/14_0.10 | ecosystem: Environmental > Aquatic > Deep subsurface > Groundwater | place: USA: Utah...
CAGGTTGGAACTAAACCTTTTTATAAACTAGGGTCTTTTTTTTCAGATAGAGAAGATGTTGGTAAGAGTAAGGACAAAATTTTATCAGAACTAGAGGCGTGTAGAACAAGGAACGAAGAAGTTATAATTGACCGTACTAGTTTGACAGTACTTGAACAAGAAAATGCTGAACTGCGCTTTCAATTAAATTTTTTTTCTTCAGGAGAATATGAACATGTTGGAGCTGAAGTGATTGGAAGAACGGTTGATCCGCTTGGCACTACTATTATTTTGGATAAAGGCTTTAATCATGAAATAAAAGTGAACAATCCGGTTATTGTTGGCAAAGGATTGCTCATAGGAAAAGTTATAGAAGTATTTGAAAATAGTTCCATAGTTCGTCTTATAAACGATATAAATAGCAGAGTTGGTGCCACAGTTGTAAACAATAATAGTAGTATTGGTCTTGTAGAAGGAGGTTATGGGCTTGGTATACACATGAATTTTATTCCCCAAAATGAAGCAATCAATATCGGAGATGCAGTCATTAGCTCTGGATTGACCGAAGGTATGCCAAGAGGGTTAGTTATAGGGACTATTGAATTAGTTGAAAAACAGCCACACGAACCTTTTCAACAGGCTATATTGCAACCACAAGCTGATCTTTCACACCTTACTTTAGTTTCCATAATCAAAACATAAAATAATAGACACTAAATATGAAATGGATTCGTAATATAATTTTAGGAATATTAGTATCTATTTTTTTAGTTATAACTCATATAGGTCTCTTGTATCTACTACCATACCCTTTTAATAATGTGCATTTGCTCCTTAGTGTATTTGTTATCATGGTTATGTGGTCAAAAAGTGGTTTGGTAGTTTGGTTATCTTTTTTTAGTTTTTTTTTACTTGATTTATATAGTGTTTCTTCGTTTGGTACAATTTTTGTTTCAGGAACAATAACAATTTTGATTCTATACTGGTTTCACCGTGATGTGTTTACCAACCGTTCCTTTTGGACTTTTATTATTTTAGGAATTTTAGGAATAATATTATTTAGGATTTTTTATACAATATCATTCTATCTCTTAAATTTCTTGCGTGGTGAATATTTTTATGTGTTCGGACTAAACATTTTCTTTATATATATGTGGGAATTACTATTCAGCATGATATTTATGGCTATTCTGTATTCTATCCTTATTTTTTTACAAAAAAAATCTATATGATATATGCCAAAAGATGAAATAGATCCTTTCCTTATAGGCGGTGGTAGAGGAATAAAAATGAATGGACAGTACAAATTAGGTTGGGTAGAAGAATCTCTTGTGATGGGTGAGGCACAGCAAAGCGAGAAGATGATAGGTTCAGGAAGCTCCCACATAGGGAGTAGTTTTTCTCATAAAAATTTTTTATTGCTTTTTTGGTTTGTCGTGGTTTGTCTAATTTTAATATTTAGCCGGCTTTTTTACTTACAATTTGTAAGAGGAGATATATATAGACTCCTTGCAGAAACAAATCGACAAAGAATTATTCCTATTCCTTCTGAACGCGGGCTTATTTTTGATAGACTTGGTGTTCAACTTACACAAAATATTCCAAATTTTGCATTGTCAGTAGTACCGCAGGATTTACCAAGAGACAATGAAAATCTAAATAAAATCATCCAAAAACTGGCAGAAATTACAGGTCAAGATTTTTTTAAAATTGCAGATACAATAGAAAAATATAAATATTATCAACGAGATTCTATTATAATACAAGAAGATATTCCATATGAGACTGCACTTATTTTACAGATTAAAGCTGCCGATTTACCAGGTATCCATATACAACGGGGGAGTAAAAGATTATATTTTCACGATGAGAGTGCTATTGATATAAATAATTTGGCTATTCAAGGATTTAATTCTCTTTCACATATTCTGGGTTATGTAGGGAAGCTTTCCCCGGAGGAATTGAAGGAATATTATGAAAAAGGATATTTACCATCAGATTCATTAGGAAAAACTGGGGTTGAAAAAACATATGAATCTTATTTAAGAGGTGTCTATGGACGCAAAAGAATAGAAGTAAATGCCCAGGGGATAGAACAAGCTGTGTTGGCAGAGGAACCTCCTACAGCTGGGCTACATGTGATTTTGAGTATTGATAGTGAAATGCAAAAGAATTTGGAATACTTGATAAAAAAACGTTTGGTAAAACAAGGCAAAAGCAAAGTGGCTGGCATAGTAATGAATCCTCAAAACGGAGAAATTTTAGCGCTTGTAAGTTTACCATCTTTTGATAATAATGACTTTTCTGGAGGAATAGACGTTGCTACTTATAACTCATACTTACAGGATGAAGACCACCCTCTTTTCAACAGAGCTATATCTGGGACATATCCTTCCGGTTCTGTTATAAAGCCGGCCATAGCGTCAGCAGCTCTTCAAGAAGGGGTTATAAACGCTAATACTTCAATTTTGAGTGTAGGTGGTTTGGCTGTGGGTCCCTGGTTTTTTCCAGACTGGCTTTCAGGTGGTCACGGTCAGACAAATGTACGCAAGTCAATTGCTTGGTCTATCAACACTTTTTACTACTATATTGGAGGTGGTTATGGAGATTTTGTAGGTCTGGGTGTTAAACGTATTACAGATTATTTAAAAAAATTTGGATTTGGTGATAAGTTAGGTATTGATATTCCAGCAGAGGCATCTGGTTTTTTACCATCCAAAGAGTGGAAGGAGGAAGTGAAGGGTGAACATTGGTACATAGGAGATACTTACAACCTCTCTATTGGACAGGGAGATTTTTTGACAACACCTTTACAAATTGCTTCAATGACTGCCACCGTTGCCAATGGTGGAACACTATATAAACCTCATTTAGTTCACGGAGTCATTGATTCATTATTAGATGAGGAACAAGATTTTGAGGCTGAAGTAATTTCATCCGGTTTTATAGATAAAAATAATATTGAGACAGTTCGTCTGGGTATGAAAGACTGTACTGACTACGGATCTTGTTGGGATCTACGTGGTTTATCAATTTCATCTGGCGGAAAGACGGGTACTGCTCAGTGGAGTAATAATAAAAATACACATGCCTGGTTTACATCATTTGCCCCATTTGATCATCCCCAAATTGTTGTTACTATTTTAGTGGAAGAGGGGGGAGAGGGAAGTGAAGTAGCTGAGCCTATTGCTGGGGAGTTTTATAAATGGTGGATAGAAAATCGATATAGCACTTGAAAATTATGTGGACAACTTTATTGACCTTTTTTTTTACTTTGCTATACTAAAAATATCCGCACAAAGCGGGTATATTTTTTTATCATTGATTAAAACTAATTTAGGCAGATTATAAATAATCATTGTCCATAGTTAATCTAATCAGTGTCTATAATCAATGTTATATGGATCAAAAAATTGAATTCATGACTAAGGATAAAGTTGATGAATTAGAACAAGAACTAAAGGATTTGAAAACCAAACAAATTCCATCTTTGGCCAAGCGTATTGATGAAGCTAGACAAATGGGAGATTTGTCAGAAAATGCTGAATACCATAGCGCTCGTGAAGATATGGCCTGGGTACAGAGCAGGGTCAAAGAAATTAAGAATATTTTGGACAATTCTCAAGTTATCTCACATACAAGTGACGGTATTGTTCAAATAGGATCTACCATTAAAGTAAAAACAAGCAAAATGGAAAGAGAATATACTATCGTCGGACCACAAGAGGCCGATCCCTTATCTGGTAAGATTTCAAATGAATCTCCCTTGGGGAATGCTTTTCTTGGAAAAAAAACAGGGGATAAGGTACAAATTGCCCTGCCCGCTGGTGTGCAGGAATATAAGATTGTTAGCGTTATTTAAAGCAAATATCTATAGATACATCAACCCCGCCTAAAAAGCGGGGTTGTATTTTATTGGAGATTTTGGTAAAATGTTATTATAATTTAGCTTAATTTTGATTGCATATGACTCCTGAAAAGCAAGTCAATATTAATGATGAAAGAGAAATTCGTCTCAAAAAACTGGATGATTTAAAAAAAATAGGTATCAACCCATATCCGGCGCGTTCAATTAGGAACCAGATCTTAAAACAAGCTTTGGATGAAAAAGAGGGCTTTCAAGTACAAGTTGCCGGACGCATTATAACTAAGCGTGAGATGGGCAGAATTATTTTTTGTCATCTTCAAGATGAAACAGGCAAAATACAAATTGCCTTTAAGCAAGATAATCTAGAGAAAGATAATTATAAACTTTTTGGAAAAAAGATTGATCCTGGAGATATTGTAAGTATTGAGGGGGAGAGATTTAAAACTAAAAAAGGTGAAGAGTCAATTCTCGTCAAAAAATGGACATTACTGGCCAAAGCAGTAATTCCTTTGCCGGATAAGTTTCATGGACTGCAGGACGAGGAGTTGAAGCTAAGAAAACGTTATCTCGAACTAATTACTGATCCTGAGACCAAAGAACTATTTAGGCGTAAAAGTAAATTTTGGTCGGCCACCAGAGAATTCTTGTTACAAGAAGGTTTTTTGGAAGTTGAAACTCCTGTGCTCGAAACAACAGTCGGTGGTGCTGATGCCACACCTTTTGTTACTCATCATAATGCTCTGGATATGGACGTTTATCTACGTATTTCTATGGGTGAACTGTGGCAAAAACGCCTGATGGTGGGGGGTTTTGAAAAAACTTTTGAAATAGGGCGCCAATTTCGCAATGAAGGGATGAGCCGTGAACATTTGCAAGATTATACCCAAATGGAATTTTATTGGGCTTATGCTGACTATGAAAAAGGGATGGAATTGGTTGAACAAATGTTTAAATATATTGCAAAAAAGACATTTGGTACATTAGAATTTAATATTGGGGAATTCAAAAATATTGATTTGAGCAAAAAATGGGAACACATTGACTATATTGAAACAGTTAAAAAACATACTGGTATTGATGTTTTAAAAGCAAATGAGGAAGACATAAAGAAAAAACTTGATGAATTTAAAATTAAATATGAAAAGCACGAAAACAAAGGACGACTAGCGGATTCACTGTGGAAGTATTGCCGTAAAAGTATTAAGGGACCTGCTTTTTTAGTCAACACGCCAGTCATGGTTTCTCCACTAGCTAAACGTAAAGAAGATAATTCAGAACTTACCGAACGTTTTCAGCCAATAATTGCCGGGTCAGAACTTGGCAATGGATATTCAGAGCTTAATGATCCTCTCGACCAAGCAAAAAGATTCGAAGAGCAAGCTTTGATGCGCGAAGCAGGGGATAGTGAAGCTCAAATGCATGATAAAGATTTTGTAGAGGCTCTTGAGCACGGTATGCCTCCGACTTGTGGATTTGGTTTTTCAGAGAGATTATTTGCCTTTTTTGAAAATAAGCCAGTGCGTGAATGCCAGTTTTTTCCTTTAATGAAACCCGAGAATCAATCTAGCACTTTAGCACCTAATCACAATAGCACTATTCTAAAAAATATAGATTATAAACTTCCAATATCTCGTGATGAAGCCTTGAAATTTGTAGAAGAGTATACAAAAAAGGCGGCTAATTTGCATCATTATTTAGAATCAGAAGTAGTGATGCGAGGTTTGGCCAAGCACCTCGGTAAAGATGAAGAATATTGGGGTATGCTGGGACTTCTTCATGATATTGACTGGGAGATTACAGAGCATGATCCAACAACGCATTTGACCGAGGCTCCGACAATTTTACGAGAAAAAGGATTTGACGAAGATTTTATAAATATCATTTTGTCCCATGGCTATGGATTTGAGTGCGCTGGTTTTCAAGATAAAAAACGCAATAAAGAATTGGAATATGCGCTTGCCTGCAGTGAAACTGTGACGGGCTTAATTTATGCAACAGCCCTCATGCGACCAAACAAAATTATGGATTTGAAAGTAAAATCTGTTAAGAAAAAAATGAAAGATAAAAAATTTGCTGCCAATGTTGATAGAGAAATTATAAAAGAATGTGAGAAGATCGGAGTTAGTTTGGATGATTTTTTGAAAATTGCGGTTGAGGCGATGAGAAAAATTGCGGGTGAGATTGAGTTGGTGTAGTTCTGCTCGGCTTTTTCTGAGAGAATACTGGATTCCGTATTTTATCGGGAAGCCAAAGTTTACATGGTTTTAGCCATGTGTACGAAGCTTAAGCTTCGCTAACCCCAGCTAAAGCTGGGTAGAAGTATATGAAAATTAAAGTTATTATCTTTGGCACGTTTGACATCGTTCATATGGGCCATATTCACATGTTTAAGCAAGCGCGAGAATATGGCGATCGTCTTATAGTCGTGGTTGGACGCGATAAAAATGTAGAAAAAGCCAAAGGTATTGCTCCACTGCATTCTGAAAAAGAACGAGTAGAATTTTTGAAAAATATAAAACTTATTGATGAAGTTGAACTTGGGTTTGAAGATGATAAATATCAAATTATAAAAAAAATTAAACCAGATGTAATTGCGCTTGGCTATGACCAAACTGTAGATGAGTCTGAACTACGCGAGTATGTCAAACAGCTTGGTTTAAAAGCAGAAGTTATCAGACTAAAACCACATAAAAAAAACATGCTAAAGACAAATAAAATAAAAAAATATCTAGAACGCTTGATCTAATATATGAAAAGCCCAAAATTATTGATAGCTACAACGAACGAGGGGAAATTAAGAGAAATTAAACATTTTTTAAATGATTTACCTTTTGAATTAGTTACTTTGGATCAATTGAATCAAGAAATTCCAGAACCTGCTGAAGACGGAAAGACACTACAAGAAAACGCAACCATTAAAGCAAAATATTATGCTGAAAAAACCGGTTTTTTATCGCTTGCAGACGACACTGGTTTATTTGTTGACGAACTAGGCGGCTGGCCTGGTATAAAGAGCGCCAGAGTTCATAAAAATGATGAAAATAAAAGAGAAATATTATTAGACGAATTAAAAAATGTTTCAAAAGAAAAAAGAAATGCTTCATTTCAATCAGTTTTAGCGTTCCATGACCCAAATAAAGATTTAACTTGTACGATTGCCGGGAGATTGGATGGGTTAATAGTAGAAAAACCGGTTTTTAAAGGTGATATGAAATGGGGTTTTAATGAATTATTTTTTGTGGAGGAACTTGAAAAAACTTATGGCCAGATGACTGTGGCAGAAAAAAATTCCATTAGCCACCGCGGCAAAGCGCTCAATAAAATGAAATATTTTTTACAAAATCAATACGGCGCCAAGCATCTTGTCGTTGCCTTGCCGATAATTATAAAAGACGGAAAAATGCTTATTACTCTGCGTAATGATCCCTATCGTCTGGAAGTACATAAAAAATGGGAATTCCCTGGAGGCATAATTGATTTTGGCGAGACAGGGGAGAGCACAGCCATAAAAGAGGCAAAGGAAGAAGCTGGGTATGATATAGAAGTAATCAGCCAGCTGCGTGGTATGAGAGTAAAGGATCATCAGTTTTCAACTTTTAGATACCAGGTTTATCTAATCCCATATATCTGCAGAGTAGTTGGTGGTGATGGAAAATATAGTGATGCCGAAGTTTTGGATGCCAAGTGGATAGATTTAGAAAGTTATCGCGATTACGAATTTCTACCCGGCGATAACGATTTTCTTGATGAGTTGATGCCGGAAATAAAAGAGGTAGTAAGAACCAACAACTTATAATTTAGAAATTTTAATTTTGTATATGCTTGACATAAACTTAATCCGTGAAAAAAAAGAAGAAATAAAACGATCTCTTTTAAAAAGAATGGGAGAGGGGGAATTAAATGTGACTTTTAAAAAGATACTAGAATTAGATCATAAAAGATCCGTATATATTAAAAAATCTGAGGAATTAAAGGCAGAAAGAAATAAACACTCAAAAAGCAAACCCACCCCCGATGTTGTTAAACAAATGAAGGAAGTTGGTAAAAAAATTAAAGATTTTGATGAAAATTTAAAAAAAGTTGAGTTAGAGCTAAGAGACGCCATGTCAGGATTGCCAAACATTCCAGCTGATGATGTGGTCGCCGGAGGAAAAGAAAACAACAAAGTCATAAAGACTTTTGGTAAACAGCCTAAATTTAGTTTTAAACCAAAAGATCATGTTGCGCTGGCAACTGACTTGAGAGTTGTTGATTATGAACGTGGCGTTAAAATGTCTGGATCAGGCTACTGGGTTTACAAAGGCGACGGAGCTTTGCTTGAATGGGCTTTACTTAACTATTTTGTAGAATTTCATAGAAAAAATAATTATACTTTTATCTTGCCTCCATACCTTTTGACCGAAAAGTCAGCTTATACATCCGGACACCTACCAAAATTTAGAGATGACTTATTTTGGACACAAGACAAAACGTGTCTCAATGCTACTTCTGAAATGATGCTTGGCAATTATCATAGAGATGAAACCTTGAATGAGAAGGATCTACCACTAAAATATTTTGCCTTTTCCACTTGTTTTCGACGCGAGGCTGGTAGTTACAGGAAAGAAGAAAGAGGAATGGTGCGCGGACATCAATTTAACAAGATTGAAATGTTTCAATTTACCAAGCCAGAAGATTCATGGAAAGCATTTGAAGAACTTTTAGACTATGCAGAAAAACTAGTGGAAGGACTTGGATTACACTACCAAACCAGCCAACTTGCCGCTGGGGATGCTTCTGCCGCTATGGCCAAGACTTGTGATATAGAAGCTTGGATTCCGAGCATGGGTGTGTATAAAGAGGTAAGCAGTGTTTCCAATGCTCTTGATTATCAAGCTCGCCGAGGCAATATTCGCTTCAAACAAGGTAAAAAGAATGAATTTGTACACACTTTAAACGCATCCGGCCTTGCCACTAGTCGCATTGTTCCAGCAATTTTAGAGCAGTTTCAGCAAGAAGATGGGAGTGTGGTAGTGCCGGAAATCTTACAAAAATTTATTGGTAAAAAAATCTTAAATCTTAAATCTTAAATCTTACACTTCTATGCCCCCAAAAAAGAAAAAGGAAACACCACCATCACTAACGCCAGTAGAATCATCAAATACTGGTATTGTCGTTTTAATTACCATGATCGTCACAGCCATCATAGTCGTAGTCGTTATGTACAACTGGCAAACTAATGTTGTAAAAGATACAAAGGTGAGCTCTCTCAGTAATTGTGTGGGTGTAGCTGATGCCAACACTGAATTGCAAAAACAGTTTACCACTTTGGAGGAAAAAGTTACTTCACTTGAGGAAGAAAAAATCGAGTTGAAAGAACTGATGCAGGTCCGCATGAATCCAAAAGAAGGCTGGGAAATATATATTCCAGAACAGCCAAAAAATCCTGAAGAAAAAGTTAATTCGGAACTTATCGGAAAGAATGTGGAAGAAGCCAGAGAAATTCTTGGTGAGCCACCAATACTGCTTCGCAACGGATCGTCTAATCAAATTTGGGTTTACTACACGTCCACAGAAAATAACGTGGGACTTTATGTGACGTTTATTGACGAAAAGATTTCAGACGTCAAATTGGATGGTTTTAATGGTGTAGACAATTTACCGTCTTTATTAGATTAAAATGACCAAACCCACACTTGTTATCCTACCCGGTTGGGGAGGAACAAAAAAAAATTGGGAAAAGTTTGTAGAAATTGCAGAAACTTGTTTTGATATACAAATTATTGAATTACCGTGCTTTGGAGACGAACCATGTCTAGAAAATATTTGGGGTGTTGAGGAATACGCAAAATTTGCAAAACAAAAAATATCCCAATATCCCAATATCCCAATATTTTTACTTGGTCACAGTTTTGGTGGGCAAGTGGCGGCTTACTTGGTAGCACAAAATCCGAAATTAATTGACAAATTAATTTTGAGCGGGGCATCTATATTCCGTCAGAAAAAAACTTTCAAAAAAGTTTTCTTTGGAGCTATTGCCAAAGTAGGGAAACAGATATTTAAATTACCAAGATTAAAAAAGTTTGACTTTGTAATGAAAAAAATACTCTATAGAGTGGCGCATTCAGATTACAACGAAACAACCGGAATTCACCGTGATATATTCAAAAAAGTAATAAGGCAAAATTTTAGTGATTTATTACCAAAAATTAAAATTCCAACATTAGTTATTTGGGGAACAAAGGATACTTATGTGCCATTACATGACGGTAAAAAAATTGTTGAGCTAATTCCAAATGCTAAATTAGAAATAATAAAAGATGGAAAACATGGTTTGCACTTGCAGCAGCCAGAAAATTTATTGAAAATTATAAAAAAATTTATTGAAAATTAGTACATTACAAATTGTTTTAAAATTACAAATTTGAAATTTAAAATTGACATCTCATGTTATCACTTTTAAATATTACAATTGGAATCCTCTGGTTTTTAAGCGCAACTATTGATTATGCTGGTCTTTGTTATGTTTGGCAACTGAAATGGTATAGGCTGGATAAATTCAAAGATTTTATTTCAACAGAACAGGGCAAGAGATTTATATATAGATATGATATCTTATGGCGTACTCTTATGGCTCTTTTTATCTTTTTTTGGCCAATAAATAGTGTTCTGCTCCTCAAGGAGATTATAATTGCTTTCTTTATTATAGATTTATCATACGGTTTTTATCGAGTTTTGAAGCATAAAGCACGCCGTCCTGTCCCGACTCCCAAAGCATTGCTAATTATTTTTCTATCAATGGTCCTTGAAGCCAGTTGGATTATTTTAACCAGAGATTGGGCTATTCTGTTGCTTGCTTTGATAATGCATTTTTTCATAATTGGCATTGTCGTTTATATTGTCCATAAATTTACTTGGGTAGTAAAACAAATTTTAATTATCAAGGCCAAGCATAAATTAGTTGGATATCCCAATTTAATTGTTATTGGTATTACTGGAAGCTATGGAAAAACCACAGTAAAGGAATTTTTGTCACAAATCCTCTCCGCAAAGTTTAAAGTAATTAAGACACCAAAATATCTAAATAGTCATATTGGTATATTAAAATTTATTTTAAAAACTGATTTTAATAATACTGATATATTCGTAGCAGAAGTAGCAGCTGACAAGAAAGGGGATATAACGCTCATTTGCGATGTCATCAAGCCTAAAATTGGTATTCTGACTGCTATAAATGAACAACATTTGAGTATATTCGGCTCCATTAAAAATACGCAATCTACGAAATACGAACTACTTCGTTCACTACCAAAAGATGGTCTGGCTGTGGTGAATAGTGATAATAAATACTGTTGTGAATATTTGCAAGAACTAGATACGACAGTAAAAACATTTGGAACAGAGGAAAAATACAAACCAAACTATCTAATTGATGATGTTCATAATACCAAGGAGGGCATAGAATGTCATGGTAGTTACCTACATGATAAACAAGTAATTAAGAGTGTAATAAGACCAAAGGTTCATGGGGAATATCAAGCTATGAATATAGCACCCTGTATAATTGTAGGATCTTTTTTAGGCATGAAAGATGAGGAAATAATATCAGCTGCCAATAAATTAAAAAATTTGGAACAAGGTTTACAAATTTATAATTACGGCAAAACAACCATAATAGATGATAGTCACAATTCAAATCCAGATGGATTCAAGGTTGCCTTGCAAGTATTAAATTCTCGATCTTCAGGAAAAAGACGCATCGTTGTCACGCGTGGAATGATGGAGCTTGCTGACGAAAGCGATGAGCTTCACGAAATCATTGCCGGAGAAATTGCTTTTGTAGCTGATGAACTTGTAATTATCACCCCAGATTTTATAGAGCCTTTAAGAGCCGGGGCTATGTCCGACAAATATCATTTGGAAATAAAAATTAAAACTAATCCAGAAAAGTTACTCGAATATATAAAATCTTTGAAAAATAAAGATTTTGTTATTTTACTTGAAAATAGATTACCACTTTTAGTTTATAACGAAATTTCAAAAGAAAAAATAAACACTAAAGGTTGTATACTGTGATTTGTTTGCCGGCCAGGTATTTTGTATCTTGATTATTAATTTATGATTTTTACCGGTTTTCTTCCAAACGCAACAAAACAAGATTTCAGGAAAGCACTCAGCTTTCTATTTTTACCATGGAAATGGTTCTCATTGAGAAAAGGAAAAAATATTTTAAAAGTAGAAGATTGGTTTAAAAAATATTTTTTTGTAAAATATGCTATTACTTTTGACAGCGGCCGCACTGCTCTTCAAAAAGCTTTAGAAAGTTTGGGAATAAAGCAAGACGATGAAGTATTAATTCAAGCTTATACCTGTATTGTAGTCAGTAATGCGGTTATTTGGGCAGGAGGAAAGCCCATATATGTAGATATAAATGATGATTTCAATATGGATCAAAAAGATCTAGAAAAAAAAATTACAGACAAATCAAAAGTTTTAATTATTCAACATACATTTGGAAATCCAGCTAATCTAAGAGGGCTATTAGAAATTGCCCAAAAAAATAATTTAAGAGTCATAGAAGATTGTGCACATTCTCTTGGTATAAAATATAACGGAAAATTAACTGGGACTTTGGGGGATATTGGGATGTTTAGTTTTGGAAGTGACAAAGTAGTTTCGTGCCTACGCGGCGGAGCACTTATAACTAATAACGAAAATCTTGGGGGAAAAATAAGGCAGTTACAACAAGAATTACCTTTGTCAAAAAGTTTAAAAGTTTGGCAATACTTATTAATTTTTTTAATCTTTGCAATTGGTAAACCTCTGTACAAATTTGGAATAGGAAAAATAATGATGTGGGGTTTTAAAAAATTTAATATAACTGGCAGAATAATTTATGAGAAAGAAAAACAAGGCAAGCAAGTTTCTTTTTATCCCTCTCAACTTCCAAATGCTCTGGCAGAAATATTATTAAAGCAACTAGAAAATTTGGATGGTATGAATGATCATCGTCGAAAAATTGCCAAAATTTATTTTGAAGGCATAAAAAATAAATTAGTTAAACTGCCTCCACAAGATAAAAATTCTAATTATCTGCGTTTTACTTTACTTGTGGATAAGTCTAAAAAATTGCTAAATTTAGCTAAAAAACAAGATATTTTATTAGGAGATTGGTATAACACTGTTATCGCGCCGGGAGACTGTAATAAAGATAATGCAAGATATATAAAGGGCTCCTGTCCAAATGCAGAAAATCTAGCACCCAAGTCAATCAATTTGCCAACAAACATAAATATAAAAGCAGAACAAACAGAGAAAATAATTAAGTTTATCAATAGCTATGCGGGTTAGGGAAATAGTGGACAAAAAAGAATGGAGAGATCCAGAAAGAGAATTTCTGCAATCTTGGGATTATGGCGAATTTTTGAAATCAACCGGTAGAAATATTTTGAGATTGCAATTTGGAGAAGGGGAGAGGCCTCAACAACTGAAGTGTATAATAAACAAAACCCGCCCTGGCATAAAATCTGTTTACATTCCTAGAGTTGAGATTAAAGACGGTGCACTTCAACATATTTTAGATTATTTCAAGAAGCAAAAGTTTGCTTTTGTACGCATTGAACCCACAAATGAACCAGAAGGGACCAATTACAAAAGTAGCACTGTTCAAAACAGACAGGTACACAACACTTGGATATTAGATATAGATAAAACAGAAGATGAACTCACAGAAAGGATGCATTCCAAAACGAGATATAATATTAGGCTAGCCGAACGCAGAGGAGTTGGAATAAATCATGACAAAGATTTAGAACTATTTTGGAAATTGAATACTATTACCACACAGAGGAATCAGTACAAAAGCCATCCCAAAAATTACTGTGAAAAACTTTTGAAATTAGATAATATATATCAAATAAATGCCCTTTATCAGGAGGTTCCGGTTGCCAGCGCTGTAGTATTGAAATATAACGACACCATATTTTATTTCTTTGGCGCCTCAAGCAATAAACATAGAAATACCATGGCTCCTTATCTGGTTCAGTGGGAAATTATAAAATTGGCGCAAAGACTTGGTTGCAAATATTATGATTTTTGGGGTATGGCTCCAAGGGCAGAGAAGGGGAGCGAAAAAACAAGTTGTTATCATGGATTTTGTTGGAAAGCGGACCATGCCCTCACCGGCGTATCCCGTTTCAAGGCTGGTTTTAGTGGTGAATTAAAATCATATCCGGATGCAAAAGAATTTATTTTAAGTCCTTTTAAATATAAATTATTTAATCTTATTCAAAAAGCTAAAAAAAATCGTGGAATAGTGGGCCATCCAATAAATAAGTAACTGCTAATTTGTAATTGATAAATAAACTATTATAGTTGTCAATTACTAATTAACATTTACCAATTACTCCTTTACTTACTATGTACGAAATCAAGAAAATTACAAACAAAGACGAATGGGAAGACTTTGTGCAATCACAAAAATATACCCCGATGAACCAATCTTGGAAATATGGCGAATTTTATAAAAGTTTAGGCGAGGACTTTTCTATATTTGGAATATATGAAGAAAAAAAGATTATAGCCGGTACTTTGGTTTTGACCACTCATGCCAAGCGAGGAAATTTTTTGTATATTCCTTACGGTCCCATTATTGTCAAAAATGAAGAGCGTATTTTAAAAATGTTTACAAAATATCTAAAAAATTACGCGCGAGAAAAAAGATACGATTTTATTCGAGTTAGTCCATTTGCTGACAATACAGAAGAACGCAAAAAATTATATAGTAATACAGGATTTAGAAAAGCTCCCATACATGCTCTTGCTGAAACAACATGGTTGCTTGATTTGGGTTTATCTGAAAAAGAACTTCTCGTAAACATGAATAAAAATCACAGAAATCTTATTAAAAGATGCGAGCGCGAAGGAGTGAGGATAGAGAAACATATCAATGTAAAAGATCTGAAAGAATTTCATGATCTCCATGAAAAAACAGCCAAACGGCATAATTTTCATCGTTTTTCAAATGAATATGTTGAAAAAGAATTTGAAAATTTTTCTGGAGATAAAGAAGTCATAGTTTGGAAAGTATACTTACCGAATGGCAAACTAGACTCAGCCGCAGTAGTTTATTACTACGGAAAAATGGCTTGTTACCGCCATGGAGCGTCTTTAATGCAAAATAAAAAACTCCCAACTTCTTATCTATTGCAGTGGGAGTCTATAAAAGAAGCAAAGAACAAAAAAATGAGGTATTATAATTTTTGGGGTATTGCTCCAGAAAATGCAAACAAAAAACACCCATTTTTTGGTATTACCCATTTCAAAAAAGGATTTGGTGGTTTCCAAAAAAAATTACTACATGCCCAAGATCTCATTGTTTCAAATAAATATTGGGTTGATTGGACTGTAGAAACTTTAAGAAGGATAAAACGTGGTTTTTAAAATAAAAATGTGCGTCGTAGAATAGTAAACCGCCACAAAATTGAACGTAGATTTAAGCGAAACATAAAACGTTCTCGTTATTTTTTTAATTTTTTATTTGGGAAAAAACAAGAAAAAAGTACAAAGGATTTTTCTTGGCGCGGACAAACAATAAACCCTTATAAACCTCTAGAAAAAAAAGATAGGGGCTTGCAAATTAAAATCGGAATAATTATTGGCAGTCTTATTACTGTAATATTATTGATTACTTATAGCCCCTTTTTTCATCTCATAAAAATTGATATTGAAGGCCTGCAAAGAATAAATGAAACTGAAATCAGAAATGCAGTAAACGGAATTTTGGGATGCAAAACATTAAATTTAATTCCGAGAAAAAGTTATTTTGTTGCCAATACAGATGAAATAAGAGATGTATTAAAAGAACGTTTTCCAATAGAGTCTATTGTTGTCCAAAAAACTTTTCCCAACAATATTACTATTGTTATAGAAGAAAAAATTTCCACACTTATTTATGACAATGGCTTTGACTATAGTTATGTTGGCCTTGAGGGTAGTATTGTAGAAAAAATGTGCAAAGTGGGAGAAAATGAATGGGAAATCAATACAAAAATTACCACAAGTACAAATGAACTGGGTGAAATTGAAGCACACGAAGAAGTGGTTGATAAAAGACATATTCCGGATACAAAGACTGTTAGTCGAGAACTAGGGGACTATCCAATTGTT
>Ga0066639_10002524_pt1 | contig 15992 bp, 17 predicted proteins | sample CryGeyCG2114_010_2_FD_59504 | JGI IMG/M metagenome (GOLD analysis project Ga0066639, IMG submission 59504) | Groundwater microbial communities from aquifer - Crystal Geyser CG10_big_fil_rev_8/21/14_0.10 | ecosystem: Environmental > Aquatic > Deep subsurface > Groundwater | place: USA: Utah...
GCCTGTAATCCGCTGACAATACCAAATGTAGATATTTCAGCCGGAACCCGCGCTGTTACCGTAATTTTCAGAGAACACGCGGGGGATGCGAGAATAAAACTCAACTGGAGCAAAACTTCTTCCGGACTCTATACCTTCACACACGACCCTTCAGTTTTAAATTATTCAGCCACTCAAGGCGACGCGAACCCGGCTCTTCAACAAGTGATTGTTACAAACACCGGCGATCAGATTTTGAATTTCACCGCGTCTGATAATCGTTCTTGGATTTCGGTTTCGCCGGTGTCTTTCTCTTTGGTTCCAGGAGCCAATCAAGCCGTCGCAGTATCTATAACAGACACCTCTTTTGCCCCATCTATTTATACTGGAACTGTAACTTTATCTGAACCAAACGCAGGGAATCAAACCGTTGGAATTAATTACGTAATAAATTTTTTACCAGCTCCAAAACCGGATGTTGATGTGTCAATTTCGGCTGTAAATGGATCTAGTTCGTTCAATCTTTCCAAAATTAAAAATGGAGATGTTTTGAGGTTTAATATAGTTTACGGAAACAATGGTCCTGGTGACGCTTCTCGAGTTTCGGCGGGCATTACTTTATCCTCCAATCTAAGAAACCCAACCAATTTTTCCTGCCCTGGATTGTGTTCTGGATCTTTGAGTGGTTTTACTTATACAGGAGTGTTGACTCCTAACGATTCTTTTGGGATTACTTTTGAGGCGGTGGTTTCCACTCAAACCTCTCAAGCAAGAGAGTTGGCCACGGTTGATACGTCGGGGGTGTATAGTCCGGGACTGGTGGCATTTTCTGCCAGGATGGTTTTGTTAGCTTCAACAGACAATTCCCAAGTTCCTGATTTTCACGAGGTTCCTCCCGAATAGAGTCGTTAAAGTTTCAATAAAAAACCCACTGCGAAGCGGGTTTTTTTATTTCCTTGCAGGAAAACTCGGACGATCCGGCGGAGGCGGAGAGTCCGGGGAGGGGGGATGTCATTAATATTCTTTGAGCGAGGCGCTAGCCGAGCCGAGAAGATGCGACAATGTAGTTCTCGATTACACTCGAACAATAACATTTATCCAAGCTACTTTTCTAATATCCTTCGAGCGAGGCGCTAGCCGAGCCGAGAAGATGCGACAATGTAGGTTTTGACTTCCTCCCTAGGCGGACAAGTCGCTCGAACAATAACATTCATTCAAGCGGGTGGCCGGAGGCCTAAGCCATGACATAAAATTGGAGCTTCGTAATTCAAGGCTTTTGAAAAAATACAACGCGTAAGTTCTAATTTTACCGAAAAACCCCGAAAGAATCGGGGTTTTTATGAGTTTAAATATTCAAGTGATTAGTTTTCCAAGAGCTTGTCGATTTCAGTTTTGAAGATATCGTAGGGCAGAGCGCCGGATATTGGGACGAACTGATCCTCGCTAACAATAACACTAAAAGGAGTGCCGTTTCCACCGGAATTTTGAGCGTTCGCGATGTGGCTTTCTATTATTCCCGAAAAATCTTCGGTGTAAAGGCAATTTTTAAATTCATCTCTTGAAAAACCGGCGTTTACAGCTGTGTCAAGAATAAGTTCTTCTCCACCACTCGCATCTTGGTTTTTATTATAAGTATCAACAAACTTCCAAAAACCGGAATTTCCACCAAGTTTAGCCGCGCACTCGCTTGCTTCCGCTTTGGCCGGAGCATAAGGGTGAAGCTGGGGGAGAGGGAGATGACGATAAACCCAAACCACTTCATTTTTATCGTAATCTTTTGTAATTTGTTGCAGTGTGGAGTGAATTTTTTGGCAAAAAGGACAGTCAAGATCAGAGTATTCAATAATCGCCACTTTGGCGTCACGGTTCCCAATAATATGATCTTCTTCGCTCACAGGTAAGACATTTTTTGCTAATTCGGTGTTGGCCGCGTAAGGGTCAACCGGAGCTGCCGGTTGCCCACCTTGGATTCCCGCTACAGATGTTGAATTTTTATTTGGTCCATACATGGAACTTAAAAATATCCCGCCGGCAATTAAAGCCCCGGCAATGACTATCGAAATAGCTATCGGGGTGTTGTTGTTTTGTTGCATTGGTTTTAGTGTTAATGGAGAAATATTTGGCGAGTGCGAAACAACTTCGGATTTTTCTTTTTGTTGATTTTTTATCATTGAGATTGTTAATTAAATGACTTGATAATTATCGCAGTCGCGATAAATAAAGTCAAATTGAAATTTCAACAAAACTCCATTTACCGGAAAGGTCCTTGAAAAAAGTGATTTTGGCTGTGGGTAAATTTAAATTTACCAGCTTTTTAAGGCTGGTTTTTTGCCGAGGGTCGAACTCTAACAAAATGATTTTTGGGAGGTGTTTAAGTTTTCCGATTTGTTTAAGCAGTAAGCGGATTTGTTTGAGCCCTTTTTCAGTTGTAAATAAAGCTTGTTTCGGTTCGAAGCGCAGACCGGTTTGATCCGGAGAAGGTTCCCTTCTCGGCGAGAAGGGAACCTTCTCAATATAAGGCAAATTCGCGAGAACAATCCAGCTATGATCCGCACTCTTTTTCTCCCTTATGAAAGGGAGATTAAAGAGAGGATCCAGGAGATTGCCTTTAAGAAATTTAATTTTAACCCCATGTCTACGAGCATTTTTACGGGCAATTTGTAAAGCTTTTTTTGAGAGGTCGGTTCCATAGAAAGAAATGTCATTGCGAGGAGCGTAGCGACGCCCGCCTTGCCGAAGACGACGAGTCGAGGCGGGAAGCAATTTATTAGGGTTTGGGATTATTTCGCCTCCCCTCGGGAGTCCCAAAAAAACAGCGATAGAGGTAATTATATTTCCCGAGCCAGTCCCAATATCGACAACATTCCTAATTCCTAATTCATAATTCATAATTCTGTTCAGCGTTAGCTGAACGAGCTCTTCTGTTTCCGGGCGGGGGATTAGGACCTGTTTATTTACCATGAAATCGAGACCGTAAAATTCTTTGTGGCCAGTCAAATAGGCAACCGGAATTCCAATTGATCGTTTTTCAATCAGATTTTTAAACTTGTTAAGTTGTTTGCTCGTTAGCTTTTTGGACTGGTTTGTCAGGATAAACTCCTTCGGTTTTTTAAGCGTATAATACAAAAGAACCTCCGCGTCCAAAGAAGGGGAAGTCGAGGTTTTTTTTAGTATTTCAGTAGCCCAAGTTAATACTTTTTGAATAGTCATTAATTTTCAAATAAATAATTTTGTATTGAGCGTTGGTTATTATTTCTGGCAGAATACCCCTATGCCTTGCATTAGGGTATTCTGCATGTCCGAAGTTCCACGGGATTAAAACGGAGGAAATAACCCGATCAAACACGTCTGCGAGCATAAATACAAAAATGCGAGCAGGCGTAGTATTCCCTTTAGGGAATACCCTGCGGGAAGCTTTAGGGATCGTTATTTACCAATAATTAGATATTTTTTAATTGCTTTTTTTCCTTTGCTTTCAACGCATCGATAATTGGCCAAAGTTTTCCATTGAGAATTTCGTTGGTCTGATTCCAGTTTTGATTGATCCGGTGGTCGGTAATGCGATCTTGGGGAAAGTTGTAAGTGCGAATTTTTTCACTTCTATCGCCGGTACCGATTTGCGAAAGTCTTTGTTCTTTGAGTTCTTTTTGTTTTTTTTCTTCGTAGTAGTTAAATACTCGAGCAACAATAACCTCCATGGCTTTGGCACGGTTTTGAATTTGTGAACGCTCGTCTTGACTTTGGGCCGTAATACCGGAGGGCAAGTGGGTTATTTTTATCGCCGAGTAAGTGGTATTCACCGACTGCCCGCCAGCGCCTTGTGAGGTTGAAGTTTCAATTTTTAAATCTTTTGGCTCGATTTTAAAATCAGCCTCTTCAATCTTTGGTAATACCGCGACTGTGACAGTGGAGGTGTGCACGCGACCGGTTTTTTCGGTTTCCGGCACGCGTTGTACCCGGTGTACTCCGGATTCAAATTTCATATCACCGTAAACATTTTTTCCTTTAATAGAAAATATAACTTCTTTGAACCCGCCAATTTCATTTCGACTTTGAGAATTGAGAGAAGTTTTCCATTTGTTGGTCTCGGCATATTTTGAATACATCCGAAAAAGCTCGCCGGCAAACAAACTTGACTCATCTCCACCGGCAGCGGCGCGAATTTCGACGATCGCATCTTTTTCGTTAAGCGGATCTTTGGGCAGTAAGGCTTCTTCAATTTTCAATTTTAAATCTCCAATTTTAGTTTTTAAAGAGGTATCTTCTTCTTCCGCAAGTTGGCGGACATCTGGATCTTTGTCTTTTAAGTATTTTTGGTTTTCTTCCGCCTGCTTTTCCAGTTTTTTTAGATCCATTATTTGTTCATAAGCCATACTTAAACCAGCCTGTTTTTTCCCAAGCCTTTTTAGTTCTTGAGAATCGGTTGTGAAAGAAAGTTTTTGTGAAAGATCTTCGTATTGTTTTATAATTTTTTCAAATTGTTTCGTCATACCAGAAATGTAAAGTTTAAAATGCAAAGTGTAAAATAACAAATTAAAATCTAAATTTTTTAATTTTGTATTATTATTTTGAATTTTAATTTTTGCACTTTAAATTTCGTGTAGTTAATAATGATGAAGTTTAAAACAAAAAACTATCTCAATTGCTGAGATAGCCAGTAGGATAGATTATGCTAAGTTTTGGATTTTTTGGTAGTTTTCTTGGTTTTTAAAACAGCAGTTTTTTGCGCGCGTTTTTTGAACCGATCCAAAACTCCGGATGTGTCTATCAGTTTTTGTTTGCCGGTGAAAAACGGATGGCAAGCGGAGCAAGTTTCAGTATGAATTTTTTTTTTAGTTGATCCGGCAACCAAAGAATTCCCGCAGGCGCAGGTTATTTTGGCATCATTATAATATGTTGGATGAATTTGTGTCTTCATATATTATTTTAAATACCAGATTAGTGTAGCACAAAGACCTGCCGTTGACAAGAGCGAATTTGAGCTACTATTTTTGTTTGCACAATGCTTTCTGATTTGTTATAATCCTTGCAGTAATCAATAATCACTCTTTTCACCTTTGGTTTAGCCCTGCTGATAACGCCTGTGGGCTTCTTTATCAGTCCTGAATCATTGAAAAGGGGTAGGCTCCGCCCGTCAGCCACGGCTGACAGACGAAGCAGAAAGGGAAATTTATGAGCGAACTAACACTTGAGGAACTCCTCAAAGCGGGTGCCCATTTTGGGCATCGAGCTTCACGGTGGAATCCAAAAATGGCGTCGTATATTTTTACGACTCGTAATAAATTCCACATCATCGATTTAGAAAAGACCTATCAGAAAATAAAACAAGCCCAAGACTATATTACCGAAACGGTAGGGTCCGGCGGCAAGATTTTATTCGTCGGTACAAAAAAACAGTCTAAGGCATTAGTTAAAAAACATGCGCAGGCATGCGGTATGCCTTATGTTACCGAACGATGGCTGGGAGGAACGTTGACCAATTTTCGAACCATTCAGCGGTCTATAAAAAAAATGTCTTCAATAGAAGAACTTTTAAAAAGTGATCGCATAAAAAATTATACGAAAAAAGAGCAGTTGATGATGAAACGGGAAATGGACAAAAGCATTCTTTTGTTTGAAGGTGTCCGAGATATGAAAAAACCACCTGAAGCGGTTTTTGTCGTTGACACCGGTGATGAGGTTATCGCGGTGCGAGAGGCGCATACCACGGGAGTAAAAGTAATCGGCATAACCGATACAAGCGGCGATCCTTCTATGATCGATTTTATAATTCCCGCAAATGACGACGCGAGTAAAGCTATTGATTTGATAACCGGGTATATTGCTGACGCAGTTAACAAAGGGAAGGCCGGAGACGGAAAGAAAGAGATTAATAAGATTAAATCATAAAAATATTTATGGCTGGTAAAATATCTTTAGAAGATGTAAAAAAATTACGTGAAGTATCCGGCGCCGGCATGCAAGATGCTCAAAAAGCGCTACTAGAAACTGATGGTGACGTAGACAAAGCTTTAGAATTTTTACGAAAAAAAGGCGAGGTGAGAGCCGCTAAAAGATCCGGTAGGACGGCAGGCCAGGGATTGGTTGAAGCCTATGTTCATGGTGGTAAGGTTGGAGTTTTGGTTGAAGTAAACTGCGAAACAGATTTTGTGGCTAAAACTGACGACTTTAAAAATTTTGTTCACGATTTGGCGCTACAGATTGTCGCCGCCGATCCAACATGTGTTTCTCGTGAGCAGGTAGACGCTAATATTTTGGAAAAAGAAAAGGAAATTTTTAAAGAACAAGTAGATGGAAAAAAACCGGAGGCGGTAGTAAATAAAATCATTGAAGGAAAACTCGAAAAATTTTATCAAGACGTTTGTCTTTTGGACCAGCCGACTATAAAAGATCCAAAGATAAAGGTTAAACAACAACTTGACGATTTAACCGCTAAATTGGGAGAGAAAGTCGTGGTTAGCCGGTTTACCCGCTATCAACTGGGAGAGTAAAAAAATTATTAATTAGATATTAGGAATATTCTTTATAAACAATTTATATATTTAAAATTAAATCTGAATGTTTAAGCTACTTCCTCAACTAATAGTAATAATCTCGATTGCGACGATTATTTTGATTATTTTGCGCAGACTGCCACAGGTGATTATCAGGCAGGAGAGTGGTTCTGTCGGCGCGTCTCCAGAAACCGCAGGTACTCGTCGGGTAGTTATTTTTGTAGGAAAAATTAAAAATTGGTTAGTAAGTTTTTATAAATGCCTGGCCAGTTTTGTAGCGGAAGCAAAAAGTCATACCAATAGCTCGAATTATTTAGAGCGGTTTTCAAGAGCGTTACATTTTAAAAGCTTGAAATCACAACTAAGAAAGCCTACCGGAGAGGTTTCTGAACATTTAAGTGAAGCCGCGGATCACATAAAAAACAGCAATCTGGAATCGGCAGAACAATCGCTTCTGGAAATTATCAAGGAGGATCCGGGAAACAAAGATGCTTATGAAGGATTGGGAAAATTGTATATTGATCAAAAGAAGTTTTTTGACGCATTGGAAGTTTATCTTTATTTGACCAAGAAACATCCTGACATTGACAAATTTTTTAGCAGATTAGGACTAATTTATTTTAACCTTGGTAAATACGATGAATCGATTAAAGCTTACCGACAGTCGATAGATTTAAAACCGGATTCTCCAAATCGTTTGATAAATCTAAGTTTGTGTTATGAAGCAAAAAAGCAGACGGAAAAAGCGGTTGAGGCTGTTGAAAAAGCGCTGATTTTGTCTCCGGACAATCCTAAATATATGCTGTTACTTTCCGACTTTTTGGTAACTTCCGGAAAAAAAGAATTGGCTAAGAAATTGTTAGAGAAAGTTTTAGAGTTAGAACCAACAAATGATTCAGCCAGAGACAAACTAAGACAGTTAAAATTTTGAGGAAATAAAAGTATAATTTGTGGAATGCCTGCACTTCGTAGCTCCTGCGAAAGCGGGAGTGAAGTAGTGCCCACGTAGCTCAGTTGGTAGAGCAACGGTTTTGTAAACCGTAGGTCGTCAGTTCGAATCTGACCGTGGGCTTAGGCGCGGGTAGGTAGGTAAAGCGAAGGCGTGCACCGTAGTTGTCCGTCAGGACATACTACCGACTTGTGGCGGCAGCCTTGTAAGATAACTTTGACATTTTTTATTATAATTTGAACAAGTTTTTTTGCGTCTGGGCAGATGGCAGAGCGGTCAAATGCACCTGGCTGTAAACCAGGCGCCCTTGTGGCTACGGGGGTTCGAATCCCTCTCTGCCCAGACGCAGTCAAAGTTGTTCTTTTGGATAACCCAGATGGTTTTTTTCTGGAAAATTTCGCCCTGGGACGGACTGGCCTCGGGCTGGGAACCCTTTCTTGACCACCATAAAAAACGCGATTGATTTTATTAATTGTATTTTTTGTAGCTTTTGTAGATCTATGGTACAATATTATCAACAAATATTAACATAGTCTCATGTTCTTTTTGGGTTTTCATCAAGAATAGGGGATGGTCGAGTGCTAAGATTCGATCCCTCCCTTACCTTCCCTTTTGGTTTCGGGAGGGAAGTGTGAGTCGAAACAAAAGAATAATAATATGTCAGAAAAAGCGAAAATTTTAGTCGTTGAGGACGAAGAAATTTTATTGGCCGCCCTCGAAGAAGAACTTAACCAAGGTGGTTACGAAACACAGGGAGCCGCTGATGGGTCAGAAGGATTAGAAAAGATTAAAAGTTTTAAACCTGATTTGGTTCTTTTGGATTTAGTTATGCCAAAAATGGATGGGATGCAAGTTTTAAAGAAAATGAAAGAAGATTCTGAAACCAAAAATGTTCCGGTCGTAATTCTAACAAACCTCTCTGATTACGAACGGATTTCGGAAGCGCTGTCGCTTGGAGCGAAAGACTATTTAGTGAAAGCCAATTACTCACTTGCTGATTTGCTCGATAAAGTTAAAACGGTATTGAGTCGGAACCAAAGCGGAGAAACAAAATAACAAAAATTTCCAACAACTAAAATCGATGATCTAAAGAAACAATCTGAAAGATTATTGAAAATGATATACCGAAATGCCCAATGAACAGCAGTATAAAGATTTAATATCAGAAATTGTAAAAAAACAAATATTAATTTTGGGTCCGGATGTGGCCCTGCTTAAAGCCGGGTCGATTTCCGGTTTGAAATTGGATAAAGAGGGTGGAGTAGTTAACATGTCCGGCGAACAGCAGGATATTCTACAACAACTGGTCGATCAATACATTGAACTTTCCGGGCAAATAGTAAAAAATGTTTTAAAACCGGTTTTTGCGAAATATCCTTCTATAAAAATAGATATAAAATAAAAATATGAAAAATTTGATAAGTAGAATTTTATTGCTCGCCGCGATTTTTCTGTTGGCTCCTGTCACGGCGTTCGCTCAAAGCACAGACGCAACCAGAGTGGGGATCACTCAATTTACATCCGGTTTTCTTTTAGTCGTCGTGGTTATCGGGGTGATTGTAAATTTATGGAAAACTACCAGAAAATATGGAGGGATTGTCGGAAACGGGTTACGTCTGGTTGGAACGGGAATGGTATTTTTGTCAGTTGAAGCGTTAGATCGAGCCGCTCAAAGTTTGGGAAATGCGGGAGTTATAGCAAGTATTATAACTGAAAAGTATCAGCCGATTGTTCACGATTTGTTGTTGGTTATCGCTTTATTTTTTGTTGCTTTAGGGTTTATTAAGTTTCATTCAGTAACCAAGTAGAACAGGCTGTTTGAATCTTGTTGAAGTTTAATGAGTTTTAACTTAGTAAATTTATTACTTTTGCTCGGGATCTTTACCGCGGTTGTCGTCACGGTTTTTTTATTCGAATTTCGCAAGGTTCAGGTAAATCTTTTGAAAAGAGAAAAAGAGATGAATCAGCGGATGTATCAGTTGTCGATTTTACGAGAATTGGGTGAACGAATAGGTTATTCTTTAAAAATTGATCAAATAGTCGAAATTATCGCGGGATCTTTGCGCCGACTTTTAGATTATTCCACCGTCTCGTATATACTGGTCACGCCGAAACCGGACGGGACAAGGAAGATCGAATACAACATCAATCTGGAAAAACCCGTTAATAAAAAATTTATTGATGATAATAAAAAGGTGATGTTGAAGTCTTTAAACATTCTTTTAGGTAAAGATTTTCAAGTCGATGATTTGGAAGAAACCATTTCGGGAACCATTACCGACCCTACCAGCATTGAATCCGTAGGTTCTTTTTTTAACGTTCCAATAGTTATTGGAGACAGCCCGGTAGGGCTTTTAAATATTTCGTCCAACCAAAAAAATCGTTATAAAAAAGAGGAAGTCGAGATCCTTTATACTATTATGAACCAGGCTTCCGATGCCGTGACGAAACTGCAACACGTTTTAAATGTCGAAAAAGGGAAGCTAAACTCCATGGTTGCAAGTATGGCCGATGGTGTATTGATGATTGACAATCAAAAACAGCTATCAGTTATCAATACGGCCGCAAAATTAATGTTGGGTTTTTCCGGAGAAAATGTGACAATTTTTGAGGTTTTAGACGCTTTGGCCACCACGTTTGATTTACGTAACAAACTTCAAGACAGTATGAGAGAAGACCGGTTGGTAATCTCCCCAGCCGTTACTCTGAACAATCATTTTTTTCAGATTTTAATTTCTCCCGTAAAAGACAAAGATAAAAATTTTTTGGGGTCTGTGGTTTTATTTCATGATATTACCAAAGAAAAAGAAGTGGAGAAGATGCGCGAAGATTTTACAAACATGATGGTTCACGAGTTACGTTCGCCACTTACCGGAATAAAAGGGATTGCCAGTCTTTTGGAAAGCGATAGGGTTAAACAAGATGAGAAAAAGTTTTCAGAGTTCGTAAACTTGATCGTGACTAACACCAAAGACATGTTGGGTTTGGTAAATGATTTATTGGATGTTGCCAAGCTGGAATCGGGTAAATTTCAACTCATAAAAAAAGCCACGCCGATTAGAAGTGTTATAGACACCCGAATCGGTTCCTTTAAAGCTTTGGCAGACGAGGGAAGTCTGGAGTTGGTTTCTCATGTCGACGAAAAAGTCCCAGAGAATTTGGAGTTTGACGAGCATAAAATTTCACAGGTTTTAAATAATTTTCTTTCCAATTCTATTAAATTTACAAACGCGGGAGGGAAAATTACCATCTGCGCTTTTTTATTACCTAGGGGTATAGACCTTGCCAGGACCGTAGTGGAACAAAAGTTGGTGTGGCCGGGGATTAAACAAGGCATTAGTTTCCAAGATAACTATTTGGTGGTGGCGGTTACTGATACAGGAGAAGGAATCCCGGCAGATAAGATTGATAAACTTTTCAATAAATTTGTACAGTTGGAAAATACCGCAAAGTCTGGAAAGAAGGGGACAGGATTGGGATTGGTTGTGTCCAAAGGAGTTGTTGAGGCGCACAACGGAGTTATTGGAGTATTTTCTGAAGCAGGAGAGGGGACGACATTTTATTTCACTCTTCCTATAAATATTAACAAATAATTATATGCGTTCAATTTTAATAATCGAGGACGATCCAACGATACAAAAAGCCCTCTCTGAAGTTATGCTGTCAGAAGGATATAAAGTTTATACTTCTTTTGAGGCAGATGGGGGATTGGAAAAAGTCGCGAATAACAAACCAGATCTGATTTTACTAGATTTAATTTTACCCGGGAAAAGCGGTTTTGAGTTTTTGAAAGAAATAAAAAATTCTCCGAGTACTTCTTCGATTCCGGTAGTTATCCTCTCTAACCTTGGGGATGAAGACGAGGTTAGGCAGGGGCTGAAGCTAGGCGCCGTAGATTTTCTTGTTAAGGCTGATTACGATTTGAATGAGGTGGTAAAAATTATAAAAAAGTATTTTCCAAAAAAGTAAAGCTTGGGTAGAAGTGATTTAACTTTATGATACAAACTGAACTGTCGCCAAAGAAAAAAAGAAAAGTCGCATCTTTAGAAGAACAATTAAAGACCGATTTTGTGACATTGTCCTCCCACCAGTTGAGAACGCCACTTTCCGCGGTGAAATGGTTTTCTGAAATTTTAATTTCTCAAAAGCGAGGAAAACTTAATCGAAAGCAGTTGGATTATTTAAAAGAAGTGCATAGGAGTAATGAGCGAGCAATCGCTTTGGTGAATGATCTATTACAAGTGTCTCGCGTAGAGAAAGGAAAGTTGCATTTGGACTTGGTGAGGCTTGATATAGCAGAGCTTTTTGAAGAAGTTATAAACACTAACAAGTTGACGCTTTCTGCTAATAAAATGACTTACCATTTTGAAATCGTGAACGGTCCGTTGCCAGCGTTGGAAGTTGATAAAGCAAAAGTAAAAAGGGTTATGCAAAATCTGTTTTTGAACGCTATAAAATACAGCCCTAATGGCGGACATATTGACGTAGTTGTTAAAAGAACACAAAAAGAAGTCGTATGCTCGATATCTGACTCTGGGTTGGGAATTCCCATAGATCAGCAAGATGGAATTTTTCAGAAATTTTATCGCGGCGGTAATGCGGCGAAAGTGCAACCGGATGGGACGGGACTGGGCTTGTTTATAGCTAAATCTTTTGTCGAAGCGCACAAGGGAAAGATTTGGTTTGAATCAGAGGAGGGGAGAGGAACCAGTTTTTATTTTAGCCTACCGATAAAAGCGAAATAGTTAAAAATAACCATAACACTGGAAAAATCTTTGGGAGTGTGTTAAAATATTTCCACGAGCTTTTTTGTTTGTGTAGTGCCGTTGTAATTTCTTCCTTCGCTTTCGTTAACACTAAAAGCTCCGGAAGGATAAGCAATCGTGAAAACGGTATGCTTGCACTTCGTAGCTCCCGCGAAAGCGGGAGCGAAGTAATGCCGTTGTAGCTCAGCTGGTAGAGCAACTCCATGGTGGGGCACAAAGCCTCCTGCCCACTTTGACGGAAACGTCTTAGTGAATCCCGAATAACGGTCAAAAACCAAAGCACATGGTCAAGACCGTGGCCGATATTTTATCGGCCCGAACGACTGACAAGGGCTCCGATTTAGGAGAAGATACAGTCTAACCCTCTTATAATTCGTTTCAGGCGGAGAAATAGAGGTGTAAGTGAAGGAGTAGGTCGTCGGTTCAACTCCGACCAACGGCTCCAGAATCCGAGTTTCAGGCAAAAGACCAACTTTTTGATGGGACGCGCTTCGCGCGTCCCACGCTTTGGAGTTGCCGAGCGGAGCGAGGCGGTGGCGGGGCTTTCGTTCATCACGAATTTTTGGTAAAATAGGTTCGAGTGAAGTCGTAAAGACACTCTATTTGATATTTTTAGGTTGGCTTATGAAGAAAGAGTTGGTAGTTTCTTTGATTCTTGTTGGTTTAGTGTTGTTTGCGTTAGGTCTTCAGCCTTATCTTTTTAACGCAGAAGAATCCAAACAATCAACCCGAGAGGAGATTGTCACGGGAGCTTCAGATTATCCATCTTTGGCGGTAGAATTATCTGAAATGATTAACAATATTTCACCCACACCGGCTTTGGGAGAGCTTGGGTGGATGGCGCAACGCATTTCTTTTATAAAAGATGGCAGTCGCGCATATATAGAATACACAGACGCCCGTATTGCCCTCCGGCTTCTTTTGGAGTATTATAATCAGGACGGCGAGTTGAAGGCGACGGTTTTAGCCACTTTTATTCCTACTGAATTTGGTGGTTGGGAATTGCAATATGGAAAAGATAGAGATCAAGGAAAAAATTTATCTCATTTTGTTTTCGACGGCGACTCGAACCAGTGGATACCGGAGATTAAGTAGATAAAAGTTTAAAGTGAAAAGTGTAAAGTTAAGGTGTCGCTTCTCGATGATCCGATAGATAATATGCCGAAGACAGACATATTAATTTTGAATTTTTAATTTTTAATTTTAAATTTATTTATTATGTCCCAGAAGCATCTTGTAAAATTGGTCTGTACGGAATGCAAACGAAGCAACTATTATTCTAACCGGAATCCGAAATCGGTGAAGGAAAAGTTGGCTTTGAAGAAGTTTTGTAAAAAGTGCAGAAAAAGAACTGACCACAAAGAATCAAAAGTGAAATCAAGCTAACAGGTTTGAGCTGTCGCGGATCGTTATTTTTATTCGGTTATGATTTTTCCTCACCTCCTCGCGAAAGTGGGAAGAGGAGGCCTGAAGGGTAGGTGAGGGGTCAAAAATTTTCAGTATCAAAAAACACCTTGAGCGTTTACCGAGAGGTGTTTTTTGATACTAATAGGACTTACGGGTTTGCCGCCTCCGGCCAGGCTTTGCCCGACCTCGTGGCGGCAAACCCGTAAGTCCTAAAAAGATCAGATTTCCCCTCCTCATGAGGAGGGGGAGGGGAGGTCCCAGTCAAAATCAGATAATTATAGTTTCTAAAACCCCGCTAGGGATTGGCCAATTTTCAGCCCGAGGTTGATCCGCCTTTGGCGGACTTTTCACCTTAATAAAGAATCTGATTTATTATTTCCGGGACAAATACCCTGCATCAAGCTTTAGGGGTTTTTATTAAGCAATTCATATTCATTGAATTATTTAAGTTGAGATGCTAAAATGAAGCAGTTACGAACCTGGGGGGTTCGTATAGTGGCAATACGGCGGTCTCCAAAACCGCATACGTGGGTTCGATTCCTACACCCCCTGCCAAGGAAAAAGTCTCACCGTTAGGTGGGGCGTTTTTTTTGGTATTGGTTTTGAAGAGGAATCGAAGGGTGCAGAAAAAAAGTGAACCGCTTCACTTTTTTTATGACCCCGGCTTTCAACAGGAGGAGCGAGCCTCCGACGAAGTCGGGCGCGAGCGACGGGGGAGAAAGGATTCCTACACCCCCTGCCATTTATAGAAAATGGTCTTCGCGCATCCCGTAGCGTTGGGCTGGACGATTCCCTTAGTCCGTATGGCGTTGGCGGGAAAACAAAATTGAGGCGTAAATAGGGTCTGCCCGCTTTTCCTCTTCAGTCGTCATGAGGATGCAATTAAGAAAATAGCGGAAAAAATTGAGTCACCTTAGATTTTTAATTATCCGTGAAGCAGGTGGAAAATTTACAAACATTAATGGGCAAGTCAGCATAGACCCAACTGACAGGATTTTTGTTGGAGGAAACGAGAGTTTTTATAACGAATTATTAAAACTGGTCAAAAGCGGACTTGATATTTAATTCTGGCAAATAAATATACCCATTGCGATTCCACAGGGGAGCCTTGTGGAATTTTGGTTTTGCATGACCGTCTTGGGTGGGATATACTGGAAATGCCATGCATTTTAGGTTATTAAATAATTGGCTAAACAAAATTATGCCGGAGCAAAAAATTACCGCGGAATATATTTGGATAGACGGGAAAAAACCAACCGCGAAATTACGAAGTAAAACCAAAGTTGTAGAAGGGCCAATAACAAAGCTTGACGATATCCCGAAGTGGAGTTTCGACGGGTCTAGCACCGACCAGGCAGAAGGTAATTTTAGCGATTGTCTGTTAAAACCGGTTTATTATATTACTGATTCCATAAATAAAAAACCAAATATTTTAGTAATGTGCGAGGTTTTAAATCCTGACGGGATACCGCACGAATCAAACACCCGGACCGTGTTGAGAAAAGTTTTTGAAGAGCATCGCGCGCAAGAGCCGATATTTGGCTACGAACAGGAATATACGCTATATCGCAAGGACTGGCCTTTGGGTTGGCCACGGAATGGGTTTCCTCACCCTCAAGGGCGATATTATTGCGGGGTAGGGTACGATGAAGTGTATGGACGTCCAATAGTCGAGGAACATTTAAAAGCATGTTTGGAAGCCGGGCTTTCTATTTCCGGGGTGAACGCGGAAGTTATGCCCGCGCAATGGGAGTTTCAAGTGGGGCCGTTGTCGCCTTTAGAGGCAAGCGATCAAATGTGGCTCGCGCGATGGATCCTTTATAGGTTGGGCGAAGAGCATGAGGTTTATGCCAAGCTCGACCCCAAACCGATGCCGGGTGACTGGAACGGCGCTGGGTGCCACACCAATTTTTCCACTAAAGCCATGCGGGAGGAAGGTGGAATAAAAATTATTGAACAGGCTTGCGAAAGACTGGGACAATATCATAAACAACATATAAAAATATACGGCGCGGACAACGACAAGCGATTAACAGGCAAACATGAAACTTGTAGTATAAACGAATATCGCTGGGGAGTGGCTGACCGCGGGGCTTCCGTTCGCGTGCCGGTAAGCGCTAAAAATGCCGGACGAGGGTACCTGGAAGATCGCAGGCCGGCTGCTAACCTTGATCCATATCAGGTTTGTACCGCGCTAATTGAAACAATATGCGGGCAAGGCTTTGATCCGGATAAATATGGCTGGGGAAATTTAAAGCAATAAAAATAACGATTCTCCCTTTAAAAAGCGGGAATCGTTATTTTTCAGTTTAATTTTAATATCCCTTTTTGGGAGCAAACCCCAGGCTTCAGACCATCCTTTCAAGAGTGATTCTTTCCTCTCCTTGTCATTCCGAC
>Ga0066639_10002525_pt1 | contig 15991 bp, 24 predicted proteins | sample CryGeyCG2114_010_2_FD_59504 | JGI IMG/M metagenome (GOLD analysis project Ga0066639, IMG submission 59504) | Groundwater microbial communities from aquifer - Crystal Geyser CG10_big_fil_rev_8/21/14_0.10 | ecosystem: Environmental > Aquatic > Deep subsurface > Groundwater | place: USA: Utah...
TTTTCTTGTAATGGGTCTTTTCCTGAGTCTACGGTTACTAGTGCAGCAGTTAGTATGAAGGTTATTTCTACTAGGTATAGGCCTATTGCTATCTGAAGGAAGTAAGGCGGAACCATTGTTGTTACATCGAATATGTTTACTATGCTTGTAATTGAACCAAATCCTCCAAGGGATTGGTCTCCTGCTCCGACTTGAACTAGGGTCTGCAGTTTTGTTAGTATGGAAGTTATCATTGCTGAGAGTCCGACGACGATTCCTGCTAATAAGGGAGCGAGGAATACCATGTTTGATTTCATGTCTGAAACAACTTCTGCTAACAGGTCTCTAAGCCTTTCACTTATTTTTTGAATATTTTTTACATATTCGGAGATTGACATCAATGATCTTGCTGCGACTTTTAGTCCTTTTTTAACTGACTCTACTAGAATTTTCATACTTGTTGCTATTAATGATGAGGGATAGTAAATTATTGCTCCGACTTTTTGGTCGAAGATTGCTTTTTCTATTGACATTCCTCTTTGCTGGATATTTTGTGAAACTAGTGAGAAGAAATTATGTGTTTTTTGTCCTTGTGTTGTTTCTGAGACTTTTGTGAATGCTATTTCTGCAGGAGTTCCATTTCCTATTCTGTTTCCTAGTTGGAATAGGGAGTTTGTAAATTCGGATTCCAGCTCCTTGGTTTGGTTTCTTGATTTGATCAGGGATTTGGTTTTTTGTTTGTAGGCTGATGAGAAAAATATTGCTGCAGATAGAGGAATGAATAGACTTAGTAGAACAGCCAAAGGTCCGAAAGGCCCTGTTTTCTCTCCTCCTATTGTTTGAAATTCAAATGCATTTGTTTCTTGCAGGAAGGGCAGACCTAATTGTCCGAATGTAAAGTCTTGTGGAAGTCCTAGAAATGATATTTGCATGATGAAAGGAAGGAGTCCAATTATCAGGAAGGGCAGAGCGATTAATCCTGCTATCAGCCAGGGTTTTTTTGATTTGAATTTAGCATATCCGGGAGTCCGTTCTAATGATGAAGAGTCTCCGTGGCCTCCGGGACGTTTTAGTAGTACTTCAGAAGTCATGTAGAATACGAAGAAGGGGATTAGAATATTGAAAATGATGAAAACATGGTGCCACTGGATTATTCCTCCTAAGAGTGTGGAAGCTAGAGGCAGAAGGGCTAGACCTAGTGTTGGGAGTATTATTCCCAACATATATAGGTTTGTTAATGGAGACCTTATTTCTCTTGAGAATTTAAGCATTTTTTCATAAACTCCGTCGAGAATAACTTGAAGTGCTTTTTCTAAGGTTTGGATTCTTTGTGCGTCTGATGGTTCGAATAGGGATGATTCGATTAGGTGCATTGATTCTATAAATTCAGGAGAATAGTCTCTCCAGGTTTCTAAGTAATCTTCTAAGGCTTGCTTTACTGTTGAATATTTTCCTACTTCTACTCCATAAATTACTTTTCTGAAGTCTAATGCCAGAGGGGGTTCGAGGTGTTGTGAGGCAAATTCTATTGCTTTTTCGAGGTTAGAGGTGTGTTTCATGTATACTACTATGTAGAGTATTGCTGGAACCATCTGTGATGAGGCTTTTAGTCTCCAGGAGTTTGCCATTCTTTGAGGCATTGTGTAGGTGAAATAGAATATGAATAGTGATGAAATTAATCCTAGGAATATTAAAAGTAAGGGGAATGTTCCGTTGATGAAGAAAATGGCCGCTGCAGTCAGAAGTGTTACAAAGAAGAATAGTAGTAGGGAGAATATTGAGAGGGTTAGGGCCTGACTTGGTGTTACGTCTAAATGTGCTATATCTAGTTGCCTTTGTATTTTTGCTTCTTCTTTTGGAGATAGTTTTAGCTTTACGAAGTTTCCGAGAGTTAATGCCCATCTTCTGTATCTTGAGGTTTCTGGGAGCATTTCTTCTTTGAATTGAATGTAGTCTTTTGAGTAGGATTTGCTTTTTTTACCTGAGATTTCTGATTGTATTTTTGCTTCGTATTTTTTCAGAATGTCTTCTGTTGTTGTCATGTTCACCTCTTGTTTATTTAAGTTAAGTATATGTTATAAATTTAAGGATAGGTTTATAATTTAGTTTTTCTTTTGGATTTTATGTTTAATAAGTTTAGTTTGAGGGGTAAAAGAGGATTATGGCAGGAGCCGATTGTTTGGTGGATTATTGCAATTGTTGTTTTGATATTGGTTTTGATATTTTATACGGTTTTGAGTGGAAAGATTGAAGGGGCTATTGATTATTTTAGAAATATATGGAGATTTAGAAGATGAACAGGTTGGGAGATACTGAACCAAATAAGGCAATTATAGGAACTATTATCGCAGTGGTTGTTCTGGTGGTGGTATTGTTCTTTGCTTCTGATGCTTTCGGAAGTGTTACGAGGTATGTTTCATTGTTTATTCCAGGATTTGATCAGAATGTTTCTGTTGAGGATGATGAACTTATTTTGAGATATGATATTGTTAATGAGCAGATTCAGTATTATACAGGGAGTGAGTTTGTTGAGATTAAAGAAGGTATTAAGTTTAATGATAAGCAGATAAGTGAGGCTTTTTTGGAACAGGAGTTTGATGATTTTTGGTTAGGTAGGGGAGATTATGGAGATGTTAGAGAGAAGTATTTTTCAGAAGTTTTAAGCGTGTCTGCTAGCAATCAATTGTATTCAGATAGCGGCGTTCCTTTTTTGGGAATTGTTATTAAAGATATTGTAAATATTGATCTTAGAGATATTGGAGAAGATAACTATGTTTTTGGATATATAGTTAGCGCAGGTCTTGTGACCGATTTAAGGTCTAGTTCTGAAGAACAAAAAGAACAGATTGTTGGTACTCTAAGCACTGTCCGCAATGATAAATTTAAGTCTTATGGAAATTTTGTTGTCAAATTGAATGGAGATGTTGAAGTGAATCTTTTAAGAAATCCTTCTAATCAGGGAAGCGGACTTTCTGGATATAAAGCAGTTGGAGGAACAGTGTCATCTGAAATATCTGAGTTTGCAGCTTCTTGGAGAGATAATTTTAATCAGGGAATTATGATTGATGGAAGAGAATATTCTGTTGAGAAAATAAATAATTATCTGGTAGCGAGGTTATAAATGAGGAGAGGGATTATTGAGATGGAGAATATTATTTCGGTAATTTTGTGGATAGTTTTTCTTATTCTTGCAGGAGGAGCGGTTTATATTTTAATTCAGAGGTTGACTGGGTAATTATTTAAAGTTAATTTTGTTTTGGTTTTTATGAATAGAAAAGGGGAGTTGACTTCAACGCAAATTGTTGGAATAGTTATGCTAATTGCAGGATTTATTGTTCTTCTATTGTTTTTACCGACTATCTTTGATATTTTTGGAGATGGAGGGGATGTGGATAGAGAGTTATGTTTTCAGTCTGTTCTTGCCAGAGCTACTGCAAGAGAGTTGCCTGTTGCGGGGGGAAGTGCAGCCGATGCTGTTCCTTTGAGATGCACTACTGAGAAAATCTGTATTAGTGGAAGCGGAAGGGCGGATGCTTGTGAACAGTTTGCGGGCGAGGAAAATATTAGGGTTGTTGAAATCGATTTTGATAATGAGAGAGAGATTTTGGAGGCTGTAAGAGTTATTGAAAGAGAGTCTGCTAATGCCATGTTCTTCTGCTGGCAGATGATGGGTGAAGGAAAGTTAGATATTTTTGGGAAGGGTTCTACTTTTGATAATCCTGAACCTAAATGTGTTATTTGTTCTAGGGTAGCTATTGGCCAGGATGTTCCTGACTCGGTGAAGTCGAGGGTGGATGTCGCAGGTTATATGGAAAAGGAGAGGGTTCCAGGAAGTAGTTTGACTTATGTTGAGTTTTTAAGTGACCAAAGAACAAAGAGTTTTCCAGATGTAGAGAATTTTGAGCCTGGCCTTTTGACTGATCAGTATGCTTTTATTTTTGGTCAGATTAAGTCAAGGGAAACTTCTGATGCTTTGCAGGAAGTAGCTGGAGGATCAATTCTAATTGCTGGAGCGGCTAGGGCTACTCCGATTGTTGGGGCAGTTGCTAAAAATCCTTATGTTATAGCTTCTGCTGCAATAGTGGGAATTGGGGCGGGAGGAGTTGCGGCTTATGAGGCTTATCAAGGACAGCAGATAGCTGCAGGTTATTGTGGAGATTTTACAAGTACTGCTGAATCAAAGAAAGGGTGTTCTATAGTTACGGGGATTAAGTGGGATGCTTCTCAGATAAATGGCTTTTGTACTGGAGGTATTGAGGGAGAATTGTGATTTTTAAAAAGGGAGATTTTACTTTGAAGAATGTTCTTTCGGTAGTTGTAGCAGTTACTTTGCTCGCGCTTCTTATTTTTTTAAGTGTGAGAGTTTATGATGTTTTTTATACTCAGGATAATCGGAATGCGCAGAGTTTTTTGAATTCTCTTACTGCGAGGATTGATAATTTAGATGATGGTCAGAATAATACCTTTATTTTACAAGGGGTTGATGGATGGTTTGTTTTAGGATATGATCTTCAAGATTCTATACGGCCTGAGAAGTGTTTTTTTGAAAGTTGTATATGTTTGTGTCCTGAGTCTAGCGCTGAAAGTTGTCAGAATTCTGGAATTTGCAAGCAGATGGATAAAGGGATGGTGGATGTTTTTACAGAGCCTTTTGAGATAGATGTTAAGGGGAATTTAGCAGGATTTTTTAAGGTAAATACCCAGGGGATAGTGCATAGGGCTTGCATTCCGCTCGAATCAAAACTTCATGAGGTAAGGGTCGTAAAAGAGGAAAACTCTCTATTAGTGTCTTCACCAAGGGATTCTTCATTGGGAGATGTTAAGTATGTGCAGCAAATTTGGCAATGTGGAATTTTATCAGAAGAGACTATCCAGACTTAGATAGTTAGTTTTAAATTGTTGTTTAGTTTTGTGTTTTAATGAATAGAAAGGGTGAGAGTAATTTAGAGTCGAATGTGATTTATATGGTGTTATTCCTTTTGGTGGCTGTTCCGCTTCTTGTTTTTGTTTCTGCTAATAATGGAGGAACGGCTTTCTGGGAGGATTTTTATTCTAAAGAGATATCTAGGGCGATTAATGTTGCTGAGCCTGGAAGTAAGATTTGTTTAGATGTTACAAAGGGCAGTGCTGAGGGATTTGATAATGATGTTTCTGAATCTGAAATGTTTAGGTTTGATAACGTAAATAATGAAATAATTGTTAAATTCAGGCAGAACGGGGCAACTGCTTATTCTTATTTTAATGGAGTGGATATTGTTGATTGGGAGATTATTCAGGCAGTTGGAGGAAGGGAGATAAATCAGTTGTGTTTTAGGGTTGTGGAGAGGCAAAGATGATGAATAGAAAAGGAGATTCGGGAGATTGGGTTAATTTTGGAGGATTTTTTTTAATATGTTTAGTTCTTGGAGGGGGAATTGCTCTCGGAATTGTTATATTTTTTGGCGAGGGCTATAATTTTAAACAGGCGGAATCTGAAATTTTATTTGATAGTGTGAGAGATTGTTTTTTGGAGAGAGATTTTTTTGATGAGGCTTTTAATTTTAGCATGTGCGGGATTGATGAGGGTGTTTTGAGAAAGGATAGATTGGTTTTGGTAAGTAATTTGGAAAATGGAGAGGAATATTCTATTGGAGTAAGGAGTTATGAGGTTGAATGTGATTTAAATATTGAAGAGAGGCCTTATTGTTCTTCTGAAGAGGTTGTTAAAGGTGGAGAAAGGTTTTTGATTATTACAGGAAGTGGTGCTGATTCAAGGAGGATTTTAAGGTGAGTTCTTTTAGGAAAGGTTCTCTAGATGGAATTACTTCTTTAGGAGTTTTTCTTTTTGTATTTTTATTGATGATTGTATTTTTGTTTTTAGCGGGATTGGTTATCGGAATAAAGGGGGCTGCGAGTTCTTATGATTCTGAGGTTTTGGGATATGATGAAATTGATTCAAGGATTTTAGTTGAGTTATTTTTAAAGGATGTTATTGAGATTGATGGTGAGGAGTTGATTGTTGAAGAGGTTTTATTAGAAATTGTTGAACTTTATGAAGATAATAGGGATTATGAAGAATTTTATGATGAGGTGGTTGAAAGATTTGAAGAATATGAATGTGGAGAGTCTTTGGTTTTTGGAATTTATAGGATTTCTTTAGATGACGGCGGAAGTTCGGGAAGGTATTCAAATATAATAAAAGCAGGAGATTTTGAAGGTGCTGTCTCGGATTCTGAAGGACAGGGGCCTATAATTGTTAGTGATGCTTATCCTCAGGAGACTCTTGGCGGACAGAATGGGTTTTATACTAGATCTGTTGGTGAGAGAACAGGAGTTTTAGGACAGCCTAGAGTTAGTGTTAAAGGGAGGTTTTCATGTTGATGAATAAAAGGGGAAATATTCCTATATTTTTACTTGCTGTTTTTGGAGTTGTTTTAGTTGGAGTTGCCTTGTTTGCAATGGTTACATTTGATAATGGGATTTCTAATGAGTCTAATGTAATTGCCTCTGGTGTTTCTGAGTTTGCTTTTAGACAGGAGTTTGTTCCGATTGTTTTTGAGAGAATGGTTGAGGAGTCTATTGATAAAGAGGTTGGTAGTTTTGAAGAAAATTTTGAGGCGGCTGCTGAAAGGAGAAGGGATCCTGAATTTGGTAATTTATTTGCTAAGATAATTCAGGGAGATTATAGTTACGATAGTCTTAAGGGAGTTGTTCGTGTTGAAGATGTGTTTTTTGAAGTTAGGTCTGGAGGAAGTGAATTTAGGAGAGATTATGAATATATTGAGATAGAGTTTGATTTAAATGGAATTGTTCGGAAAGTTTATAAATAGGAATTGGTAGTTTTGTTTATGTTTCAAAGAGGTTTGAATAAGAAGGGTCAGAAGGAGATGAGTATTGGTACTCTTCTTGCTATTATTCTTGGAGTTGTTGTATTAGTTGTTTTGATATTATTCTTTACAGGGGCTTTTGATAGGCTTGGAGTACTTCCTGATGCAGTTCCCGGAGATTTAGAGGCTGTTGCTCAGTCTTGTAGATTGGCTGTGCAGGGAGATTTGATTACAGATTATTGTTATAATTTTAGAGAAGTCGCTGATAATAGATATGTTAATTGTGAGGATGGGAGAATTGGAAGCTCTTTGCGGCAGCAGAATGTTGAGTTTGAAAATATAGAATGTGTTCCTAACCTGAAGGAAAATGCAATGAGGGATATCTGTAATAGCGCTAGAGATTCTGATGTTGATAAAATAATTTTCAATGGAAATTCAAGTCTGGACTGTTTATCTGTTGGAGTTGGAGTTCCTGAGAATATAGCTGCTCCTTAAGTCTTTCAAAAGTAATTTAAATCTATTTTTCTTAAGTGTAATATGAGTAGTGATTATGCAGTGCCTGAGAAGAGAAGGAAAGGAAAAGATAAACTTAGAGATAAGAAGAAGCATCCTTACAAGAAAGGCGGTAAGTTTAGATCTAGTTCTATAAAAGAGAGTTCTGGCAATAAGAAGGATTAGCTTTCTGCAATCTCTTCTATTATTTTTATTGTGTAGCTTAGTAGAAGAGGTCCGACTATAAATCCAAATATTCCGAATACCGCTACTCCCCCGATTATTCCGATTAATACTATGAATGGATGGATATTAGCTTTTTTGCCTGATAGTTGAGTTCTTACTACTGTGTCTACGTAGATGGATAGAATTAATCCGGTTATTATTACTCCTATGAGTGAGAAGTAGTTTCCTTCAATGAAGTAGTATATAGCTAGCGGAACCCAGACTATTAGCGGGCCTAATCCTGGGATAAATGCAAATATTCCTATTAGTGCGGAGAGAAGTAGAAATGAGTTAACTCCTGAAATCCAGAATCCGATTATTGCTACTCCTACTTCTATTAATGCCACTAAAAGTGTTCCGTAGACCAGGTTATTTGTTATTGTTGATATTTCTTTTGAGAATTCTTTTTTGTCTTTTGAGGGGACGTATTTTAGAGATTTTGAGGTTATTTTATTCCAGTCTATTAGGATGTAGTATATTCCAAATATTGCTATAAATATTGCTACTGCTATCGAGGGTATTTGTGCAGAGACTCCTTTTAGGAGAGATATTAGGTATTGAAGGCTTTGTTGTATTAAGGGCTCTAAGTCTATGTTAAGGTTCTCTATTAATGGTGCTTCTGAGATTCGTTGAGAGTATTGTTTTAGGGTTGTGGATGAAATAGATCCGTAGGCCTGGTTTATTATTCCTCCTACAATTAATGCTACCGGAATTATCATTATCAGTATTATTATTGCTACGCATAGCCCTGCTGCAAGTTGTTTGGGCATTTTTCTTTCAAGTCTTGCATATACCGGTTTTATCAGGTAGGCAAGTATGAATGCTGAGATTATCGCAAGGATGAAGTCTTTTATTATGAATGCTGAAATTATTATTAGTCCGATTATTACTGCTATTGGAATGTATTGTTTGAGGTCTTCTTTTTTCATTTGGTTATTAGGTTGGTAAGTTTAATAAAGGTTATTCATTATTTTGATTTATGCAGGAATATTATTTTTTATTTGTTTTAGCTTTAGTGTGGGTTATTTTTGCGGCTATTCAGGATTCTAGGACTACCGAGATTTCTAACTGGCTTAATTTTTCGTTTATTGCTTTTGGGTTGGGTTATAGGGCATTTTATTCTGCGAGTATTAATGATTATAGTTTTCTAATTTATGGGTTGTTAGGACTAGGGTTATTTTTTGTATTGGGCTTAGGGTTGTATTATTCGAGGATATTTGCAGGAGGGGATGCTAAGTTGTTATTTGGTTTTGGAGTTATTTTTCCCTATTCTGAGGGGATGGACTTTTTGATTTATGGAGGAGGGTTTGCGTTTGCATTACTTGCTTTTGGGGTTTTGTATACTTTGATATATTCGGGATTTATTGCTTATAATAATAAGGACAGGTTTGTTTCTCAGTTAAGGAAGGAGGTAAGGAAGGGAAAGGTTTTGTCTTTAATTGGATTTTTTGGAGGGGTTGTTTTAATATTTCTTGCTAATTATTTTGGAGTTTCGTTTTTGATTTTAGGAGCTTTTGTATTTTTATGGCCGTTGATTTATTTTTATGTTCAGGCTGTTGAAAAGGGGTGCATGATTGTTTCTGTTAAACCTGGGAAGTTAATGGAGGGAGATTGGCTTGTTTCTGATGTGAGGGTTGGAAATAGAGTTATTAAGAAGAGTGTTCATGGATTAACTAAGAAAGATATTGAGTTGCTTAGGAAGGTTAGGAAGAGTGTTGTTATAAGAAGAGGTGTTCCGTTTGCTGCTGCTTTTGTGTTTGCTTATATTGCTTTTTTAGTGATTATTTTTAAGGAATTCTTCGTTTTAGTTTAATTGTTTTTGATGTCTTTTTTCTTACTCTGATTGTTTTCATCTTTTTTTCTTTTTTTCTTAGTTTTTGGTAGACTTCTTCGAGCTCTTCTTGCGAGGCATCGTATCTTTGGGAGTTAAGGTTTAGAGGTTTTTCGTATATTGGGATAACATTTATTATTACTTCTCCAAATTTGAATTCGGTCTGAATCTCTGTTCCCTGTGCTTTTAGTTTGGTCATTATTTTACTTGAAATTTTTTTTGCCAGGGAAAGTGCCTGTTGTGGAAGTTCTTTTGTGTTTGTGGAAGGTCGTCTTGGAATAATCACTGAATGTCCTTTGGAAATTGGTTTTATGTCTAAAACAGCGATAGCCTGCTTGTTTTCGTCTATTTTTTTGGCAGGGATGTCTCCATCAATTATTGATCTAAATATTGCTTTTTGAGGAGCTTTTGACTTTTGTTCTTCAAGCATTGTTTCTATTGCTTCGTCTGACATAGAGTCTATTTGTTGTTCTGCCGCTAGTCTTTGCTGGTCAGGATAGTCTTTTATTTGGTTTTTTAATTGATTCTTTAGTTCTTGTACTTCTTCAGGTGTTAGTGTCATAATTATTTTTAGAATTGGGTTTTTATATAGGTTTTGAAGGATAATATTTCTGAAGAGGAGATATTTAAATAATTCCGAGACACTTAGTTTATAGGGTAAATGTCAAAAAAAGGTTAAATGAAGATTTTGAAAAAGTTTCTGAAAGAGAGGAAGGAGTAAAAGAGGTCAAGCGAAGAGATTCTAAAAATCAATCAAAGGGTTGGAGTGCATTTTCAGGGTTAAGAGGAGTGCTAAAAAGCATAAATAAGGACTCGGTAAAGTTACAAAAAGAACGTATTTAACCAAATGCTCTTCTGTAGTCTTCAATGTTTACTGAGGAGACGTTTTCTACTTGTGAGATTTTAGATTCTATTATTTCTGTATCTTTTTCTTCGGGCCAGGCCATTTTTAGGAATATAGCTTTTAGTCCGAAGGCTATTGGTTTTTCTTCGTATGAGATATTCATTCCGCCTTCCGCCTCCAGGTTTGTCTTGACTTTTTCTTTTATTTCTTCTAAATTTGTTTCAGGAGAATTGGGCATTATCTTCACTATTACTGCTACGGTTCCAGCCATAAGAGGTCTATGAAGAAGGGGTTTTTAAAGATTTGGTGGATGCGCTCTTATTGTATTTTAGAAATTTTTACTAAAATATTTAAAGGGGAAAGTCAAAAAGTCTTGATTAAATTAAAAACCTCGTGTTTTGTTATTGTTTCTTATCAAAGATTTACGAAATTCTTGATAACTTAATAAAAAAAGGGTTGGTTAGCCACATAATAAAAAACAACACAAAGCACTTTTTAGCAACTGATCCTGAGAGAATAATTGATTATTTAGAAAATAAGAAAAAAGAAATTGATAAATCAGAAGAAGAGATTCGTAAAATTCTTCCATCATTAAAAGGTCAAAAAGAAAGAATAGAAAATAAAACGCAAGCAACTCTTTTTGAGGGGTTTAGGGGAGTAAAGAGCTTCTATGAATTAGTTTTAAGAAGCTCAAGTCGTAATGATGAAGTTTTTGTCATGGGAATTCCTAGATATGCTGCAGACAGATATGAGGGATATTTTTTGGATTGGAACCAGAGAAGATCAAGAAAGGGAGTTAAAGCCAAGATTATATTTGATTATGATGTGAAAAAATTAGGTAGAAAAAGGGAAGGGATAAAATTGACCCATGTAAAATATTTAACTCAGGAATTAACAACTCCTGCATGGATATTGATTTACAGGGAAGGGGTTGTTACAATCCATATGACTGATAGCCCCATATGTGTACTTATTAAAGATGAGGAAGTAGTTAGAAGTTATACTCATTTTTTTAATCTAGTTTGGAATAATGCTGCGGATTTTTAATTTTCTAATATTTAGAAGACTCATAGAAATAACAAGTTTAGGCAAGGATGTCTTTTGAATATAAGGAATGACTGATAACAATTCTTTTAAAGTGTGAGTTTTTATCTGCTGGATGGACAATTATGATAAATATGCCGAGTTGATAGCCAGATCTGCTGAGATGGATAGGGAAGAGATTGAGAGAATGGTTGAGGCAAAGAGGGCTAGGTTGTCAGGGCTTGTTTCTAAGGAGGGCGCTATTCAGATTGTTGCAGCAGAGTTGGGGATTATTCTTGATAATGAGAAGTTAAAGATTGGAGAGCTTGTTGATGGGATGAAAAAGGCTAATTTTGTTGGAAAGGTGACAAAAATATTTCCTGTCCGTGAATTTAATAAGAACGGTCGTGAGGGAAAAGTTGTTAACCTGAATGTGGGGGATGACACTTCAAATGCCAAGGTTGTTTTGTGGGATACCAATCATATTGATTTAATTGAGAAGGAGAAGATAAAAGAGGGAGATGTTGTTGAGGTCGCTAATGCTTCTATAAGGAATGGTGAGGCTCATTTGTCTGGATTTTCTGACATTAAGAAGAGCAAGGAGAAGATTGAAGGGGTGCAGGTACAGAAGAAGGCTGTTTTTGCCAGGCTTAAAGATGTTTCTCCGGGGCAGAATGTTAAAGTCAGGGCGTTGATTGTTCAGAGTTTTGAGCCTAAATATTTTAATAAAAAAGATAGTGGTGAGAAGAGTGCTTTGCTTAATTTTGTTTTGGATGATGGTTCTGATATTTTAAGAGGGGTTGCATTTGGTGAGACGATTTACAGGCTAGGGTTGAGCGAGGAGGAAGTTTTTGATGTTGAGAAGTTTAAGGAGAAGAAGGACTCTATTTTGGGTGAAGAGAAGATATTCACTGGAAATGTTCGTATGAATTCTTATACTAATGAGGCGGAGTTGACTATTAATGAGGTTGAGGATATAGAGATTGAGAGTTTGATTAAGGAGTTGGAGGCGCAGGGATAAGATGGATAATTTATTTGGTCAGGAGGATATGACTTTTTCAGAATATTTAGATCATTGTTTGTCTGAAGCAAGGAAGAAATATGAAAAGAGAGGTCATCAAAGAGAACATCCTTATTATTTTGGCAGGAGGGCTTTTATTGATTCTATGAATGCTGAAATTAACGGAGGAGATAGAGAAAGACTTCGGGCCGTAGGAAACTTTTTGGAGATTTATGATGATAGGGAGATGAAAACTAAGGACCCTGTTTTGAGAGGGTTTATTGATGGAATTTATGAGACCTTTCCTAATCAATTTAAGCAGGTTCCTCCAGTTAATGAGCCATTATTAGGTTGTAAAAGGGAATTAGTTTCTTGAGATAGTTTCATTTTTGGTATTTTGCCGAATGTATGTTTTTGACTGCTTAAATATTTATAAAGTGTAGGGGTTTCGACTTAAAATGGCAGAGCAGAAAGTGGAAGAAGAAATTGAAGATTCTGAAGATAAGAAAGAAAAGGCATCTAAAAAGAGCGGAAAAGATGAAGAAGCAAAATTAACCGATATACCTGGAATTGGTCCGGGAATTGCGTCTAAATTAGAGGCTGCGGGTGTTTATGATTTAATGGGTCTTGCGGTTATGTCTCCTAGTGATTTAGCTGAGATGGCTGGAGTTGGGGCGGCTGTTGCAAGGAAGGCTATTCAGGCTGCAAGGGGGATGATGAATCTTGGATTCATGGATGGTACAGAGTTTGATAAGAGGAGACATGATGTTTTGTATATAACGACGGGTTCTAAGAACCTCGACGAGCTTCTGGGTGGAAGAGGAGTTGAATCGAGAGCCATAACTGAGGCTTACGGAGCGTTTGGTTCTGGTAAGACTCAGTTAGGTCTTGCTTTGGCTGTAAACGCACAACTACCTGTTAGCCAGGGAGGGGCTAACGGGAAGGCTGTTTATATTGATACTGAAGGAACTTTTAGGCCTGATAGAGTCAGACAGTTGGCTGAGGGAATAGGAGCTAATGGGGATAAAGTTTTGAAGAATATTTTAGTTGCGAGAGCTTTTAATTCGGATCATCAGATTTTGTTAATTGATAAAATTACTGAAATGGTAAAAAATGGCGAGCCTATTAAGTTGGTTGTTATAGATTCTTTAACTGCACATTTTAGAGCAGAGTTTTCAGGAAGAGGACAGTTGGCTGATAGACAGCAAAGGTTGAATAGGTATCTTCATAATTTAATGAAATTAGGAGATCAGCACAATATTGCGATTTATGTTACTAATCAGGTTATGTCTAATCCTGCGATGATGTTTGGAGATCCCACTACTGCTATTGGAGGGAATATTGTAGGCCATGCTTCAACTTATAGGATTTATTTGAGAAGAGGTAAGCAGGGAAGCAGGGTTGCTAAAATGATAGATTCTCCTAATCTGCCGGATAATGAGACTGTGTTCTTTGTTACGGGCGAGGGTTTAAGGGATGAAGTTTAGTTTATGCAAAAATATGAGATTCATATAAGCAGAAGAGAAGTTTTAATTGGAGGATTGATTCTTTTCATACTTGTTGTGTTTTTCTTTTTGATGTATTTTGTTTCTTTTTTGTATGGTTCTTCAATTACTGGACATGTTGTTGATGTTGGTTTAAGGGGAGATGTGGTTGGGAGTAATTTTGAAGCAAGGGTTAATACAGAGGGGGTTTTTCATTGGAGTGATTTGGTTATTTTAGTTCCTGCTGCGATTTTTGTTTTGTCTTTTTCTTATTTAATTATTACTTTAGGTGTTTATTTATTGAGGAGGAATAGATGACTGGACCTATAGATTATGAGGCTAGTGAGAGGTCAATGCAAATTCTTTCAACAATTTTGTTGGAGGTTCCTGTAAGGAAAATGTTGAGAGGGCCGGCTGAAAAAACTCTTTATGATTTGCTTGTTAATGAAGATACTGCTTTGATTCAAGAGGGAATAAATTTTGATTCTCATAATCCTTATTCTCCGGATATAACAGATATAGTTTATAAATGGGCAGGATTTGGAGTTATATCTCAATGGAGGCCTTCGGGATGTGAATTTGGATTAATGTCTGTTGATACCTTGGAATTATTTTCTCAAGGCGCTGATTTTGATAAACATGAAAGGGAGTATCTCAGGGATTTAGGTCAGAGGTTATTAAAGGAATATAGAGTCTAATGTCCCCACTGGGAATTGAACCCAGGTTTTAACCTCCGCAAGGTTATGTTCTATCCACTAAACTATGGGGACTTAAATGGATAGAATTGAGGTTTTTTAAGGTTGGGTTTTATCTTCTTCTGTTTCTTTTGGGAGGTAATTTGCCTAGGTTATCGTGGAGAGCTGCTGTGCGCACCATGTCACTTTCCTCTCTTAGACAATTTAATATTCGGGAAGGGGTTAGGTCCTCTAAAGATTCTCTATATTCGATAGGCCTGTGAAATCGTTTTTCTTCGGAGCCATAGATATCAATGTTAGTCTTTCTTATATCGTAATATACTGCCAATAATCTTCTTTTTTCTTCGTTGTTCATTCTTCAAAGCAAATTATGTCGTGTACTGTTTTATATGAGTGGAGTTCTTCAGGTTTAAACCATAATGGAATTTCTACTTTAGTGTCTTCTTCGTTTGCAGATGCGTGTATTAGATTTCTTACATTTACTTCTTTAGTATTTGCATAATTTTTTGATATGTGTGCGAAGTCTCCTCTTATAGTTCCTGGTTGAGATTCGTTTGGATAAGTTGAACCAACCATTTTTCTTACTACCTTTATTGCATCTACTCCTTCTAATACGAAGGCGATTACTGGTCCTTCTTTTATGTATTTGATTAAGTCGTTTCTTACTCTGTCTCCGTGTTTATCAGCTATTTCCTGCCCGTAGTGTTTTCCTGCGAAGTCTTCGTCAATCCAGACCATTTTCATTCCGACTATTTTTAATCCTGCATCTTCGAATCTTGTGAAAATCTTTCCTATTAGTTGTCTGAATATTCCGTCGGGTTTGATTAGGGCTAGGGTTCTTTCTTTTTCCATTAGTGGTTGTTGTTTTTTGGTTTTTTAAGTATTGCTGTTGTTAGAAATAAATATAAGTTCTTGTTAGTTTAGCTAGATATGGATAAGGAGAAGGCTATTGGGCTTGTGAAAGATACTGAAATTTTTAAGAATTGTACAAATATTGTTGTTGGCAAGGGAAATGAGAAAGCTAAGATAATGTTTGTTGGAGAGGCGCCGGGGAAAAACGAGGATTTGCAAGGCATTCCTTTTGTGGGTGCAGCAGGAAAGAACTTAGATAGTTTATTGGAAAGGGTTGGTTTGAGTTTAGATGATGTTTTTATTGCGAATATATTGAAATGCAGACCTCCTGAGAATAGGGATCCTAAACCTGAAGAGATTAAGGCGCATACTCCTTGGTTGTTGTGTCAGATTGAAGAGATGAAACCTGAAGTTGTTTGTTCTTTAGGCAATTATGCGACTAAGTTTTTCTTGGCTAAGGGAAATGTTGATGAAATGGATAAACAGCCTGGAATTACTCAGGTTCATGGGAAGGTTAAGGATATTGAGATGAATGGACTGCAGATAAAGTTAATTCCTTTATTCCATCCTGCCGCTATTATTTACAAAAGGTCTTTAATTGATGAATGGGAGAAGGACATGGAGATAGTTAAGGCAGAGGTTAGCCAGAAGAAGTTGTTTTGATGAAGGATAATGCTTAAATATCTTGCAATTTAGTAGTGATTATGTCTAAAAAGAGGGTGAGGAGTGTTCCTATTTTATTAATTGCTATTCTTGTTGT
>Ga0066639_10002528_pt1 | contig 15972 bp, 15 predicted proteins | sample CryGeyCG2114_010_2_FD_59504 | JGI IMG/M metagenome (GOLD analysis project Ga0066639, IMG submission 59504) | Groundwater microbial communities from aquifer - Crystal Geyser CG10_big_fil_rev_8/21/14_0.10 | ecosystem: Environmental > Aquatic > Deep subsurface > Groundwater | place: USA: Utah...
GCCTGTTCAATTTTCAACTCGGTAAGTTTTATCTGGTTATCAAAATAGGCAATCTGGGATTTGAGGTCTTTTTCGGTTTTTTGGAGATCATTAATTTTTGCCGTCGTTTCGTCAATTTTTTTTTGGATCTCCTGGTATCTTTCTGCGGCAGACTGGGCAAACACCACAGACGAGAAAAGGGGGAACGTAAAAACGAAAAGCAGCAAAAAAAGGATCCTGGGCAGCAAGACTTTAAACATTTTTCAGTTAATTTTTAAATAACGGTAAAGTGCAATACCTGCCCCGATTATCCCAACGAAAGCCGCTAAAAAGGCTTCCGATACCCAAAGATAAACAAAAAACAGGGGATCGATCGGAAAAACCTGTATCGGACCTAAAAAGTTTTGGATATTCGGAGAATAAAAAAGGACGAAAACGTAAATTAATAACACTGAGATTGTGGCTCCTATGACACCGTAAATTGCCCCTTCCATAAAAAACGGACGGGAAATATACCATTTGGTTGCGCCAACTAAGCTCATTATCGAAATTTCATCCCTGCGGATAGCTATCCGCATCCCGACTACCATTATTACAATAAGGAAGGAAATGCTCAAAAGGCTGGCTACAAAAATGAGACCGCCAAAGCGGATGGTTTGGGTCCATTTGACTAGCTGCTCAACGAGATTTTCCGGAGTAATTACCTTATCTACCTGCTGATTGTTTTTAACCAGTGACGCAACTTGCGTAATATCCTGGGCGCGGTTAATGGAGATATCGATAGATGCAGGCAGAAAATCCGCCGTAACCGATTCCAAAAGAAGCGGGTCGTCTTTATTCCTTTCTCTGTAAATTGCAAGTGCTTCATCCTTGCTAACGTATTTAACCTGACTGACTAAACCTGTTTTTTCTATTTCTTTTGAGATTTCGTTAATTTGGACTTCGCTAGTATCGTCTTTAAAAAATGCAATAATTTGAGGCCGTTGTTCAATGTAGCGTAAAACTAACTGGCCTCCGATAATAACAATTACGAAAATAGAGGCAACAAAAAAAGTAAGTGACATGGCAAGTGCCGCAGCAAGTGCCTGGTAAGGGCTTCTCCTAAGAAGCTTTATTGTGCTTCTAATCTGCTTCATATTTCCCTTCTTTTTGGTCCTTGTCTACTCTACCATCTTTTAAAGTAATAACCCTTTTCTTGAAATGGTTAACTATGCTGGTGTTGTGGGTTGCCATAATGATTGTAGTTTTATCCTCTTTATTGATTTTCTCCAGGATTTCAACGACTTGCCGTGAATTATGTGGATCCAGGTCGCCTGTAGGCTCGTCTGCAAGCAAAATTTCCGGCTGGGAGACAATGGCCCTGGCTATTGCCGTCCTCTGAAGCTCGCCTCCGGAAAGCTGGGCGGGGAAGCTTTCGGCTTTTTCCAAAATCCCAACTTTTTCCAAAACTTCCGAAACCCTCTTTTGAATTTCCGCATCCTTTATACCAAAAACTTCCAGGGGAATTGAGGCATTTTCAAAAACCGTCCTATTTAGAAGAAGCTTAAAATCCTGAAATATTGTGCCTATTTTTCTTCTAAGTAAATGGACTTTACTTTTAGGCATCTTCAAAATATCCTGTTCATTTACAAGTATCCTTCCGCCTGAGGGTATGACTTCGCGGGTGAGAAGACGAAGCAGGGTAGATTTTCCGGCACCGCTCGGGCCAACGATGAAAACAAATTCACCGTCCGAAATTTCTAAGTTAACATCTTCAAGGGCAACTTGCCCGTTTGGGAATTTTTTAGAAACAGATTCAAATTTAAGCATTAGGCAGACAAACAGCTATTATTTTTCTTCAACTTTTCCGACATCCATTAACCATCCGACTTGAGATGAGCCAAATGTTTCACCATACACAATCACTTTTTTGCCGACGTACTGATCCAGATCAAGAACGGATGAGGTGAGATATGCTGTCTGACTTTCCCCTCCCGGACGCATGAGCATGTGCGTGCCCTGGGCATATTTATCCATTTTGTCATTTTTTTCGACAGTACCTTCCGCCTGGTCACGGAAAGTCTGGTTAAAAGATTCCTTCTGCTGGCCGCTTAAGTTTTCTTCCGAGATTGCCGTTTTTGATTCTTCTTTTTGTTTGGCAAACTTGGCTCTTGATGAAAGTATCAGACCCGATGCTATTCCCGCGGCAACCACAAGAACAATCAGAATTACAGGTAAGAACTTTGAGAAGCTGCTTCTCTTCGGTACTTCCCTCAAACTTCCGGAGTTTGTTGAGAGGTTGGGCATTTGTTCCATTTTAGTACTTGAGCCATTATATCAGCAGGCCTTTTTACTCATCAAGGCCGAATTAGGATAAAGCCAGTTCTTCTTTGATAAAATCATCCAAATTTCCGTCAAGTACACCGAAGGCATCCGAGGTTTCGTAGTTTGTGCGAAGATCTTTTACCATTTTATAGGGATGAAGAACATAAGAGCGGATCTGGTTTCCCCAACCCGGAGTTACATGGCCGCCTTTAATTTCTGCCTTCTTTTCCTTTTCTTCTTCCTGCTGTTTGACCCAAAGTTTTGCTTTTAATAATTTTAGGGCATTTTCCCTGTTTTGGGCCTGGAACCTCTGCGTTTGGCAAGTTACAACTATACCTGTTGGCATGTGTTTGAGTCTGACGGCAGTAGATACTTTATTGACGTTCTGCCCTCCGTGCCCGCCGGACCTAAAAGCTTCAAATTCTATTTCCTCCGGCTTAATATCTATAACTCCTTCTTCCTCAATTTCCGGCATAACTTCTACCAAAGCAAAAGATGTCTGTCTGAGGTTTTGCGCGTTGAAAGGGGATTGGCGGACAAGACGGTGAACCCCTGCTTCCGCTTTAAGAAGTCCAAATGCATAAGGCTCCCTTACTATTAATGTAACGGTTTTGAAACCTGCTTCTTCACCCGGAATTTCGTCGGCAACTTCAAATTTCCAGTTTTTCGATGTGAAATACTTCTGGTACATACGCGACAGCATATCCACCCAATCCATCGCTTCCGTACCTCCCTGGCCGGCATGTACGGAAAGAATGGCATTATTTTTGTCGTATGTACCTGAAAGATACGCCTTTGTTTCCATTTCGGAAATTTTGGTTTCCAGTTTTTTTATTTCCTGGCGGAAATCTTTTTCCATGTTTGGATCATTCTCCAAAAGAGGTAAAAGTCCCTGAAGGTCGTTAATTTGCTTTTGGGTTTCCTCAAGAAAGGAAATTTCCGAATTCAGGCCGGATATTTTCCTCATAGCAGTCTGGGCTTCTTCACTGTTTTGCCAAAAGCCTTCCTTAAGACTTTCAGCCTCCAGTTTCCTCAGCTCCTTATGTTTTTCGTCTATATTGAAACTTTGTTCAATCTGCAGAAAACGGTCATTAAGTTCGGTTAATCTCTCTTTAAAATCCATGTTAGGCAAATTATATCAATACGTTTTACCTTGAGACTAAAGAAGCTACAATTAAAACTGCTCCGATAAGAACCCTGTAAAGGATAAAGGGCGTTAGGTTTTTATTTGAAAGATATTTGAGGAAGTATTTGATTGTCAGATATCCGAAGATAAAAGAGGATGCAATTCCAATTAAAAAGAAATTAACGTCCTGTGAAGTAAGAGACTGAGACGTTAGAACATCAGCGAACTTTTTGATACCTGCACCGGCAATTATTGGACCCGAAAGAATAAAAGCAAACCGGGCGGAATCCTGTCTATTGAGTCCCCTAAAAAGACCCGCGGAAATAGTCGATCCCGATCTTGAGACTCCGGGAACTAGGGCAAGAGACTGTGCAAAACCTATCAGGATGGAATCAAGTATCGTTGCCTTCTCATACGTTTTTTTCATTTTTGCCGTTTTTTCCGCGAAAATTATTACGAAACTGAAGAGGATTAGGCCAGCCCCGACTATCCAAAGCTGGCGAAAAGTAGTTTCGATTGCACTTTCAAAAAGCAGGCCTAGAACGGCTGCGGGTATTGTTCCAATAATAAGTTTTAGAAACAAGCCGTTTTTAAAATTCAGGACTTTTAAATAATCTTTAAAAAAGAAAATCGCGACAGCCAGGAGCGTGCCCAAATGAAGAGAGGCATCGAAAGCAAGCCCGAAACTGTCTGCGGGAATTGAAAAGATTTTTTCAAAAATAATTAAATGTCCGGTCGAAGAAATCGGTAAAAATTCGGTTAAGCCCTGGACAGCACCTGCCAAAATTGCGAGAAAGAAATTCATTCACAATATAATTACATGAAAAATTTAAGAAAGCAAAAGCGTTACTGGTGAACAACAACCCTTGTGCCAACGTTTGCCCAATTAAAAACTATCCCCGCTTCTTCCGGCTTCATGTTAACACAGCCGTGGCTCATCGGCTGTCCAAAATTATTGTGCCAGTATGCTCCGTGAATTCCGTAGCCCCTGTAGTAGTACATGGTATACGGCACATTGGGAAGGTCATAAAACGTTCCAAGGGCTTTTGATCCGCCCCTCATTCTTGTATATCTTAGTTTTGTCCATATCCTCCACTCCCCCTTTGGAGTTGGATACCATTTTCCAGTAGAAACCAAAAAAGTCCCGACAGTTGTACCGCCTTTCTTCATATTGAGCCTTTGGTCGGAAAGATCAACTTCTACCCATTTTTCCACGGTATTATTCGTTGTTTCTCCCAATATTTGAGTATTGGGATTTAGGGCTATGTCTTTAAAACCTACTTCTTTATTTAAAAAAACCGCATTACTCACGGCGAGGAAATCATCCTGCTGATTCGTTATCCACTGTGTATACTCATTTGAAGCAATGTTATTAAGGTTAATCCCAACATCGTAGGCGATGAAATTAAATGCCGCGGATGTTTGTTTTTTAAGCGGACTCAGAGCAAAGACTATTAAAAGTAAGCCCAAAAAAATAGGCGCAAGAAGCTTCCGGTCTGCACTCCCTCTCATATATTCAGTATGATAGGAATTTTTTGCCAATGTCAATTATTGGGACGGTATTTAACGAAGTATTATGCGGTTAGTTCTTATAATATGGTGCTTTGATCATTCCGCATTTTTTTAGCGAAGCGCAAGAAGTGTGTTTAGGCCTTATGATAAGGCGCTTGGATTAAACCACACTTCTTATATTTATAAACTTTTCCGGTTTCAGGATTAATTGCTCCGCAGGGGCATGGGTCGTTTCTGCCGATTTTGCTGACAGTCATCGGTTGACGTTTTACTGATTCAAACGGATTGACCTGCCCAAGTTGAGATGCACTTGTATCTGCCTGGGAGCCTTTTTCAAGAGCTTCCAGGCGGGCAATTTCCTCTTCGAGCTCATCGTCCGACATTTCATTCGGATCTTTTTCCGTGATTATACTGGCTGAACTGGATGTAGTTTGTCCGCCAGTGGTAATTGGGGCCTCCAGCGCGGATACCTCTTGGTGAACTTCTTGTCCCTTTCTTTCAATTTGTTCAACAGCCGGTTCCTGCCGCACCTGAACTTTGAATATGCGGTGGACAATCTGATAGTCGATTGAGGCCAAAAGCTTGTCGAACAGATTGAAAGCCTCCTGTTTGTATTCAACTAATGGATCCCTTTGGCCTGCAGCGCGAAGGCCAATTCCTTCCCTTAAATCGTCAAGTGCATCCAAATGTTCGATCCAAAGAGTATCAATTACGGAAAGACTAACAAATTTTTCAATATCGCTCTCAACTGCTTCTCCCAACTGCCTGCTTCTTTGTTCGTAGATATCACCAATTAATTTTTGGAGAAAGTCGGTTAATTTTTCAGGAATTTGAATTTTGACAATATCACTCTCAAGCTTTTTAAGGGAACTTTCATCAAACGGCACTATTGTCGAAAGTTCTTTTACTATTTCAGTATGGTTGATTGTATTCCCGCTTTGGACTAAAACAAGGTTTCCAACCTCCCGGTTAATCTTTTCCAAAAGTTCGCTTGAAACTTCTTTTGCTTTTTCCTTGTTTTCGGCAGCTTCCAAAATTTGTCTGCGCATTCCATAAATAATTTCCCTCTGTTTGTTGGCAACATCGTCGTATTCAACAAGATGTTTTCTGATATCAAAATTGTGTGTTTCGACTTTTACCTGGGCATTTTCTATTGCTTTTGAAACCATTCCATGTTCGATAGGTGTATCTTCGGGTAATTTAAAAGCTGTCATTATTTTGGCAATTTGGTCGCCGCCAAAAACCCTCATTAGATCATCTTCTAAGGATACATAAAAACGGCTTGAGCCCGGATCACCCTGGCGGCCGGCACGTCCACGGAGCTGGTTGTCAATTCTCCTGGCTTCATGACGCTCGCTGCCGATTACGTATAGACCGCCAAGCCCTATGACTTCATCGTGGGCTTTTTTCCATTTTTCAAATTCTCGGCCCTTGGTTTGCGGCCTGCCTAATTTATCGCTAGGTGGTGTTCCGCCAAGGATTATGTCTACTCCCCTTCCGGCTATATTTGTGGCCATTGTCACTGCGCCTTTACTTCCTGCCTGAGAAATAATTTCCGCTTCTCTCTGGTGGTTTTTTGCATTTAAAAGCTCGTGCTTAATACCTTTTCTTTTTAAGAGCGACGAAAGTATTTCGTTTTTTTCAATTGATGTACTGCCGATTAACACAGGTCTTCCGCTGGCATTTTTTTCGGCAACATCATTTGCTATTTTCGTGAATTTTGCTTTAACCGTTTTATAGACAATATCCGAAGAATCCTTTCTTATCATCGGCTTGTTTGTCGGAATAATTATTACCTCCAATTTGTAGATTTTGAAGAATTCTTCTCCCTCAGTTGCCGCTGTCCCTGTCATACCCCCAAGTTTTTCGTACAGCCTAAAGTAATTCTGGAACGAAATTGTGGCAAGGGTCTGTGATTCCTGCTGGATAGAAACATTTTCTTTTGCTTCGATTGCCTGGTGAAGACCTTCCGACCAGCGTCTGCCGTGCATAAGCCTCCCCGTAAACTCATCGACAATTATTATTTGCCCGTCTTTGACTACATAATCCTTATCTTTTGAGAAAAGAGCCCTTGCCCGAAGTGCCTGCTGAATATGATGGATTGCACCGAAATCCTTTTCGTAAAGGTTAGCGACCCCAAGCCTTTTTTCAACTTTGGCGATACCGTGCTCCGTGAGATTAGCCGTTTTTAATTTTTCATCAATAACATAATCGGTGTCCCCAGAAAGTTCATTAACAAGCCTGGCAAACTGCACGTACTGCTCGGTTGCCTGGGCGGCGGGGGCAGAAATTATAAGCGGGGTCCTGGCTTCATCAATAAGGATTGAGTCTGCTTCGTCAACAATCGCAAAGTGGTGGCCTCTTTGAGCCATATCACTGATTTGCCAAACCATATTGTCGCGGAGGTAATCAAACCCAAATTCATTATTAGTGCCGTATGTGATATCTGCTGCGTATGCCTCTTTTTTATCGACGGGACGAAGATGCTGAAGTTTCCAGTCGGCCTGCTTTTTGTCGGTAAATTTCGGATCATAAATAAATGCCGAATCCTGCATGATAACCCCGGCTGTTACACCAAGTGCAGTATAAATCGGACCCATCCAGCCTAAACCTATTCGGGCCAAGTAATCGTTAACGGTTGCCAAGTGAACCCCGCGACCGGTTAAACTATTTAAATATAAAGGAAGGGAAGCAGTTAGGGTTTTTCCTTCACCGGTTCTTTGCTCGGCAATCTTTCCCTGGTGCAAAACAAGACCAGCTAAAAGCTGGACATCGTAATGCCTGAGATTTAGTGAACGCTTTCCGGCTTCCCTTACAGCGGTAAAAGCTTCAGGAAGCAGTTCATCAAGAGTTTCTCCACGGGAGGCGCGGAGTTTGAATTCGACGGTCTTTGCCTTTAATTTTTCGTCCGAAAGATTTTCAAATTTCTTTTCAAGGCCATTGATTTCATCAACAATGGGACTTAGTTTGTTTACCTGTTTTTCGTTTGAATCCAGAAATTTTCCTATAAAATTAAGCATAATTACTTTTTAATTTTCCTTTCGTTAATTTTTAACCATAAACTTTTTGCCGACCTGCCGAACTCGTGGGCAATTTTATGCTTTTTAGGTGAAAGTTTTTGCGCTCTGTTGCGTTTATGGATATCTTCCAAATCTTCGGGCAGTTTAATCATCAGCTGATTATATCTCAGGCGTGACCAGAGTGTCATCTGAAAGGCTAAAAATGAACTTTTTGAGGGATACAAAAAGCCTCCATGAGCAACAAGGAGGCTATAGTTCCAACGTAGAACAAAAGGGGATCGTTGTCAATTACTTTGCCGGGATTTTGGAAAAACCGCTGTATTTTTGGAGTACTTTGGGGACTTCGATTGATCCGTCTTTCTGCTGGTAATTTTCCATAATGGCGATAGGCATTCTGGACATTGCTATTGCGGTGGCATTTAGAATTGCCAAATAATTTTTCTGGCCCTTACTCTCAAACTTAATATCGAGGCGTCTTGCCTGAAAGTCTCCGTTCGCGGAGGCGGAGTGGGTTTCGCGGTATTTTTCTTGAGAGGGAAACCACGTTTCGATGTCGTATTTTCTGGCTGTTGGAAAACCTAAATCGCCGGTACATTGTTTGATTACCTGATAGGCAAGGCCAAGACCTTGAACTATTTTTTCTTCCATAGATAGTAAATATTCTAATTCCCGATCTTCGTCCTGGGGTAGCACAAACGAAACCATTTCGACTTTATCGAATTGATGCACCCGAAACATTCCCTTAGTGTCTTTGCCGTAAGATCCGGCTTCTCTTCTGAAGGCCGTTGAAAAACCCAGATATCGTTTTGGCAGGTCTGAATCTTTAATAACTTCGCCTTGGTGCATAGGAACTATTGAGTGTTCTGATGTACCAACCAAATACTGATCGTCGACCTTATATCCTTCGCCCGATTCGTATTCGGGATATCCAAGGTCTTCTGCGATTTTTTTATTGATGATAACGGGGGGAATAATTGGTATGAATCCTTCTTTTGTTAAAAGATCGAATGCGTATTGGATTAGCGCAAATTCTAAAAGGACTAGTTCATTTTTAATGTAGTTAAAGCGGCTGCCGGAAATTTTTGCTGCCCTTTCTTGGTCTATGAGGTCGTTTTCTATTCCAAGATCCAAGTGATCCTTGGATTTAAAATCAAACTTTGGAATATTGCCAACTTTCTTGATTACTTCGTTTTCTGTTTCATCTTTTCCGATTTTGACATCGTCTCTTGGAAGATTGGGAATTTGACGTATTAGCTGATAAAATTCTTCATTAGATTTTTCGAGTTCGTCTTCTTTTTTCTTCAGTTCTTCTCTCAGATTTTTGCCGGCCGATTCATCCCTTTTTTCGGCGGCTTCCTTTCTCTTTGACCGAAGTTTATCAACTTCTTCGATTAACTTTCTGCGATTTTGATCGACTTTGAGCAGTTTTTCGACATCGATAGGATATCCTTTTTGTTTAGCTTTTTCTTCAACTAATTTTGCATTTTCGCGGATGAATTTAATGTCAAGCATCCAGTCCCACCCTTCCTGTCATTCTGGCTTGGCCAGAATCTGTTGTTAATGTTGAATAAAGATCATTGAAGTCTGGATTTAGAGTTTTTATCATGTTTAATTTATCTACTCTGTTCATGTCTTTTAATTGCTTTTCTCTGATAATTGCTTGTAGTTGGCCATCAATAGGTTCAAAGTAAACTAATTTGTGAAGATGATACTTTTTGGTAAAACCATCTATGAGTTCTTCTTTGTGCTCGTAAACTCTTCTAATTAGATCATTGGTCACGCCGATATATAGTGTCGGACGATCATTTGCTATTATGTAAACGTACATCTGCTTAATCATAGTTTATTCAAAACGGATTCCGGTATCGCTATGCTCCCCAGAATGACATTTAGATAATTTATTTTTTCTGCCAGCTCCTTTCCGGCTCGACTTCGTCTTTTAAAATCATTTCGACTGCGGTTTTGTGCCAGGGGATTTTTGTAATGTGATAGACCTCTTTAAAATATTTTAAAGCAGACATAGCGGCAGGTACACCTTTGGCTTGAGCAAGAGCATCAAGGTTGTCGGCTACTTTGCAAAGCCTTGCCTCTAAGGTTTTTCTCTGCATGTATTCCTCGACCAAAGAAACCATTTCTTTTTTGGTTGGGAGATCGGCGACAAGCCATTTAAGGCCTTCTTCTTCAATTGGAGCAAATGCCCCCTTGGCCATACCTTTTACAAAAGTGCCAACATCGCCGACTATAGTTTCCGCCATGTCGTGGAAAAGCGCCATTTTTACTGCCTTGTCCACGTCAATTTTTTCTCCGTTTTTTTTCATTTCCGATGCTAAAAGATAAACAAGGACGGCAGTTGTCCATGAATGGGCGGCAACGGAATCCGCTTCGTTTCTTTTAAAACCAAGAGCAATAAATCCCTGACGAGGCAGTTCCTTTGCCCACTGGAGCGTCAAAAAAACTTTAAGTATTTTTTTCAAAGTTCCGGTTTTCACAGTCCCAACTCCTCGGAATCTCCCTGCATAGCTTTCAAAATAATCGACGTAAATTCTTCCAAAGGAATGTTCAGTTCTGTTTCGCAGGTTTTTATCTGATCACGGTTTGCGCCGGCGGCAAATGATTTATCTTTAAATTTGCGAAGCACCGAATCGACTGCAACGGATTTGAGTTTTTTGTTAGGTTGAACTAATGCGGCTGCAACAATCAAACCTGTAAGTTCGTCTGCCGCGTAGACGGATTTGGCCATCAAGGTATTTCTCGGAGATTTATCGGCATGACCCCTGACTGCTTCGATTATTTCTTTGGCGGCACCAACTTCTTCTAATTTTTTAGTGGTTTCTTCGGTGTGGAGCTCTACCGATTTACCCGTAATTTCATAATCGGCATCGTGAAGAAGTCCGGAAATTTCCCAGGATGTTTTATCAAGTTCCGGCTTCTTATTTTCTTTAGAGAAATAATCATAGAGGGCAGACATCGCAAATCCGCAGGCTAAACCATGTTTGACCATATTGGGTGAATTTTTTAATTCTTCCAAAATTTCCAGCGCTTCTGCTTTTGTCATTTTTTCCTTTCCGGCCTGAGAGTTGGAAAAAGAATTACATCTTTGATCGAACGGGAATTAGTTAAGATCATTACGAGGCGGTCCATCGACGGGCCGATTCCGGATGTCGGCGGCATTCCGTATTCGAGCGCTTCAATAAAATCTTCGTCTGTTTGGTGCGCTTCTTCCTCTCCTAGTCTTTCTTTTTTGCGTTCATCTTTAAACCTTTCGGCAATTTCTACCGGGTCATTCAACTCGCTGTAATTGTTGGATGCTTCCATGCCGGCAACGTAATGTTCGAAGCGCTCGACAAAGTCGGGGTCTTCAGCTTTTTTGGCAAGCGGTGATGTTTCTGTAGGAAAATCATAAATGATTGTCGGCTGGACGAGAGTTTCTTCAACTTTTTCCTCAAAGACTGCTGCTAGGGCAAGACCAACAGTATTTTGGTGGGGCTTCAATTGCACGCCGATTTTTTTAGCAGCGTTTTTGGCAGAATCGAGATTTTTACTTTTTGAAAAATCTACTCCTGTTTCTTCTTTAACGGCTTCTATCATAGTTATCCTTCTCCACGGCCTTTTGAAATCGATGGTTTGTCCCAGATATTCAACTCTTGTACCTCCGGTAATTTTTTTAACCACGGTTTCCGTCATTTCCTCCACCAGGTCCATATTTTTTTTATAATCGGCATAAGCTTCCATTGTTTCGAGCATTGTGAATTCCGGATTGTGGCTTTTATCGATACCTTCATTCCTAAAAATCCTAGCGATTTCGAAAACTTTTTCAAATCCTCCGACAATTAACCTTTTTAAATAAAGTTCTGAAGAAATTCTAAGATAAAGGGGTATATCGAGAGCGTTATGATGAGTTTTGAAGGGGCGGGCCAAGCCTCCTCCGTAGAGATTCTGCAGGATGGGACTTTCAACTTCGACATAACCTTTATCGTAAAGATATTCCCGGTGATACTGGATAACTTTTGAGCGGGTTTCGAATGTTTTTTTTACTTCTTCATTAAGAATTAAATCCAGGTACCTTTTTCTGTACCTTTCTTCAATATCTTTTAGCCCGTGCCATGTTGAAGGAAGAGGACGAACTGATTTTGCGAGCAGAGTAAGAGAGTCGGCAAAAATTGTAACTTCGCCTGCTTTGGTTTTTTCGACTTTACCGGAAGCTTCAATAAAATCACCAATATCAAGAAGGCTCAACAATTGACTACTGACATCTGACAACTGACTTTTTGAGAAAAACAGCTGGATTTTTCCGGTTGAGTCTGCAAGGTCGGCAAAAGCGGAACCGCCGTGGGGACGGAGGCCGATAATTCTGCCGGCAGTTCTAACCGTTTTGCCCTGGGAATTTAAAGCGGTAGAGATTGAATCTTTTTTGGCGCTTTTTGCAGGATAGGGATTAATTCCAAGCTGTTTGATTTTTTCAAGCTTTTTGAGCCTGACCTGTTTAAGATTTTCCAGGGCTTGCATGCCTAGAGTATAAGGGAATAAGAGCTTACTTTACAAACAAGAAAAGTACGCTCAGTTTTGAATGGGGGAGCCTGCTTCAAACTGAAGGTCACTTGGGTAGGTTGATCCTGTCAAAAGGAAGTTATAAATTTCCTGATTAAAGTAGTTTCTGTCAAATACCTGGACATCCCGCAAGCGCCCATTGGTAATTAAACTTTTGACTTGATGTCTCATCTTTCTAAGGGCGTCAAAAGTTTCTTCAGTGTTTTGCCAGGTAAATTTTCCGTTTTCTATTCTTAAGATACCTTCCTGGATTAGATAGCCTGGTATTTGAGTAAATGCCTTGTAATAATCTTTACGCCTAGGTCTTCTTGCAAATTCCATATATCCAGATGCAAGTGACAGAGCAAATGCTATTTCGCTTTCTTTTTTGCTCACCCCTTCGATTTCGCGGTATCCGACAATTGCTTCGAGTTCACAATCTAATTCTTTCAACCAGTCCTTTTCATTCTGGAAGCGCTCGAAGTCTTCTTCTGTTTCTAAGCTGTGTCCTAATTCGTGTGCTGTATAAAGCCGTAGAGCGGATGTGCTTACAAAGGCATCGGTTATCCCCTGCATTTTGGATGGATCAATAAAATCGCGGAATGCGTGGAGCCATCTATGGTCCAGCTGGTCTTTAAATGCGGGTTCAAAGATAATGAATTTGGAACCCAATTCCTTTCTCCATTCAGGCTGGCAAGGATAACTTTCTGCCGCAAACTCCATCCTTGCCGGAACTCCGGCATACAACCTTGTATGATCAATTCTAACTCTGACTCTCGGCGCTTCTTTTCCATTATCTTTTTCCCACCAGCTGAGAAATTTGTCCGTGAACCATTGCGAGTGAGCAGTAAGTTCCGGGTTTAATACCCCCACCGATGCGGACCAGGCATATTTTTTGTGCCGAAACCGATCAATATAAGTGTCATAAAGGCCGAACATTAGATCCACAACTGGCTCGTGGTCCATAGAAAGCCAGGCTCTTTCCGCGGCTTTATAATCTCCATTTTCTAACGCATCTGCCTTTTTATTTAAATAAGTCTGAAACTGAGAATCCCGTTTTTTTCCTTTCCCTGCTTCTCTCGCTGCCTCTTTTAATCTTTTGACTATTCCTTTGTTTTTGATTGCGGCTCCATAATAGATGTGGGCCGGAATCGTTCTCAACGAACCATCTTCTGCCCGAACAACAACTGGGTATGGGGAGTCTATTGCAGGATTTATTTCTGCCTCACGATTGAGTTCTGCTTTTGATGCATCTTCCGGATAAAATTTTCCCTTATCATCAGAACTTTCCTGCATTGCAAAAAGACTTTCAACTCTTCCTACAACTGTCTTTAATTTTGCGAGAACCTCAATCTGAAAGCGATCAAGTGTTTCTAACGCTTCTCTCGGCACATCAAAATCCACCAAAGCTTTTTTAAAACTCCCCCTCTCTGCTCTAGTGGGTACGGGATGACGATGAGGGTGTCTACGTTTAGTACTATTTTCAATATCTCTTTCTAAAGTCATATTTTTATACCCGACAAATAGAGGATTTTATCCTGTTTGAGTTCATAAATCCATACTAATCCTGCTTTATTTTGCCAAGCCGCTTCTCGAAATTGTTAAAGATTTCTACCGAAAAATACTTTGAGATAAATTCCTTTGCCTGGTCGTAGCTGCCGTCAGATAGGATATCGCTGAAAAAACTTGCCAAATTTTCTGTTTCGAAAAACATTTTTGCGAAGTTTGGCCATGATATTCCGTCCTTTTCCTGGAGCGCACCTACTTTGAACAAGAAGGTAAAACTAAGTGCATCCCCCTTCAAATAATCGTCTCTGACTTCGGTTTTCTTTGATAAAACCCACTCTGCGAATGCCCAGCATATTTCTGCAATCATAATTGCCTCAAGTTCTTTTTGATTAATAATTCCTTTTAATAAGAGCTGCTTTGCCTTTGTTATTCCCTGTAATACGTTATTTGCTTCATCAAACACGGGAAATAGCTCTCTTAGCCGAAGCTTTGAATTCCTGAAGCGATTAGTAAACTGCCCGATAGCGCTCAAGATTACATAATAATAATTTCCTCTTTTAAGAAGTTCTTTAGGATATGAAAGCTTAAATTTCTTCTCAAAGATTCTTGTGAAAATAGGATACAAAAGGCTTTCAAATTTTCTTTCGGTGGAAGATAAATAAATTAGTATTCGTGAACCATAGAGCTGAATGGTATCTGAATCTGAAGGTAAATGTTGTTCCGAAAATTTGGTTTCTCCGATAAAGCCTGCAAATATGATATCCTGAACAGTTGCTATGTCCACAATTACGGGGGGTTTTACTCTGTTTTCTTTTTCGGGAAGAGTTGCAAAAAGTATATCTCTAAAAACCTTTGCTTCTTTGTTCTTGTCCTTTTTTACTATTCCCAGATTTGCCTGAAAGGCTCTTTTTATGAAAAAAAGCTTGTCCATATATCTTTCGTAAGGACCCAAGACTAAAAGAAGATTAGTTCCTTTAACTTCTAGCCATGCTATGTCTGCTTCCAAGAAAGAACCACCCCTCAAGGATTGCGTAAGAATTTTCAAATAATTTTTAAAAGATCTGTTTTTTGCAATCTTCGCTGCTTTTTCAAGATTTTCGATAATTGGTAACAAGAAGCTTTGGTATTGCTCAACGTAGTCAACAGAAAATAACTTTCCTGTTTCTGTTTTCTTGACAACTGTGTATGGAGACAAAATTTTTGGATCCATTATCGCTGCATCTTCTATTTCATGCCTTGATATGTTTGGAGGGAAAAAATTTCCACCTTTTTTATTTTGATCTTGTTGGTATTTGTACACTAAATCCGTGAGTTCACAAGCCCTTATCAGATAAGGGAGCATTTCTTTTTCGTCTGGTGTTAAGGTGTCGGCAATATTCTGCCTAAATTTTAATACAGCCATTGTATTGAATTTATTTTATTTGAAGAATTTTGTATTTTGCCCTAATGATGGGAGTAGTTACTTCTACTATTTCCCCGATTCTTGCCCCTAAAAGTGCGCTGCCAACTGGGGATTCACTCGATATCTTTTTATTGACTGGGTCAGCTTCAACTGTGCCAACAATCTTAAATTCATCCTTATGGCCGTCTACTAAAACTGTGATTGTTGATCCGATAACCACGAAGTCCTGACTTTGAGGATACGTGATTAGCTCAATGCGACCTAATATACCCTCCAGTTCAGAAATCCTCGCTTCTACCAGAGATTGTTCTTCTTTGGCTGCATCGTATTCCGAATTTTCTGCTAAATCGCCAAATTCTCTCGCCTGCTGGATTCTAGCTATTACTTTTGGCCTGGTTGATTCAACTAACTCGTCATACTCGCCTTTGAGGCGTGCAAGCCCTTCTCTTGTCAATAAAAATTTTTTACCAGAACTTAGCATATTTATTAATATTGGATTGCTAATTTTACAGCTTGCTGTCAAAGTTTTCAAATAAGTGTGCTGGTTGCCTAGATAGAGAACGGTTGTCCTCCTTTCTGGGTTTGGTGCAGGT
>Ga0066639_10002529_pt1 | contig 15969 bp, 27 predicted proteins | sample CryGeyCG2114_010_2_FD_59504 | JGI IMG/M metagenome (GOLD analysis project Ga0066639, IMG submission 59504) | Groundwater microbial communities from aquifer - Crystal Geyser CG10_big_fil_rev_8/21/14_0.10 | ecosystem: Environmental > Aquatic > Deep subsurface > Groundwater | place: USA: Utah...
CAGAACGATTACGCGGCGAAATAACCCGAATACTGGAAGAACTGGTCCCGAATTCCGAGCCTCAAGAATTAGCAGGAATGGAACGACCTGGTGGAATTCAATTCAATCTGATAGTTGCAAGAGAAACCGTGCTTCCCCTATTGAACCGCCTAGAAAAAACTGCAAAAGAGCTGCCAAAGAATGAAACCCGGCTCCTTACTCAAGAACCATTTCGTTGGTTTCAAAGTCGCTCACGAACTCGCTTGTCGCGAGGCAAAACACAGGTTGTAATTTTCTTGTCTCAAATTTAGATAAACTCATACCGGTAGATAGAGATATATTATTTAGAAGCCTCTGACTCGAGACCATCAACCATTCCCTGAAGGGCTTTAGAATCATAATACAATGATCGTGACCCCTGGGAGCCATCACTCTTAACCGTTTTTACTTCGATTTCTTCAGTTCGGTTAACCGGCAAGGCCGACTCGGGCAAAGTGGCTCCCCGAGCAGGCAGCGATCCAAAATTAATTTGATTAGACTGTGCAAATTTCTGAGTCGCAATAACCGGAGGCGTCGCTGATTCACTCGCCTCGGCGGCTTCTGGATCGCGAACGTGGCTTGTCTTATTTGTAGCCACGCCACGATTAATCGCTTCATTTGCGACTTTTTCGCGGCGTTCTTTTTCCTCAATTCTTGCCTGCTGTCTGAGGTAAGCTAAATCCGTTTGCTTATTGACCTCACCTGCGACTAAATTTCTAGAATATTTAACGTTTCCTTCTTGAGATCGATAGTCAATCACTTGTTCTTTCGGGCGTGGATCTATATTCGAAAGAACTCCACGGAGTGAGGATTCGATCCCGCTTGCCACTCTTTGCATTTCGTCTTGATTCCCCGCCCTAGCCGATTGAGCGGCGCTAAAGGCTTTTCGATCATAACATACAGTACGTTTTAAAATTTCTTTTCGCTCTGCGATCTTTTCTTTGTTCGCCAAATTTTGCTCATTACAAGGCAATGCGAATTCACAAACGCAATCCGGATTACTCTCTCGGCATTTTGACTGATCCGTGAATGGAACCTGAATTTGACTGCTGCCGGCTCCGACACCACCGATACTAATCTCCTCATTGATTAAAAATGAATACTTACAAACTGGATTTCCCTTCAGCTGTCCTATAGCCTTTGTCCAGGTTTCCAATTCAGAGTCAAATCCTGGTCTGGTCAGATAATCGAGTTTTTTCTGCGCAATTACTTTTTCGAAATCAGACCATGTTGGAACGCGAGTCACATTTGGCTGGGCAACTACCGATTTCATCTCTCCATCGGGCGTGATAATAACTTCGTTTGGGTCCAATACATAAATCCCGGTTTCGCTGTCAGACCGAAGTTCCGCAATCGCATGGGCTAGTTTTCCGTCTGCTACTTGAATTTCTCTCATTTGAGCCGCGGTGATCGCGTAATAGGCCTTTTCACAATCCCTTGATCCGCCAGTCTGGCCTGTGGCCATTTGGCAGACAACGTTAAAGCGTGATTGGCCTGTTTTAGCCGCAGCACCACCAAAGCCTTTGCTTCCCAATAACGGACTCGTTTTAACTTGGTACTTGCCATTTGGGCCCTTAACGAGCCCCGCTTCATCAGAGAGAATCAAAGTCTGCATCGTCAGATTCTCACGTGCGCGCTGATAGTACTCGACCTGAGTGCGTTGTTGATGCCCTGCTTTGTCTTTTGGTGGCGATAAAGGATTGTCTACAGACGCTGGTGGCTGTGAGGCCTCGGACGAAGGCCGCTCTATTGCTTGCGAGTCACCCGCAGATGAACCATACGAGTTATTGGCCAGAAAAATCACCAAAAAGCATAAGATTCGCTTTAGTGGCGCGAGTAAAACCGCCGTGTTCAAAATAAAATCGTATGTGACTTTGTGTTTCCCCAATTGCATTGATTCCCGCACTCCTATTAATACTTCTTAATCGCAAGAAGTGAGCCATGAATGAAGGCACGAGGGGAGTGTAATTATATGTAATTATTACACTATATTTACGAAAGCCGCTCTTTACCCGGCCCGTATAACTGGAAAAGTGTCTATTTTTTCAACAACAAGTCAATATCTGAACAGAATGGGAAAAAAGCCTATGCCTTCTTCTTCTTAGTGTCGGCCGTAGCCTTCTTTTTTGTCTCAGACTTCCTGGACGACTCAGCCTTTTTTGATTCAGTCTTCTTTGCAGAAGCCTTAGCTGGAGCCGCTTTTTTTGATGTAGATGAAGACTTAGAATCTTTATCTTCTTCTACTGGTTTTTTTCGATTGAGAACCGGATGATCAACTAGCTCAAGCACTGCCATTTCAGCCGCATCGCCGCGACGTCGATCAGACAAGCGCATCACACGAGTATAACCACCCGCACGCTTTCCATAACGACCAGCCAATTCGCCAAAAAGTTTTTTCACCACTTCTTTGTCGCGAGAGCGATCAAATGCTAATCGCTGGGCCTGAGGCTTGGCATTCTTAGCAATAGTAATTAAGCGATCAACGACCCTCCGAACTTCTTTTGCCTTATGAGAAGTCGTAATAACCTGCTCTTTTAAGATCACAGAGTTCGCAAGATTCCTCAACATCGCTTTTCGATGCGGGGTGTTTCTTCCAAATTTTCTTCCGTCTACTCCGTGTCTCATTTCCTAATCTTCCTCTTTATATTTCCTTAAAACTAATCTTGAAAATCGTCGTCGATGTCGCGAACGTCATCCTTTGCATACATATCGCTCAAGATCTTACTTTCATCCACATCTGAGTCGGCAGCCTGAACCGGCTTTGAAGGAGGCACGAATCCGTCCAACTTCATCCCCAATCCTAAACCCATCCCTACTAATACTTCTTTAATTTCGTTCAACGATTTACGACCGAAATTCTTAGTTTTCAACATTTCCATTTCAGTTCGCTGAACCAATTCATAAATGTATTTTATATCAGTATTTTGAAGACAATTCTGAGATCGAACTGAAAGCTCAAGTTCATCTACTGATCGCATTAAATTCGGATTAAATTGAGGCTTCGTTTCAACTTCGATGGTCGCGACTGGTTCCGACTCTTCCTCAAAGTTCAAAAATACGGTCAATTGATCTTTTAAAATTTTTGAACCCAAAGCAACCGCATCTTCAGGGTGAACCGAACCGTCAGTCCACACTTCTAATGTGAGTTTATCATAATCTGTACGCTGACCGACTCGACTCTGAGTTACAGTATAATTCACTTTTCTGATTGGAGAAAAAAAGCTGTCAATTGCAATCCATCCGACAGGAAGATCTTCGTTCTTATTCTCTTCAGCCGGCCGATACCCACGTCCTCGCTCAAGCTTGAATTCAGCCTTATAATTTGCTCCCTCACCTAAGACCGCAATGACTTGTTCTGGATTAAGGACTTCAACACTATCTGGAGCCTGAATATCTCCCGCAGTCACAACACCCGGACCCGACTTTTCAACTCGAACAATCGCTTCCTCAATATGTAACCGAAATCTAATTTCCTTGAGGTTTAGAACCGTTTCCGCAACATCTTCGGTCACATCATCCATCGAAGTGAATTCATGTACAACGCCATCAATTCGAGCAGACGTTATCGCCGCACCCTGAAGAGAAGACATCAATACACGTCGAAGTGAATTTCCAAGCGTCAGTCCGTAACCACGCTCTAGTGGTCGAGCCACGAATTTTCCATAAGTACTCGTGCTTTTTTCCTGATCGCATTCAAGAGACTTTGGTCGAATCAAATCACGCCAATTTTTTTCAATCATTCTTAAGGGTTCCTTATCTTTATTATTTTGAATACAACTCAACCACTAGACGCTCTTCCATTGGCAGTGTGACATCGTCACGAGTTGGAAGATCTTTAATGGTCGCGGTTTTCGCCGTGTGATCCAAGGTTATCCATTGAGGAATTTCACGTCGTTTAACAGCCTCCAAGGCTCCTAATATTCTAGTAACGTTTTGGCTTTTTTCGCGAAGACCAATAACGTCGCCCTGGGAAATTCGAAAAGAAGGCACATCGACTTTTTCGCCGTTAACTGTAAAATGCTTATGTCTAACTAGCTGCCGAGCTTCAGTTCGCGAATTAGCAAATCCCGCTCTATAAACGACATTATCCAAACGCTTTTCGAGCATCGAAATCATATTAGACCCGGTTACACCCTTTTGGCGAACCGCCCGTTCAAACAGATTGCGAAACTGCTTTTCCATCAAGCCATACATTCTTTTAATCTTCTGCTTTTCACGCAGCTGAATCCCATATTCAGAAAATTTAATTCGACCCAACCCGTGCTGACCGGGGGGGTACGAGCGCCGCTCATATGAACATTTCTCAGTAAAACATCGATCGCCCTTTAAGAATAATTTCTGATTCTCTCTACGACAGATTCTACAAACCGCTCCATTATACCGAGCCATAACTTAAACTCTCCTCTTTTTAGGTGGGCGACATCCGTTGTGTGGAACCGGAGTTATATCGTCAATCTGAGTCACCCTGATTCCTGTCACCGCTATTGCTCGGAGCGCTGATTCACGACCAGCACCCGGCCCGCTTACGTATACTTCGCATGAACGCATGCCCATATCGTAGGCTTTTTTCGCCGCTTCTTCGGCCGCAACCTGAGCAGCAAACGGCGTGTTTTTTCTTGAGCCTTTAAAACCCTTAGCACCGCATGTTGACCACGTTAACGTGTTACCTTTTGGATCCGTGAACGTGATAATTGTATTATTAAAAGAGGACGTAACGTAACAATGGCCGTTTACCGATCCTTTTTTCTTTTTTGAACTTGTCTTACCGGCCGATTCGGCCGTTACTTCACTCATTCCTCACTACCCTTTATTTCATTTGCTTAATGGATTTTTTGCCCGCAATTGCCACAGCTTTACCTTTTCGAGTTCTAGCATTGGATTTAGTCCGCTGACCTCGAGTTGGAAGTTTCTTTCTATGACGGATTCCGCGATAGCAACCAAGGTCTACTAAACGCTTAATGTTCATATTGATTTCTCTTCGAAGGTCGCCTTCGACTTTCGCATGTTTATCAATACTTTCTCTTAGTTTCGCAATATCGTCTTCAGTTAAGTCGTCAGAACTCTTGCTGAGATCAATACTCGCGTCGTCTAGAATCTTTTTTGAAGTAGTTCGCCCAATCCCATAGATATAGGTTAATGCGATAAGCATTCGTTTTCTTTTAGGTAAATCGACACCTGCAATTCGGGCCACTCTAAGTCTCCTTATTCAATCCCATAATTTATTGTAGAACCCTGATGAACTACTCGAATAATGACCGAAGCACAAGGCTAAAGTCTTGGAATTTCCGCGTTTTATCCTTGTCTCTGCTTATGGCGCGGATTCTCACAAATCACCCTTACAACACCACGTCGCTTGATCACTTTGCACTTCAAACAAATTTTCTTTACCGAAGCTCTTACCTTCATCTTGGCCTCACCCCTTATTCCTAATCGTTAATATTTCCGGCCCCTTAGCCGTTATTGCCACCGTGTGCTCGAAATGCGCTGAAAGCGAATTATCGATTGTCACTGCGGTCCAACCATCTGCCAGAACCTTTACGTCTGGTGAACCAATGTTAACCATCGGCTCGATGGCCAAAACCATCCCCACCTTTAACACCGATCCTTTTCCTTTGGGCCCATAATTTGGAACCTGAGGATCCTCGTGCAACGCACGTCCAATACCATGACCAACGAATTCCCTTACCACGCTGTATCCATGACCTTCAACAAAATTTTGAACAGCGTGTCCAATATCAAATAGTCGATTGCCAGGAACGCACTGCTCGATTCCACGATGAAGGCTCTCGTCTGTCACTCGAAGCAAATTCTGAGCTTTTTCATCAATTTTACCAACGGGATAAGTTCTCGCCGAATCACCAAACCAACCCTCGTAAATCACGCCAAAATCAATCCCAACAATATCACCCTCCGCGAGCTTTCTCTTTGGTGAGGGAATACCATGAACAATTTCGCTATTAATAGAAATACAGAGTGTAGCTGGGAAGTCCTGATAGCCCTTAAAAGCTGGAATCACACCATAGTCCTTGCATCTAGATTCAGCATAGAAATCAAGCTCACTAGTGGTCACTCCTGGCTTTACCATATCGGTTAACTCATCGAGTATACCGCCAGTTATGGCGCCGGCCTTACGCATGAAATCTAGCTCGCGTTCGGACTTTATTGTGATCATTTTCGGCCTAGCTTGCCGTTAATTTCTTTGGTCACAGTCGCTGGATCATTCGCCGCGTTAATTCGAGATAAAACACCCCTCGACTCATAGTACGCGACCAGCGGAGCTGTCTGCTCCTCATAGACTTTCAGACGATTTCGAATGACTTCTTCGTTATCGTCATCTCTTTGCTGCAAAGCGGAGCCGCACGAGTCACATTTACCAGCAATTTTAGGTATTTTGACTTCAGAGTGAAACATCGATCCACAGCTCACGCATGTTCGCCGCCCCGAGAGCCTGCTAACCAGCAGATTCGAATCGATTTCAAAAAGCACAGCCAATCCCAAATTTTTTCCCAATGCACTGAGCAAACCCTCTAGCGCTTCGGCTTGTCCGATCGTTCGCGGAAACCCATCCAAAATAAACCCACTCTGACAATCACTCTTTTTGATTCGCTCGCCAATTAATCCAACAACAATTTCATCAGAAACAAGTTCGCCACTATCCATTATAGATTTGGCCTTTTTTCCAAGATCAGTACCTTCTTTTATCGCGGATCTCAGCATATCGCCGGTCGATAATTGAGGCCACCCTGATGATTCGGCGAGCACCTGAGCCTGGGTTCCTTTTCCAGAACCTGGGGGACCTAATAAAATCAAGATCATGAGTAAGCCTCCCTACGTCCCTTTACTCGCGTGTGTTTCTTAAATGAATCATAGTTTTTGCTAATCATGTGAGTCTGAATCTGTGCAACTGTATCGAGAGCCACTCCAACCATGATCAAAACACTGGTTCCTCCGAATAAGCCGGCAACGTTAGGTGGCACGTTCAGTCTATCAATTAAAAATGTGGGTAAAACACATACCAACGATATGTAAAGCGCTCCTCCGGTCGTGATTCGAGTGAGAACATAATCGATGTATTCTGCCGTTGCAGTTCCCGGTCTAATCCCAGGAATAAACCCACCATATTTTTTTAAATTATCAGCTACGTCATCAGTCTTGAACACGATGGCCGTATAGAAAAAACAGAAAAACATGATGCCACCAACGAATAGCAGATTATAAATAAGCGCACCTGGTTGAAACCAAGTTGCAAAATTCTTGACATATTGATTTGGAAAAAATTGAGCAATCGTTGACGGAAACATAATTAAAGATGATGCAAAAATTGGAGGTATCACACCCGCTGTATTAACTTTTAAAGGTATGTGTGTGTTTTGCCCACCATAAACCTTCCGACCCACTACTCGCTTCGCATATTGAACCGGAACTCGTCTATTGCCTCGCTCAACAAAAATAATGATGTAAAACACCACAAGGACAACGAAAAACAATAGCGCTACCTTGAATATTGGCATCTCACCTGTTCGCCACAGCTTAAACACGGTCGCCATCGAACCTGGCAGCCCTGAAACAATGCCGGCAAAAATCAATAGCGATATCCCATTGCCGATTCCCTTTTCAGTCATTTGTTCGCCCAACCACATCAAAAAAATTGTCCCGGTCGTGAGGGTAACTATTGTCATGATTGTAAACCCAAGTCCGGGATTCATTACTACCTGAACGCCGCCCGATCCACTTGAAAGCCAGGTTGAAATTGCATAACCCTGAACGATACAAAGAAGTACCGTTCCGTATCGAGTAAATTGAGTAATTTTTTTATTCCCCGCCTCGCCTTCTTTTTTTAGTTCCGCGAGGTAGGGCCAGCTCACCGTTAAGAGCTGCATGATAATGGAGCTAGAAATGTAAGGCATAACTCCCAGAGCGAGAATACTAAATTTCTCAAAAGCACCCCCAGTGAACACGTTGAAAAGACCAAAAGCCGTGCCACGGAGATTTTCCATAAACTGCTGAAGTGCAACGATATTTACACCCGGAACCGGTATGTGGACTCCAACTCGATAGATGGCAAGCATGCCCAGTGTAAACAAAATTCTTCGAGTAAGCTCTTTTGGCATTCCTAAGACTTCAGCCATTTTCCTATTCCTCTCAGTCGATTTATTCGCAATTTAGCGTTTGAAGGCAACGAAAAATCCATATTACCGGAGCCCTACCCACCGTCAACCCTTCACATTAGCTGAGGCTATGCTTGAGCTTGATCTTGCCGCCGAATGGTTTGAACTAATTCAACCTGTCCGCCAGCTTTTAAGATTTGTTCCTTAGCTTTATCTGTAACTTTATGAGCCTTAACAATAAACGACTTTGTTAGCTGCCCCGTCCCAAGAATTGCGAGACGATCATATCGACCCTTTAGCTTTCTCGCTTTTTTCAATGACTCTAATGACACCTCAGTAAACATCGCTGGATCCCATTGCTCCAAATCCTTTAGATTAAGCACTGCAGTATTTTTCGCGGCAAAATTAGTAAATCCCTTTTTTGGAACCCGTCTATAAAGTGGCGTTTGACCACCCTCGAAACCAGGCTTAATTTTCCCTTTTCCAGAACGAGCTTTTTGCCCTTTGTGACCTTTACCAGCGGTTTTTCCGGTACCCGAACCAGGACCACGACCTAAACGCTTGCGGTTACTCACTGAACCAGGCTGTGCTTTAATATTATTTAGCCTTAACATGAAATCCTCCAAATCAACTTTCTGAAACCACATCCAAAAGGTGAATTATTTTCTTAATCATACCTCGCACTGACGGGGTATTTTCCAACGTCTTCTCAGCATGCCGCTTTCGAAGTCCCAATCCATGCATTGTCGCCCTTTGCTTTGGAGTACATGAAATACCCCCATGCTTAAGTCGTATCGTAATTTTGCTTTTTTCACCTGCGGCAGCCATTTTTTACCTCTTAATTTAAAATTTCTTCTACTGATTTACCACGCGCCTTAGCGATGGATTCAAAACTTCTCATTTCGCTAAGTGCATTCAATGTCGCCTTTACCACATTATGCGGATTGTCCTGTCGTATTGACTTCGCATTTATGTTTTCAATACCGGCGGCCTCTAAAATTGCCCTGACAGACGAACTCGCGATAACTCCCGTTCCATCTGGAGCGGGCTTAAGAAGTACTCGACTTGCACCAAAGCGGCCCAAAATTTCGTGGGGGACGGTTGTTCCAGACAAAGGGACCTTAATCAATTGTTTCCGCGCTTTTTTCGCGGCCTTTTTGATTGCTTCAGGCACCTCCCCCGCTTTACCTAATCCAACTCCAACTAAACCTTTTTTATTTCCGACAACAACAATTGCAGAAAAGCTAAAACGGCGACCGCCCTTAACCACTTTTGCACAGCGATTAATATGAATTACCTTTTCTTCAAACTCAGTGTCTTCTTGCGGTCTATTTGATGGTCCTTGCCCTTGTCTCATTCAATTTCTCCCTAATCTAGAAACTTAATCCAGATTCCCGTGCGCTATCAGCCAATGCTTTAACTCGTCCGTGATAAATATAACCACCACGATCAAAAACTATGTTAGTCATTTTTTTTGCTAAAGCGCGTTTAGCTATCAACGCACCAACTGCCTTAGCCCCATCCAAATTCTTACCCGCTTTGCCCCTCAGCTCTTCCTCGTTCGTAGACGCCGCAGCCAAAGTAACCCCTTTAACATCATCGATAAGTTGAACGTAAATATGACTGTTTGACCGAAAAACAGCTAACCTTGGCCTATCGGCTGTTCCGCTTATCACACCACGAATTCTTCGTTTTCGGCGGTATCGATCTTTTAACTTACGACTTAAAGATTTTTTATGCTTAGTACTCATTATTTCGCTCCTGCCGATTTACCCTGTTTGCGCACAATTCGCTCATCAGAATATCGGACACCTTTACCTTGATAGGGTTCAGGTGGCCTAAAGCCACGAATCTGAGCGGCCACAAGGCCCAATGTCTCTTTATCAGCACCAGTTAATATCAAATGTGTATTTTTATCGACTTTCGCAGAAACTCCAACCGGCAATTTATAATCAATCGGATGAGAAAACCCCAAAGTTAGGTTTAAGATATCACCCTTTACAGCTGCCCGGTAACCTACGCCGGTGATATCCAATTCTCTAGTAAAGCCAGTAGAAACCCCATGAACCATATTGCTAATAATTGATCGTGACATTCCGTGCATCGAGCGTGCTTCTTTTTCATCAGAATCGCGTTCCACAGTCAACAGGTCACCCTCCTGCTTCACTTTTACATGCGGCGGAAGTGGAAACATAAGTTTACCATTCGAACCCTCTAGCTTCACTTCACTTTCAGAAATATGCACCTTTACTCCAGCAGGGATCTTAATCGGTTCTTTTCCTACACGAGACATTTTACCAAACCTCACAAAGTAATTCGCCGCCAACCTTTTGAGTCAACGCCTGACGACCGGTAAGAATCCCTTTTGAAGTAGAGATAATTGCAGTCCCAGCGCCACTCAAGGGACGTGGAATTTCATTATATTTCGCGTACAGTCGAAGGCCCGGGCGACTAACCCTTTTTATCCCTCTAATTACGCATGTTCCCTGATCGTCGTATTTCAAAAATACTTTGATCACCGGATGTCCTTTTGTATTTCGCACCAGGCGAAAATTTCTAATATAGCCTTCCTCTTTTAACACACGAACAATATTCGCTTTAATCCTAGATGCTGGAATGTCCACTTTTTCGTGGCTTTCCTGTGCTGCATTTCGAACTCGCGTCAAGAGGTCTGCGATTGGATCTGTCATTGCCATTCTAACAATTCTCCCTTTCCAAAACTATTTTCTAAAAGGCATGCCGAATTCAGCCAGCAATGCCCGCGCTTCATCATTTGTACGCGCTGTTGTTTCAATTGATACTGTCATGCCTCTAATACTATCCACTTTATCGTAGCTAATTTCCGGAAATATAATCTGCTCCCGAAGACCCAGTGAATAATTTCCGCGACCGTCATAAGCCTTATTTGAAATACCTTTAAAGTCCCGCACTCGAGGTAACGCTACATTTATTAGGCGATCCAAAAATTCATACATTCTAGCTCTTCTAAGAGTTACCCGAACTGCAACCGGGTTTCCTTCTCTAACCTTAAATTGAGCAATGGCTTTCCGGGCTCTGCAAAGAACTGGCTTTTGCCCAGTAATCAACATCAGATCCGTCATTGCATTATCTAAGACTTTAGGATTAGCCACTGCCTCTTTTACAGCACAATTGATCGTAATCTTCTTCAACCGAGGAATCTGCATCGGGTTATAATCTTTAAACTGCGTTTTCATTTTAGGCGCAATCTCGTCATTGTACTTTTTTTGTAATCTAGGAATGTATCCCGGAGAAATCTTAGTTTGCCCTTCTCCAGCAACATTTACTGCTAGAGCCGATCCAAGCTTTTTCCCTTTGCCACTAGCTTTTTTCTTTTGTTCTGCTGCCACTTCCTATCCTCCTATAGAACTTCCGGAGCAAGCGAAACTATTTTCATAAAGTTTTTGCTCCGTAGTTCTCTGGCCACTGGCCCAAAAATTCGTGTTCCCACAGGCTCGCCCTGTGCATTAATCAATACAGCTGAGTTATTATCGAACCGAATATAAGTACCATCTCCACGATTCACTTCTTTCTTCGTTCGGACCACTACAGCCTTTAAAACGTCACCTTTTTTCACCTTTGAGTTAGGCGCGGCGTCCTTCACAGTTACAACGATGATATCGCCCAAACCAGCATATCTTCGACGGGTTCCACCAAGCACCCGAATACACATAACTGATTTTGCACCTGAATTATCTGCCACCAATAATCGACATTCAGACTGAATCATAATGCATCTCCAACGACGATCTGAGCATTCTTCCTAATTACTTTTCTAACGACCCATCTCTTGTCTTTGCTAATTGGACGACTTTCAACCAATGAAACCAAGTCCCCAACCTGATACTCATTCTTTTCGTCATGAGCTTTGAATTTTTTTGAGCGGATCAAATATTTTTTATAAAATGCATGCTTAACCAACCGGTCCACTTTTACAACGACCGTTTTGTCCATTTTATTACTGACAACAATTCCGGTAACATCTTTGCGCTTTTGCATTGTATGCTTAACGGTCTGTTCCGAATTTTGATTTTGCTGATCGGTACCCATTATCTCATCTCCTTAAACTACGCTTTTGGCGCAGCTTCGGCTGTCTGCCTTTGAGTTAAAACTGTTTTTAATACCGCCATATCTTTACGGTATCGATTAATCGAAGCAGTGTTTTCTAATTGGCCAATTTTATTCTGCATTCTCGCTTTAAAAAGATTTGCTTCAGTATCGCGAACGCGATTCATAAGCTCCTCTTTCGTCAAATTCTTAAATTCTTTTGCTCTCTTAGTACTCACAACCATCTCTCCTAAATTAATGTCGCTCTCTAGTGATCATTTTACACTTAATCGGAAGCTTATGACTCGCCAATCGCAACGCCTCTAAAGCAACACTTTCTTCTACGCCCGACATTTCAAAAACAATCCGGCCCGGCTTAACAACCGCGACCCATTCTTCAACGCCACCCTTACCTTTACCCATTCGAGTTTCGGCTGGTTTTTTCGTTATTGGCTTATGCGGAAATACTCGAATCCAAATATCTCCACCCCGTTTAATAAATCGAGTCATGGCGATCCGTCCGGCTTCTATCTGACGCGAAGTAAGCTTTCCACACTCGACAGTCTTTAGCGCATAATCCCCAAAGTGTAGCGTACTTCCACGAACCGCTTTTCCACCCATTCGGCCTTTTTGCTGTTTCCGCCATTTAACTCTTTTTGGTGATAGCATTTCTCTTTATCTCCCGAATCTTTCCACTATGCCTTAAGCGCCTGGGCCTGAATCGCCGCCCTACGACTTAATGTCTGAACCTGACCATTATATACCCATGCTCGAACGCCGATAACACCGTATGTGGTGTGACTTTCACAAAAACCATAATCGATATCGGCTCTTAGAGTGTGTAGAGGAACACTGTCTTCACTATACCACTCAGTACGCGCAATCTCGGCCCCACCAAGACGTCCGGAAACCTTAATTTTAATACCTTTAACGCCCGCCTTAAAGGCCGCCGAAATACATTTCTTCATCGCTCTTCGAAATGCGATCCGCTTCTGCAACTGAAGGGCCACGTTCTCAGCAATTAGCATCGCATTTCCTTCAGGGTTTTTAACCTCAACAATATTTAACGTAACCGAATGGCTCGAGTGCGTTTGTAGTTCGGCCTTTAGCTGTTCGACACCCGCCCCTTTTTTTCCAATCACAATACCAGGCCGTGCAACATGAACTGTAACCGTTGCCTTTTTCTGACCAGCGCGCTCGATCTCAACTCTTGCGAGTCCCGCATTCTTCAATTTCGCTCTAAGAAATTTCCGAAGCTTAATATCTTCTCCTAGGAGTCTGGAATATTCAGTGTTCTTGCTCGCATACCAACGGCTGTCCCACGATCTAATAATTCCTAACCGAAAACCTACTGGATGAACTTTTTGACCCATTCGTCTACTCCCTATTACCTTTCACTCAACACTACGTTCACATGCGCAGTTCGCTTCTTCAACGGCGACGCAGATCCTTTTGCCCTAGTCAAAAAACGCTTCAATGTTGGCCCTTGACCTACCTCAATAGATTTAACAAATAGCGTATCTACATCTATTGTTCCCTTTTGCATGGCATTCGACATCGCACTCTTCAATAAGGTACTCATTAAGTCCGCAACTTTTCGACGCGACGAATACTGAAGGATATTCAAAGCATCTTGAAGGCCCTTTCCTCGAAGATCCTTCGCCATCAAATTAATCTTTCGATTTGATACGCGAATAAAACTCAATTTTGCATTCACATCCATAACCATTAACCTCTACTTCTTCGCGGCCGCTGTGTGACCGTTATACGTCCTAGTTGGAGCAAACTCTCCCAACTTATGTCCCACCATGTTTTCAGTTACATAAACTGGGATGAACTTCTTTCCGTTGTGAACCGCAAAAGTCAGCCCAACAAATTCCGGGAGTATCGTCGAACGCCGAGACCAAGTTTTAATAACCTTCTTATCGCCTGTCTCAACCGCAACATCGACCTTATCTGTAAGGTGATAATCGCAAAAAGGACCCTTTTTAATCGATCTAGCCACGTCTCAGTCTCCTCTTATTTCTTCCGACGCTTAACGACGAATACGTTAGTTCGTTTGTTTCTTCGAGTTCGAAGCCCCTTGGCCTTCTGACCCCAAGGCGATCTAGGATGTCCGCCCGAAGCGCGACCTTCACCACCACCCATTGGGTGATCAACTGGATTCATCACAACCCCACGAACCGTCGGTCGCACGCCCATCCAGCGCTTTCGACCGGCTTTACCTATCTTAATATTTTCATGTTCAGTATTCGAGACCTGCCCAATCGTTGCTCGACAACGACGGTGGACTTTTCGAATTTCACCACTAGGCAATTTTACTTGGCAATACTCACCGTCTTTAGCCATTAATTGCGCATAGGAACCAGCAGAACGGGAAATCATTCCGCCTTCGCCAGGAATAGTTTCGATGTTGTGTATTGATGTTCCCAACGGAATTGCAGAAAGAGTTAACGAATTGCCCGGCTTAATATCCGCGTCGTCACTCGCAATCACCGCATCCCCAACTTGTACTTGATTTGGAGCCAATATGAATCGCTTTTCTCCGTCGACATAAGTCACAAGAGCAATAAAAGCCGAACGATTTGGATCGTACTCAACCGAAGAGATTTTTCCAGGGATACCAATTTTGTCCCGTTTAAAATCAATCTTTCTATATCGCCTTTTATGTCCGCCACCCTTGTGCCTAACACTAATGTGTCCAGACCCATCACGACCTGCTGTCTTAGAAAGGGACGAATAAAGACTCTTAGGACGCTTAGGCCTACTCTTCGCCTTAGTAAGAACGGAGTAATCCACTATTGTCTTAAATCTTAAACTTGGTGTTGTTGGCTTAAATGATTTTACTGCCATGACCTACTCCTACTACACTCCCTGATTAGCGTGAAACAGCTGAATTTTATTCCCCTGTTCAAGCGTCACAATCGCTTTTTTCCAATTCGGCCGTCTAACTAAATTCCGTCCCCGAATTTTTAACTTCCCATGCATTACCATTGTGCAAATTTTTACAACTTTTACGCTAAACAACTTCTCAATCGCATTTCGGATTTCTTCCTTGCCCGCGCCTCGCGCCACCTCAAAGGTATATTGATTTGTCGCATCTGCAGCGTGAGTTGATTTCTCAGTTATCAAAGGTCTTTTCACTAGATCGTATATACTTTGCATTAGCCTCTATCTCCTCGGTCTTCTTTGCCGCCGGCAGTACCGCTATCTTTGTAACGCGCCTCGAGTGCCTCAACGGCGCCCTTTGTAACCATGATCCAATCGTGTTTTACAATGTCGTAAACGTTAAGACCCGCAACCGGAAGAACCGTAACATTTGGTATGTTTTTTCCGGAACGCTGTAAATTCGGATTGTCCGCATCAACGATCAACGCGTTTTTAATCTGGAAATTCTTAGTAAGAACTTCGCTTAAATCTTTTGTTTTTGGTTCAGAAAAATCAAATTTATCGATCACAAGCATTCGCTTGGCATTCAATCGGTCACTCAAAGCCGAACAAAGTGCGCCAGTAATCATTTTTTTGGGGGTTTTCTGAGCATATGACCGAGGCTTTGGACCAAACGCTGTTCCACCACCCACAAATATCGGCGCCGTAGCAGCACCATGTCTTGCGTTACCAGTTCCCTTTTGTTTATATATTTTTTTGGTCGTACCATTGACTTCGCCACGAGTTTTTGTCGATGCCGTCCCCTGACGCCGGCCCGCTAATTGAGCCTTTATCACTTGATGCACCAAAGGAATGTTTACTTTCCTAGCAAAAATGCTGTCGCTTAAAT